>Ga0233439_10006702_pt1 | contig 10157 bp, 8 predicted proteins | sample SI_123_September_6_FD_182713 | JGI IMG/M metagenome (GOLD analysis project Ga0233439, IMG submission 182713) | Seawater microbial communities from Saanich Inlet, British Columbia, Canada - SI_123_September2016_100_MG | ecosystem: Environmental > Aquatic > Marine > Inlet | place: Canada: British... | reverse complement strand
ATTTTTATCGTGGGACTAAAGCTAGTGCGAGTTTGTGGCAAGAAATCAGCAAAATAAAAAGAGCGGGCGAATAGAATCGTTGTGGAATTTAGCCGTTTCACTAACGATAAATACAAAACTGCAAGTGTAAGAGAGTAAGGGAAGAGTGATTGATGCTTGATCGAAAATTCATTGTAGAAAATGCTGCGGACGTAGCTAAAAATTGTGAACTGCGGGGAGCCACCGCGGATGTATCGTTGTTGGTGGAGTTCGAGATGCAGCGGCGGAAATTATTGATAGAGGTTGAGTCGCTTAACCGCCAAGCCAATGAAGTTTCAAAGACCATTGGGCAGGCTAGTTCTGATGAAGAACGTGAGCAGCGTAAGGCCGCAGGTCGGGATTTGCGGTCAGCGAAAGATGATTGCCAGGGCGCTCATGACGCTTTAGAGAGTCAAATTGTAGAATTGCAGTCACAAATACCCAATATGACGCATCCCGCAGCACCGATTGGTGAAGATGATAAATCAAACCTAGAAATTCGTCGTGGCCAGCACGAACCAGCCAAGTTGGACTTTGATATTTTGGATCATGTTGAGTTGGGCGATAAACATGACATGATCGACTTTGAAGCAGGAGCTCGTATTGCCGGTCATGGATTTTACTTCTTAAGAAATGACGGAGTGTTGTTGGAACTTGCTTTGCAGCAATACGCTGTAAACCATTTAGTGAAAAATGGTTTTACGCCTGTAATTACTCCGGACCTAGCCTATTCCGAAATTTTGCATGGCACGGGTTATATTCCGCGGGGACCAGAGACTCAAATTTATAGCATTGAAAACTCCAACCTTAATTTGGTGGCGACAGCAGAAATACCGCTTGGCGGAATGATGGCAGGACAAACCGTTGACAGCGAATCGTTGCCGCTGAAGGTGTGCGGAATCAGTCATTGTTTCCGCACAGAGGCTGGGGCTGCGGGCCGAGCTACCCGCGGACTATATCGCGTCCATCAGTTTACGAAGATTGAGATGTTTGCTTTTACGCTGCCGGAACAAAGCAGTGACATGCTGGAACAGTTTTGTCAGATTGAATGCGAAATTTTTGACAGTTTGGGAATTCCATATCGAGTGGTGGATACGGCTACCGGAGACTTAGGCGGTCCCGCTTATCGAAAATATGATCTCGAAGCGTGGATGCCTGGACGCGGCGACGGTGGTGCATGGGGCGAAGTGACCAGTACGTCAAATTGTACGGACTTCCAAGCTCGCCGACTCAATGCTCGTTATAAAGTCAAAGGTGAAAAAGGGACTAAATTCTTGCATACTCTCAATGGCACAGCAATTGCGATTAGCCGAGCGATGATTGCCGTCATGGAAAACCATCAGCAGGCCGATGGCACGATTGTTGTGCCCGAAGTGTTGCAAGGCTTAATGGGCAAAGAGGTAATCGGAGTTTAAACGAGTGTTACGCTGTTGAAACTCTTGTAACAAACATTGCGAAGGAGTTTGGCTACCTGTTGTCGCTTTCGATTGCCGTGGTGGCCTGCTGACACAATTCTTGAGCTGCTGTAAGTGTGCTGGCTTCTGCGATGACGCGGATAATAGGTTCCGTGTTGCTTGGCCGAATCAGTAGCCATTGTCCTGCGGGCCAACGTAGCTTTAGGCCGTCAGTGAAATCGGCGGCAACGGTGGGAAACTGATCCGGCAAGGATGTTAGTATCGCTTGCATATTATGGTCACCAACATGGACACTGGTTTTGTGGATGTTACATTTCGGTAGCGCAGCAGTCGCGGCACTCAGAGTTTGTTGACGACGCGCCAGTAAATCTAATACGCGGACCATGCCAACAAAACTGTCGCGAATAAATCCCAACTGAGGGTCGATTGGGCCTCCATTTCCCTCGCCTCCGAAAATTGCATTCGTTGCGATCATTTTGTCCACGACGTTGGCTTCACCTACGGCGGATTCATGACAAAGGCAATTGTGTGCAGCGGCTATTTGGTGATTGATGGAGCTTGTAGCGCAGTTGATTACAATGTCGCCCGGATTACTTGCGAGGCATTGCTCTAGACAAAGTGCAAGCGTGTATTCTTCACCAATATAAGTCCCTTGTTCGTCAATAAGTGCTAGTCGATCTGCGTCCGGGTCTTGGCAAAATCCAAGGTCGCAACCTGTCGTTCGCACTTGCGACGCAATGTCGACTAAATTGGCAGCGGTTGGTTCAGGTGGATGGGAAAATTGACCGTTGGGCAAGTCACCGATTGCGACTGTTTGACATCCTAATTCAGTTAACAGGCGCAAGCCTAAAGTGGATCCTGCGCCGTGATTGCTATCGAGTAATACTTTGAAATTCTGTTTTCTTATTGCTGCTGCATCGACGGTTGCGAGTAGTTTCTCAATGTGTATTGCATGTGGGTTTGGCAACGTTGAGGAGTCGATCTCAAATGATTCATTGTTTTGTGTTGCATTTGGTGCCAGACCCGAGTGAAAAAAGTTGAGGACTTGATCACCTTGGGTTTGATTGAGGATACGGCCTATGGGGCTATAGAGTTTCAAGCCGTTGTAGGGTGATGGGTTATGACTGGCTGTGATTTGAAGGCCACCGGCGGCTTGCTGCTCGCGAATTTGTATACCGACGGTAGGCGTTGCCATGATGCCTCCGTCGATGCTGCAGCGCCCGTCCAAGGCTACGATGGACTTTATTTGCTCAAGTATGGCCTCACCGCTTTTGCGACCATCACGGCTAAGGATGATCGGGCCAGAAAACCGGGCGTCATCGAGGAAACGTAAGTAGGCGGCGGTGTAGTTTTGGATTAGTTCGGTCGTTAGGCACTCTCCGACGATACCTCGCAGGCCACTGACACTGATAATTGGTTTTGCTGACATGCTGTCATCATAATAACTGTCCCACAGATACGAAACACTGATATCCATTTGTTCGTATTCTGTGAGACACTAGGATCAATCGAGGGCTGGTAATGTGTAAAGAACCGATGAACGTGTATGGATATGTTTCTTTCTGTGTTATCATTTCGCGTGAGATGTAAGGGGGTGAATGTAATCGCTGAATAATCAAGGGTTTTAAAAACAGCATGAATGCAGTGAAATGGCTAGGGGCACGAATTATTTTCATTCCAACGTTGGCTTGGAATGTGCTGCTTGGCAAGGTGTTGCGGATTCGTCATTGGTGGGACTTTATTGACGACCAAGTGATCGTTGGCGCGTTTCCTTTTTGGTTTGATGTGGCCGCGATGTCTAAGGACGGAGTGCAGGCGGTCGTTAATACGTGCAATGAATATGGTGGTCCCGTTAAACAATACAGTCATTTTGGAATTGAGCAGTTGCGTGTTCCGACAATTGATTTTACTGCTCCATCTTTGGAAAGCATTCAACGTGGCGTGGCGTTCATTCAGCAGCACGTAGAACAAGGTCATAATGTGTATGTACACTGCAAGGCTGGTCGCGGTCGCAGCGCGACCGTGGCCCTATGTTGGCTAATGGCTTATCGTGACATGAACCCTGAACAAGCGCAAGAACATCTGCTTTCAAAAAGACCGCACGTCCACTCGACGTTACCAGCCCGCACAGTTGTGAAGCAGTATTGGAGTATAATACAGGATCGTGACGAGCAAGTGTCTCCAGCAGATTAGCTAAATAGCGAAATCGCTTTGTTAACCGCCGTCGTCAAGGCCTGAACATCCTCAGCGGTATTATAAAGGTAGAAACTAGCTCGAGCGCTAGCAGGCACACCAAGTCGTTGGTGTAGCGGCATGGCACAGTGATGACCAGCACGGATCGCAATGCCCTGGTTATCTAATGCGTGGGTTAAATCGTGAGGATGCACTCCATCAATCGTAAAGCTGACAATGCCAGATTTTTGGTCGGGGGATGGGCCGTGGAGCTGCACTTGAGGTATTTCGGAAAATTGTTGATGTGCTAACTTGACGAGTGATTCGATGTGCTGGCTGATGGAATCCAAGCCAATGTTCTGTAAGTAATCAATGGCCGTTGGAAACGCTAGGACCGGTGAAATGGGCGGAGTGCCTGCTTCAAATTTTGCTGGAAGATCTGCTAGCTTGAAATCGTCTTGAGTTACAACATCGATCATACTGCCCCCACCTAAAAATGGCGGCATGCTTTCTAGTAGGTGTTGTTTACCGTAGAGGACACCGATCCCAGAAGGACCGAGCATTTTGTGAGCACTAAATGCGAGGAAGTCGGCGTCGAGTTGCTGGACATCGATACTTTGGTGCGGGGCTGCTTGTGCTGCATCGACCATCACAATAGCGTCTGCGGCGTGGGCGGCAGTGATGATTTCAGCGGTTGGAGTGATGGAACCAAGCACGTTTGAGCACATTGTAAATGCGACTATTTTCGTTTTTTCACTAAGCAAACTGGTGTAATGATCCATGTCGATTTGGCCATTATCGGTGATGTTGGCCCAGCGAATAACGGCACCCGTGCGTTGGGCGACTTGTTGCCAAGGTACAATGTTGGAATGATGTTCTAGTTGGGTTAGAACGATTTCATCACCGGCGGAAATGTTGTTTTCTGACCAGCTGCGTGCCACCAAGTTAATGCCAGCGGTCGTACCCTGAGTGAAAACGATTTCTTGGGAATTTTGGGCGCCGATGAATGTGGTTACACAGTCACGCGATTCTTCATAAAGTGCTGTGCATTTATCACTCAACCAATGGGCACCGCGGTGGACGTTGGCATAGACAGTGCTATCGATGCGACTGAGAGTATCAATCACTACTTGCGGTTTTTGAGTGGAGGCAGCGTTATCTAGGTAGACCAACGGTTTGTTAGCGTGCACGACTTGCTGTAGCACAGGAAAATCAGATTTGAATTGATGAGCGTCAAACATAGCGGTGGCCGTTGGAAGGATGGCGTGTTACCTGAGAATATTCATTTAGTCTAAGCCCACGAGTGCATTTCTGGTATGCCTAACGTGATTGAGCGATAGGTAGTAGTATCTTTAACTTCGTCGCCAGAGCACCTCCTCCAGGATGTTTAAATTTTGGAGTTGGTCTTCAATTTCTGCCCGAAAGCGCCGGGCATCCTGGGGGTAACCGGCTGTAGGTTTAATGTCTTTTACGTGCTGCTGCCAGTATTGATTAAACGCTTGCATACTGAGTTCTCGAGTATATTTCGCATACATTGATGCCAACGCCGTTGGTAGAAATCCTTCGCCTTTGGCGACAAACCGAAATTGCACGCGTTGGTCAGGGGGGCCGAAATAATAGCGACTGATCGCCGTGCTCTCCTCGGCAATGTCGATCCAGTAGTCGGGATACAATTGTTGCAATAAATGACTATATCGATTACGGCCACCGTGTTTGTCGCAATGTACAAGCAGCGGGGCAGGGGGCTGGTTAGCGACGATTGATTGTGCAAGCTCAAGCGAACAATGCGATAGTAGTGCTCCTTTGGTTGGAAAGGAGTTTAGTAGGTAGTTGAATCGCGCTGCTGGAATACACATGACCTTCGCGTCAAGAAACTTGATTCCCAAAGCAGACAATGTGGTTTCCAAATTGGTTTGCAGGTGCGGTATGATTGACTTATTAACGTCCACGGGTAATTCACAATTGTAATTTTTAAACCAGGGCGAGGTATCCGACCACGCCTGCCACCGAATTCCGATCGCTTTCATCCAAGATTGAAAGTCCGGGCAGGTTATGGTATTTGCTTGGTTTGTCTGGAGTGATAATAAGTTAGTGAAAGTGTGTACCGCTCGTTCTAAATTCTGCAGACCTGATTTGGGTTTGTAGGCAAGTTTCGAATCACCGACCATGATCCGAGATTTATCTTTTAAAGTCGTTGTAACGCAGTCTTGTAATTCGTCATACAGATCAAATTCGTTGGTGTGTTGCGAGTCAGGAATTTGCCAGAGCGTGGCTCCGATACAGAGTGGTCCCAGAAACGGACCGTATCCAGCTTCATCAATTCCAATTAGGTATGCCATGCGGAGAGTTACTTGTGAATCGCGTTGAGGAAGATAGTATCGGGAGCTACCATTATACAAAAAAACAAGCCCGTATTGATACGAACGATTTTGTAGCTATTGTGCTACTTTAACGCGTTAGCGTAGTATCTTGCTTCCCAACAACAATACTCAAGTAATGCGATAATTAAAATTCGTTAAATTCGTATCAAAAACGGGCTGTTTGTTCTTTTTTGTTTCTTATTTAGTGCAATGGATTTTTATTAGTTACTTAGTTCGTTAAACAGATCTCTGAATCCGGGCATTTGTTCGTTCAGGTACTGGATCCACTTTTCGGGATGCCATATTTCCAAGCACACCGACGCTCCCACCACAAATAATGGTTGCCCGGGGTCGACTCCGAGAAACTCCCGAAACCCTTCGGGTATTACCAAACGACCACGGCCGGCCATTTGGATAGAGGTGTGTCGAGTGGAGAGTAATCGCCCAAGTTGCAGCAGGCGATTTGTCTGTTGTTGCAGCTTGCCGGCTTTGAGCTTGTCCTCGACCCAGTGAATTCCCTGTTGTAGGTGTTGTTGCCATGGATTGGCATTCCAAAGACTCAGACAACCAGGACGTTCTTTGGCAAGAATTAAGTCGGTTCCCTGTTGCTGCAGCACGTCGGCTAGCTCCACTGGTACGGACAGTCGAAACCGTTGATCGATTGTGCGACGGAATTCTCCGAGCAGCAGCGTTTCCTGAGCAGGCATGTTTTCGTTTAGTGAGCTGAAATGACAATTTAAAGTTCCGTGGTTTCTATGTGGTCACTGGCGTCCGTGCTGGTACCATTTTTTTGACTTGGAGGATGTTAAAGAGTGGGGGTAGAACCCACGAGAAACGTTCAAGACATATAAAAATGGGTCGATAACCCACAAAATAAAGTGTAGTCATTTGTCTAGGGATTGCAAGTGTTTTAGGAAAAAAAATCGAATGAACGACAAAAAATGGATCCACCGGAAAACATGGACGTTTCGGATATACACGAATCCTCAAGACTGACGTATAATATTGGGCACAGAACCCACTATTTATAGGCAATGAGAAAATTATGACTTTTGCAGATCAAGACGAAAACAATAATGAAGAAGTGCAGGACGTAATGGCAGAAACCGGTTCAGAGGCTGAAGGCGAAAGCGGTGCCGATGAGCAGTGTGCTAGTGACAAGGCTGATGGCGAAAGCGGTGCCGATGAGCAGTGTGCTAGTGACAAGGCTGAAGGCGAAAGCGGTGCCGATGAGCAGTGTGGTGCCGACGAGGCGGCTGAATCTTGTGACGACGGTTGCGGTTGTTCGGATGCAGCTCCTGATGCCGCCGCCACAGCCGGTGATTTCCCCGCGGCCTCTTTAGAGATGTTGCTGATGTCACATCACACTCAAGCTGTGATGGCATTGGGAATGATGCCAGACCCAATGACAGGTGAAACGTCTGCCAACAAAGACGCTGCCAAGTTCCATATTGATATGTTGAGTGTCATTGAAGAAAAGACGAAAGGGAATTTGACTAGTGAAGAAGCAGAATCGTTAAGTTCTATTCTGCATCAACTTAGGATGGCCTTTTTCGCTTCTTGATCCCTATCCGTAAGAGGGGCTAGGAAATGTCTGCCACGGAAGACCTTGATAAAGAACCAGCGGACTCAGTCAATGAGTTGGACCAGGTTACCGGTGACGAGTTAGGAAATGAGGATCGTTTCGCTGGCTACCGAGAGGCCGCGGTCAAGGTGCGTACCTTCCCGCAAAGGCCTGGCGTCTATCTAATGAAGGACAATGTCGGTCGTGTGATTTACATCGGCAAAGCGATTCAATTACGCTCACGCGCGAGTAGTTATTTTCTCAAGGCAGCCCGTGAAGACGCGCGGACCGCCAATTGGGTGCATGAGATACACGATATTGACTATCTAGAATGTGATAGTGAAGTCGATGCTCTGCTGACAGAAGCGAGGCTTATCAAAGACATTCAACCGCGACATAACAAAGATCTCAAAGACGGCAAGTCGTTTCCCTACATCATGATTTCAAGGCGAGAGGATTATCCGCGAGTCGAGGTTACTCGAGACCCGGCGGGCAAGAATGCTCGGCTGTATGGGCCATTTACGAGTCCAGGGAAATTGCAAGGCGCACTGTCGCTGTTGCAACGGATATTCAAATTTCGCAATTGTTCTTTGGACATTGATGCCAGCGATGAAAAATGGAAATGGTACCGACCTTGTTTGTTAGCATCCATTGGCCAATGTTCCGCTCCCTGTAATCTACAAATAACCCCAGAAGATTACCAAGACGATATTCATTCGCTGCGGATGGTGCTTGATGGCAAAAAGTCTAAGCTACTCAAGGAAATCGATGCTGAGATGCAGCAAGCTGCCGTAGATTTGAATTTCGAAAAAGCTGCTAAATGCCGCGATGAAATCAAAATGCTTGAGGCACTCAATAAACGTGGCAGTTTAAAGAACGACGATCAGCCAGAGGTTTTCTTTACCGACCCAGCGAAAGGAATTTCCGGGCTACGTAAAGTACTGGGACTTGATTTTGAACCTCAGACGATTGAGGGTGTGGATATCGCTCATCTGGGAGGGATGGAAACGGTTGCGAGTTTAGTTCAATTCATTGACGGATTGCCTTTTAAACCTGGATACCGCAGGTTTAAGATCAAAGACGTAAAAGGAGTGGATGACTTTCGCAGTATTTATGAAGTCGTTGCACGTCGTTTTAAGCGTTTAGACCAGCACAACGATTTGTTTCCAGACATTCTATTAATAGACGGAGGCAAAGGGCAACTTTCTTCGGCATTAGCGGCATTTCGTGACATCAATGTCGAGCCGCCGTTATTACTGTCGTTGGCAAAGAAAGATGAGTTGATATACCGTCCTGGGGAGACGGAGCCGTTGCGTCTGAGTAGAAGTTCACACGCATTAAAGTTGTTGCAATACATCCGCGATGAATCTCATCGCTTTGCCCAGCATTATCACCATATTCTACGATCGAAAAAAGTGTTGGGTGATAGGTAGCAGCGAGTTCTACTGCGTTACGAGATCATTAAGCTTCAAAGGATTCGGGTTCTTTGAATTCTTGGAAGAGGCGTTTTCGAGATTCATCAGCCGCTTCACCCACGGCTAATCGGTTTTTCAGTGCCGCGCCAACAAAACCTTGAAATAGAGGATGAGGTTTAGTTGGTTTTGATTTGAACTCTGGATGGAATTGAACAGCTACAAACCAAGCATGATCTGGTATTTCAATAATTTCAGGCAGCAGACCGTCGGGGCTACTGCCTGAAACGACCATACCATGGGCTGCAAATTGAGATTGGTACAGATGATTAAATTCGTAGCGATGTCGATGACGTTCTTCGATGTTCGTTGTACCATAACATTCTCGAGCGACACTAGAATCTGCTAGCACACAAGGTTGCGAACCAAGTCGCATGGTGCCACCTTTGTTCGTGACTTGTTTTTGTTCATCGAGTAAGCAAATCACAGCGTGTTGGGTGTTCTTGTCAAATTCTGTAGAGTGGGCGTCAGTTAGGTCTACGACGTTACGGGCAAATTCGATACAAGCGGTTTGCATGCCGAGACAGATACCAAAGTAAGGAATATTGCGTTCACGGGCAAAACGAATAGCTTCGACCTTGCCATTGATTCCTCGTTCACCGAATCCGCCTGGAACTAAAATGCCATCAAATCCAGCCAGTAATCGATCCGGTCCCTCGCGTTCAACAAGTTCGCTGTGGATCGGGATGATCCGAATTTGTGTATTATGTGAGATGCCTGCATGGTCAATAGATTCGTAAATGGACTTATAGGCATCTTTATGTTCAGCGTATTTGCCAACGACCGCAATGTTGACTTCGTGCTGCGGATTACGCAAATCGTGCAGCATCGCCTTCCACTGGTCAAGGTTCGCCTCTGGAGCTGATAGTCCTAAGCGATCAGTGATGAGATCGTCAAGTTGATGTTCCCGTAACGCAATGGGCACTTCGTAGATAGAGAACTCCATATCGAGTTCTTGGATGACTGCTTCGAGCGGTACATTGCAGAACAACGAGATCTTTTCTCGATCGTCGTGACTGATTTCTTGTTCCGTGCGACAGATGAGAATATCAGGTTGAATCCCGATTTCACGCAATTGCCCAACACTGTGTTGTGTCGGTTTGGTTTTGAGTTCTCCAGCCGCCTTGAGGTAAGGGACCAGTGTGAGGTGGACATA
>Ga0233439_10006701_pt1 | contig 10157 bp, 9 predicted proteins | sample SI_123_September_6_FD_182713 | JGI IMG/M metagenome (GOLD analysis project Ga0233439, IMG submission 182713) | Seawater microbial communities from Saanich Inlet, British Columbia, Canada - SI_123_September2016_100_MG | ecosystem: Environmental > Aquatic > Marine > Inlet | place: Canada: British... | reverse complement strand
ATAGCCTCTTCACCAGGATCTGAAAAAGGAACAACTCCACGAAATATCATCGATCGTATTCGGAAAGATATTGTTGATTTTGCTACTGCAAATGAGATTGATCGTGTTATCGTCGTCAACCTTGCATCGACTGAACCTCCATGGTCGTCACCTATTCCCGAAGACTTTGAAGAAATCGCACCTCTCCTCAAACAGACTACAGACTCAAGCCCGCTACCGACGAGTAGTCTCTACGCTATTGCAGCTTTTGAGGCAGATGCTGCCTACATAAATTTCACGCCTTCTACGGGGGCAACACCGCCTGCACTTAATAAACTCGCCCAAAACAGAGGCCTGCCGCATGCAGGTTGTGATGGAAAAACAGGTGAGACATTGCTCAAAAGTGTGCTTGCCCCAATGTTTCGTGATCGCCACCTCAATGTTCAAAGTTGGGTAGGGCACAACATTTTTGGCAATCTCGATGGCAAAATACTTGACGATCCTTCGAACAAAGCAGCCAAGGTAAGAAGTAAAGACCATCTGCTTGCGAGTCTCTTGCCATCAACACCGCAAACACTTGTCTCTATTGAGTTCATTGAGAGTCTTGGTGACTGGAAAACTGCATGGGATCACATTCATTTTCAAGGATTTCTAGGTACTCCCATGACCATGCAATTCACATGGCAAGGATGTGATTCTATTCTGGCAGCGCCCCTAGTGATTGATCTCGTTCGGTTAGTGGATCGCGCCCGACTGGCTGGCGAGGCCGGTTCTCTGCCTTGGTTGGCAAGTTTTTTCAAAAGTCCACTGAGTTGTACCGAGCAGGGTTTTTCAGCACAGATGAACATGCTTCACGACTGGGTAAAAAAAAGTTCGATTGAACCTTAAAATGGACTTTCTGCCGTAAAAAAGCATCTTTGTGCGTACGAAACGTGCTCTCTACGCATCTCAAAAATGTCTGATGATGCAATCCCTCAAAGGCATTCACAAGATGGCAATTCGGTTTTTTAGATAAAAAATTTACGATTTTTTAAAAATTTTTTTGTGATTTCTCTTGACAGTAGAACACAAAATTACTGAAAACTTGTACTTCATGCATGTGATGTATGTGCTTGCACATCATGGCAGCATGCTAACGTCGACTCCTTCCAAGATTCAGCACCCCAAGGAAGCAGTCGGTTCATTTTATGGGGTGCTACTGGCAAGGAGCCATTCAATGGCCAAGAAGAAGGCTGCAAAGAAGAAGGTCGCCAAGAAAAAGGTAGCCAAGAAAAAGGTTGCTAAGAAAAAGGTAGCCAAGAAAAAGGTTGCTAAGAAAAAGGTTGCTAAGAAAAAGGTTGCTAAGAAAAAAGTAGCCAAGAAGAAAGTTGCAAAGAAGAAGAAGGCTGCCAAGAAAAAGGGCCACGCCTAATTCGTCTTTGACGTGACTTAAAGGCGGTTTCCATCGAATGTTCCTAATGTACGAATATTTTATTCGGGCTCGGTGAACAGCGATGGCGAACATGCCATTGTTCTGACGAGAAAGGCCGGCCCGGGCTCTTGGGCGCCCGGGCCGGCCTCATTTTATTGATCGATAGATTTTCCGGTCATTTCAGTTTGATACATATTCATGAATGTCGAGATACCAAAAGGCGACACTGCAGCCGATATCCAACAAGGTGAGTTTCTCCTTATCGGATGCCGGCATGGTAGTGAACCTGCTCTAGAAATTCGGCAAAAGATCGCTTTCCCGTCATTTCAAAAATCATACTGGCGAAAAGGTCTCGTAACGTTTCGAGTACCTCCACAGACTCTGAAAGACTCACAGTGGAACGACTTTGAAATTCCAGCTGATGTTCTAGACAACCTCGTTTTTGCTCGAATTGGTATTCGTTCACTCGGACAAGTCACTGGCCAGACAATAGAAGAACGAGTTGCTGCTACCCACCACTTACTCACGTCAATACACTTTCAGGCCGTTCATGTGTGGAAACGTGATCCTCGTCTGAAAGTTGATACTGAATCCATCCACCGTAAACTCACGGAATCTTTTGTCAGTCTCAATGAGAATCTTTTTCTATCCACCACGCACCTTATCCTAGACTGCGTTATTGATTCCGAGGATCGATGGTGGATTGGGGTACACAATAACGAATCTCGAGCCGGACAATGGCCTGGGGGTTATTACACGCATCAAATTCCAGCTCAGAAAATTTCTCGGGCATGGCTTAAGCTTGATGAAGCGATTGCCCGTTTCGGAATCAATTTTGAACCAGGTGAGCGGGTCTGTGAACTTGGAGCTGCGCCTGGGGGAGCCTGCCAACGTCTTTTAGAAGCTGATCTCGAAGTCGTTGGCGTTGATCCAGCTGCAATAGATTCTCAGATTGCCGAACATGCGCGTTTCACACATTGGAAAAAACGCGCTCGGGACGTAAGAATCAGGACCTTTCATGGTTTCGACTGGATTTTAACCGATATGAATATTGACCCCGCTAGCACGATGGCCGCTCTTGAGCGAATTCTTGTATCACCCTCACTTCGGCCACGAGGAATCATTGCGACACTCAAACTTTCTGATGTATCAATTGCTGAAAAAATTGGCCAATGGTGTACTTCGTTTGCCTCATGGGGATACCAGACCCAAGTTCAGCAACTTTCAACAGGTGGTCAAGAAATCTGTCTCGTTGCACAGAAAAATCATGCTCAAAAAAGGTGAACGACATGGTTTAACAAAGGGTGGAATCGTCACTTCTCCAGATTGATAGAGGATCTGTCAGACTGCCTGCAAGTACCGCTAGTGTCTCATGTGGTGTCTCAATAAGGAGACGACCTACTTCATCAATACCTTTACAGAAACCCACGAGGGTAGTTTTCTGGTGAGCCACCTGGTTTTCGAGTTCATTTTTCAAATCTATACACAAAACGTCAAAAAGTTTTATGGACGTGTCAGTCAAACTGCAGTGTGCTTTATATCTTTCAAGAATAGATTGGCATGTAGAGGGACTCGTTGCATCACATACATTTTTTTCAATGCGTGGAATAAGGATTCCAAGAAGATCATTGTGTGAGATAGATGTTCCTAAGACATCAGGTATCGTAATCAGTCGATCCCGGAGGGCCAGAGGTGCATCATCTTTTGAACCGTCTGAATTGATTCCAATACCAATAAGTAATTTTTGTGTTGTCGTGGCTTCTACAAGCAAACCTGCAAGTTTCCTACCTTTCATTTCAATGTCGTTTGGCCAGCGCACAAGAGGTTTTAACTCTGGATTGAGTTGTTGCAGAGACTCCACTACGGCAAGACCACACGCAAGTGACCAAACCGGGAGAATACCTCCTACTATTTTTCTCTCTGTTGGAATTTTCATCACAAAGGTCATTGCCAGACTGCCTGACGGCTGCCACCACCCAGCACCACGACGACCGCGACCGTTTCGTTGATAAGAAGCTATGACTAAAGCAGGAAGTTGTGTCGATGGATCGGTAGCTAATGCTTTTGCTCTATCCATTGTCGACGCAAGTTCTGCGTGGCATTCGACGGTCTTGAGTGATGTTATCCGTTGCAGATGTTCGCTGTTGACGTGCTGCTGTCTCATCGGCTCCTACCTTGAATTATGATACGTCTACGCAGTCGTTTATTTTGACGCGTACAGCGGCGGAAGAAATGACATCTCCACCGATACAAGCCATCAGAAAGACCTCTGTTTGTGGACCATCTGAAAATTCTGTCAAAGAGGGAAGTCTACGCTATCTAAAGACCATAGCATGGTGCAGGAGAAGTAATGGCACGTTGGCGATATTGACCCGTATCCCATCTGCGCGGTACCCACAAGGCAAGAGTTGGGGTCAAATATTCAGAAACATCTGGATGGCTCCGACCAATTCCCGCTGCATGGGTCGACGACCGCGTGCGAGTAACGCTCTTTTCACTCATTGTCTTGTTCGTGGGCATATCTGTATTCATTACAGATACAGACGCTGCTGCGCAGACCGTACAGATACCACCTCCGGCAAGTTCATCTCTCGACAGAATTGCACAGGCATCACCATACGGATATCCGCTTTCGCCTCCACCTCCTGCCTGGGATCCCTACGGACCACAGGCAAGCCAGATCTACCCTGTGCCTGCGACGAACCCTGGAACAAATCCACCACCAACATGGGCCACCTCAGCCGTAAACGGACAGCCTGGTTACCCAGGCTATTCAACAGCGCCACCGCCTATCGTTCCAAGTAATCCATCATCCACATTGCCGGTTGGCTATCCACAACCACCGACACAGCAAAGCGAATGGTTTCAGCAGACCTACCAGCAATCAATGCGGGCTTATCAGGGAGTACGAGGAAGTTGGACATATATTCTAGGAACTGGCAGAGGAAACTCTGTCGCTGTCAATGAACTCGATACATCGGCTACGTTCGCACTCCCATTTTTTATGAATTCACCAGCGAATATCAATCGAGCCCCGCTCCTGCTCACCCCCGGTTTTGGCATGCAGCTGTGGGGTGGTCCTCAAAGTAGTCCACTCGCAGGGGTTGCTGGACAACCTTTTAGTCCTCAACTCCCTGGTAATACCTACGACAGCTTTCTTGACGCAGCATGGAATCCACAATTCACACCACTCTTTGGTGCAGAATTTGGTCTCCGTCTCGGCATCTATTCAAACTGGGATGTTCTTGTCACAGATAGCTGGCGTCTGATGGGACGAGCGATTGGCACATTAAATATGACTCCTACTTTTCAAGGCAAACTGGGTGTCATCTACCTCGATCGAAATCAAGTGAAAATATTACCCGCGATTGGGTTTACATGGACACCCAATGCAACCTCTCAATATGACATATTCTTTCCGGCTCCGCGCGCCATGTGGCGTTTTGGACAAACCCGTCGACATGCATGGTGGGGCTATGTGGCTGGTGAATATGGTGGCGGTCGTTGGACATTTAGAAATGTAAATGCCGGTGGTTCAAAAGGATTTATCCAGAACTTTGACTACAACGATATTCGAATCTCACTCGGTACAGAATGGGTACCTCTTGCCACAACTGGCTTCTCTGGAAATTTCGAAATCGGCTATGCCTTTTATCGTCAACTTTTTTATGTGAACGGTGTCGGTGACCCAGCAACCGGCATACAGCAAATTGTTGATCTCCCAAGTACGATTATGTTTCGGTTAGGCCTTGCCTACTAACGCATGTGGAGAAGAATATGACTTCTCAAAAGCGTCGTAACATATCATGGTTGCTTCTTATCGTAGGCTTTACCTGGCAGCCATGGGATTCATTGACATATGGTGACGAAATCATTCCACTCCCGCCAGTCGATTCGCTTGATACTAGTTTTTTTGAAAAGATTCGCTTTGCCGCACTCGGTGATCCTCAAGACCTGACCGAACCACTCCTCCCTGACGATGTTGCTCCGCCCGGTCAGCCACGACAGGAAAATAACCCTCCCGGTCGAAAACTTCCTCCAGGTGCAAAGCCTGGTGCCCTCCAGCAACTCATTCTCACGACGACTGAATTACCTCGACTTGGTAGCAACGGCCTTGGCCTTGCCACGCTCGATATGAGCCTCACCCTTGGCATGCCTGCACCTACAGTGGATTCACCTCTTCTCATCACTCCAGGTTTCGGCTGGACATTTGTGGATGAGGCAAACGGTCCGATGGATCCTGGTCTTCCTGCCACGCTGTATGAATCTTGGATTCAGGCACGTTGGATGCGCAAAATCGGTGAACGTCTGGGAGTTGATCTAGCGGTCGCACCAGGCTGGTACAGTGACTTTGTCAATGACAGTGCTCAAGCATTCCGAGTCACAGGTCATGGATTTGGTGCCTGGGAAGCTCGTGAAGATCTCCGTGTCGTTGCTGGTGTCATCTACCTCGATCGATATGATGTGAATCTTCTACCTGCTGGTGGTCTCCTCTGGACCCCAAGTGACGATCGACGCTTTGAATTGATCTTCCCGCGACCTCGTCTGGCCTGGCGACTCAAAGAAACTTCAAAAGCTGCTCAATGGGTTTATCTTGCTGGCGAATTTGGTGGTAATCAGTGGGCTGTTCGTCGTGACTCTGGCGCCGATGATATTGTCGTGTACCACGATTATCGTCTCCTAGCTGGATGGGAACGACGGCCCGCAGATCTTGGTGTGAGCTGGCGTATTGAAACCGGCTGGGTGACTGGTCGACTCGTGGAATATTATGTGACTGATACTGCGGACTATCATCCAGACGATACATTTCTTATCCGTGCAGGAGTCTGGTATTAATCCGCTACAGCTGCAATGAAAGAACACTCCACACTGTACCGGAATTTTTCCAAAGTCTTTCAATCAACGATCACTGGCTTTCAATAATGAGTGATGTAGATCATATTCCGATTCACTATCAAGATGAAAGTCTTATTGTGCTCGACAAACCATCAGGACTTCTCTCTGTACCAGGGCGTGGCCCAGATTTACAGGATTGCCTTTCGAGTCGTATACAAACGTTATTTTCAACAGCACTTGTTGTGCATCGGCTTGACCGAGACACATCAGGGCTCATGATCATGGCACTCAATAAAGACTCTCAGCGGAATATCAGTCTTCAATTTGAACAGCGCAACGTACACAAGGTTTATGAATGTATTGTGCAAGGAACGCCCTCAGGAAAACAAGGATGTATCACCCTACCAATCGGCAGAGATCGAAACCGGCCACCTCGCTACAAAGTTGATCATGAAAGCGGACGCTTCTCACAGACCTTGTGGCGTCTTCTTGCAACACGTGATGGCTATTCCCGACTCGAAATCGAACCAAGAACCGGTCGATCACATCAAATACGGGTTCATCTTGCATCATTAGGACATCCAATCCTTGGTGATCCATTGTATGCGGATGCCTCTGCTCAACATTCCGCAGACCGTCTTTTGCTTCATGCTCAGGCGATACAGTTTTCACATCCTATGACTGAAGAAAGCGTCGGGTGGCAATCTTCCTGTCCCTTTTAAAAAAGGCTCAGTCACACGACTCGGTTTCCAAAAAAGCTCGTACCGCTTTCAGAAACGCAGCTGTATTCTCGACATGGACCCAGTGTCCGGCGTTCTCAATGACTTGTTTACACGATGCTGGAAAAAATTGTTGAATCACACCCTCATGCTCTGGAGCAACAAAAGTTGAATTTTCACCGACTAGAAAAAGAGTTTGTCGGGAAAATTGCTGAGTCGTTAACAAGTCGGGCCAGTCGAGAATTGTCTCAAAATTCTTTTCAATGGCATCAAGATTTACAGTCCATGCCAGACCCGCCGGTCGCGTGGTAATATTCGTTACTAAAAATCCTCGAACCCTTTCATTGGGAATAGTTTCACGAAGTAATTCTTCCACATCACGGCGATGAGCAAGCGTTGTCAGCGGTATTGCTCGCATTGCGCGAACATAGTCAATTGGCGTACCAGAAGAGCGTGCTGGTGGAATATCAACAACAATGAGTCGATCGATGAGATTGGGCCAGACAAGTGCAAGGTACATTGCCACTTTGCCACCCATGCTGTGACCAAGAACAACGGGTGGTTTCGAACACTCATTCTCAATAAGAGTGGCAACATCCTCAGCCATAGAGGAGTAGTCATGAACGTCACTCCAAGAACTTTCACCATGATTGCGAAGATCGACCGTCAAGACTCGATACGTATCCGACAACTGTTTCGCAATTGATGACCAATTTCTTTTAGAGCCAAAAAGACCATGTAAAATCAGAATTGTCTGGCCTTCTCCGATAGCATTATGAGATAACGTGACTGACACGGCTTTTCCTTAATCAAACTTGGTTCCGTTTACTCTTTTCATAGTAAAAAGAATGAATTAAACACAGGATACCAAGAGGAACATTTCCTATGCGAGCGTTCATCCAAAGAGTCTCACAAGCAAGTGTCACAATAGCTCACAAAGAAACGGCTTCAATCGGCAGAGGACTGCTTATTTTCTTGGGTGTTGAAACAGGTGACACATCAACAGACATAAAATGGCTTGCTGGCAAAGTAGCTCATTTGAGAGTTTTTACTGATGAGCAAGACAGGATGAATAAGGATATCGCCGCGATACAAGGAGATGTCCTTATCGTCAGCCAATTTACTCTTTTTGGTGATGTCCAAAAAGGAAATCGTCCAAGCTTTTTCAAGGCTGCAAAGCATGAGGAAGCACTGCTGCTGTATAAAGAATTTCTTCAGGTAATAGAAACTCTCATGAGACGTGTACCAGCTCACGGCACATTTGCTGCCGACATGCAGGTTTCTCTTATCAATGACGGGCCAGTCACAATACTCATTGATTCTCGAGCGGACATGTCCACAACATCATTATGAATAGATTTTTTGTACTTTGTACAAAAATCGATAAAGACTTCGATCACTCGTCCTATTCTTTTTCTTGTTCCTTTGCCTTTCGCGCTTCATGCGCTGCAATCACTTTTTCAGGATTTTCTTTGAACATACTGAGGCATCCCTTGCAACACACCCAATACGTTTTACCGTTGTAGGACACCTGCTGATTCCCTTCACCTCCAGTCACAACACATGCGTGAAGCGGACGTGAACGTGTCGCGAACACTGTTCCTTTTCGGGTGTATCCCAGTGTTGCTCCTTGCTGCAAGCGTTTTTCATTTGATCCGTACTGCAGTGTAATCACGAGACGCTTATGATCAGCCAGAGTCTTCATCAAAATCCTTGCTGGTCGACTACGTTGAATAACCTGGTTCGTGAACTCCAGGTGCTTGTTTTCATCCATGAAACCAGAATACGTTTCGACCCCATCTGATTCTGTATGGTGTGCCCGAAGAATAAATGTATTCTTCTGTACCCCCGGGGTAATTTGACCTCGTGTGAAAAAACGACCGGGTGATAACTCGAAGACAATTGCTGGAATACCACCGTCAAACGACCAAGCCCAATCAGCTTCTGCAGACCAACGGTCTTGACCACCCAACTTCTGCATCGCAACCCCTTTCCAGCCTCCAATGAAGTCCTGAAGAGGCTGCAGATTTTCTTTCTGTGCTTCCTGGTCGTCTTGAGAGAGCTCCTTTGCAATGACAAGACTTGGGTGACTTATCAACAAGCCACAAATAGCAATGGAAACAAAAATAATATTGCGATGCATTTTCTTCCACTGTTGATTCTTTTGCCAACAGAAATAGTTGAATAAAAAATAGCTCACTACGAAACCTCTTTCAGTACATAAATAATATTTCTCTCAAGCAGTCTGTAGTATCAAAATCCTGAGTTCAATCATAAGAAGAATGTGTTGCTGAGTTTCTAGTTCACCACATGGCAAGCAACCTGATGGCCAGTTTCAATGGTTCGCATCACTGGAACTTCACGACGACAACGCTCTTCACATAAAGGACAACGAGTATGAAAAGGACAACCCGCTGGCGGATTGATCGGACTAGGCATCTCTCCTGACAGGACTGTCCGTTGTCTTGAATGCTCTTGCCTTGGATCGGGAACGGGCACCGCCGATAACAATGCCTGCGTATATGGATGCTGCGGACGATCAACAATTGTTTGCGCACTGGCCAATTCAACAATGCGTCCAAGATACATGACTGCAATACGATCACTTACATGACGAATAGCAGCAAGATCATGTGCAATAAAAAGAAGTGTCAGACTGAGATTCTCACGAAGCTCTGATAATAAATTCATAATCTGCGCCTGAATAGAAACATCGAGAGCACTAATTGGCTCATCAGCAACAATAAATTCAGGCCCTAGTGCGAGTGCCCTGGCAATACCAATTCTTTGTCTTTGTCCACCGGAGAACTCATGAGGATATCGACGCATACACCGTGGATCCATCCCGACAGTCATAAGTAGTTGCTGAATTTTTTCTCGTCGTTCAACCCCTTGAGTTACATCAAAGTTTCGTAGTGGCTCGGCCAAAATAGATTCGACTGTCATTCTAGGGTTGAGTGATGCAAATGGATCTTGAAAAATCATTTGCATTCGACGACGTAGATCTCGTAGACGTTGATCCCATACCCACTTCTGACCTTTTTTTTTCCAAAATTCATGTATTGGTTCTTCATCAAAAATAACACGGCCCCGACTTGGTCGTAGTAGTTGGAGCACAGCCCGACCGGTTGTTGATTTCCCACAGCCGCTCTCACCAACAAGTCCCAGTGTTTCCCCACGAGACATTGAAAAACTAACTCCATCAACAGCCT
>Ga0233439_10006700_pt1 | contig 10157 bp, 10 predicted proteins | sample SI_123_September_6_FD_182713 | JGI IMG/M metagenome (GOLD analysis project Ga0233439, IMG submission 182713) | Seawater microbial communities from Saanich Inlet, British Columbia, Canada - SI_123_September2016_100_MG | ecosystem: Environmental > Aquatic > Marine > Inlet | place: Canada: British... | reverse complement strand
ATCTTAAAGGGGATAAATTTGTAATATTCAGTTTAATTGAATAATCAATAACTTCTTGTCTTTCTTTTAAGTTTTTCATTTAAATAATTTTTTTAACCCTTCAGAAGAAGCTTTGGAAATACCTTTTTCAGTTATTAATCCTGTTATATATTTTGCTGGTGTTACATCAAAAGCTAAATTCATTGCCTTGCTTTTTTTAGGATAGATTAAAACTTTTTTAACTTCATCATTTTCATCAACACCCTCGATATGAGATAATTCCTCTGAATTTCTTTCTTCAATTGGAATTTCTTTGCCCTCTTTAATTTCCCAATCAATGGTAGAGCTTGGTAATGCAACATAAAATGGTACATTATTATCATGAGCTGCTAAAGCTTTAAGGTAAGTACCTATCTTATTACAAACATCTCCATTAGATAAAGTTCTATCTGTTCCAACAATACACATGTCAACATCACCTCTTTGCATTAAAATTCCACCTGTATTATCTGCAATAATTGTATTTGGAATATTTTCTTCATTTAATTCATATGAAGTTAAATTTGCACCTTGATTTCTAGGTCTTGTTTCATCAACCCAAACATGGACCGGAATACCCTTTTGATGAGCATGGTAAATAGGAGAAGTTGCCGTCCCCCAATTGATAGTTGCTAACCATCCTGCATTACAATGAGTTAAAATATTAACTTTTTTTTTTGTTTTGTTATAAATTTCTTCAATTATTTTCAGCCCATTAATTCCAATATTTTCACAGAACTTTTCATCTTCATCACATATTTCTTTAGCCTCTTTTAAAGCTATATCTAAAATTTGATCGCTATTGATACCTAATAATTTTTTCATCATACGATCTACGGCCCATTTTAAATTTATAGCAGTAGGTCTAGATTGAATTAATTCCTCAGCACTTTTTTTAATAAATTCAGGGTCGTTATTTTCTTGAATCGCTAGAGCTATTCCATAAGCAGCTGTTCCTCCAATAAGAGGTGCTCCTCTTACTTCCATTATTTTAATTGCATTGATTGCATCTTTTACTGTCTTTAGTTCTTTAATTCTGAACCGATGAGGAAGTTTTGTTTGATCAATGATTTTAACAACATTTCCTTCATACCATATTGTTCGATATTTTTTTCCTTGGATTTTCATTAAAATAATTTTCCCAAATAATTAATTAAGTCATTTTCTTTTTGTTCTTCATCAGCATAACATTTTGTTAAAGCTAAACCATGATATCCGCCAAGAGTAGCTTTTTTTTTACATTTTGAATCTGAAATATTTACAAATTCAACATCATTGGATTTTTTAAGTAAAGAATAATCATTGGGACTGTTGTAATTATCTTTATCGTGCGTAATTATTATTGCGTTCAATTTAGTAAAATCTCCAAATCCATAGTATCTAATGTCTTCCCACCATGGCCATTCTTTTCTATTTTTTACTGTTCCTCCAGCACCTGGATGAAGACCAATTACTCCATCAATTAAATTATCACTATTTGATTGTATTTTTAAAGATTGCCAACCACCAGACGAGTGACCAGCTAAGATAATATTTTTAAACCCATTATCTGCAAACTTATCTATTGTATTTTTAATTATTTTTAATTTTTGATTTTGCTTTTGTTTGGTCATTAAAAATTTACCATCATTGTTCTTTAAACTTAAATTTCCTGTTTTTTCATGATGTTTCCACATTTTATCTTGTTCTGATTGTGACCAGCCTCTAACACCAGAACAAAGTCTGTAAATTTTAACTTCATAATTATTTATTTTTTTATTATGTAAGTTTCTAATAACTTGGGGCACTAAATTCCATTTACTCAAGCATTTATCTAATTTTTGATCACTCATTGCTCCATGAGTATAAATTACCAATATTGTATTTTCTTTATTATCGATTTTATCTACAGAATAAATCTTACCCGTATTATCGATAAACGCATTGTCCTTTGAAATTTTTTTTAAATCTTTTTCAAATTTTTTATCAGCAAATGTATTTGTATTTATTAATAAAAAAATAATTAAAATTAATATATGTCTCATTTATTAAGCACTCTACCAGCAACTGTTTTAAGCTTATCAATTGTCTTCTGGGTTCTTTTTTCAGGCGCTGTAATAATTGCCACATCCAAACAATTATTAGCTGGATCTTTAGGGTCTATATGAGCTTCAAAATTGTCTATTAAATTTTTAATCATTACTTTAGCTTTTTCTGCATTACCTAACAAAACTTTTATAATTTGTTCAACATCAACATTTTCATGGTCAGGGTGCCAACAATCAAAATCAGTTATCATTGAAACTGATGCATATCTAATTTCAGCTTCTCTAGCTAGTTTTGCTTCTGGCATATTAGTCATACCAATTACATCAGCTTTCCAAGATCTATATAAATTAGACTCTGCTAGTGTAGAAAATTGTGGTCCTTCCATCACAACATAGGTGCCTTTTCTTTGATAATCTATATTAGATTTTTTAATTGCGTCTTCACAAGCATTCATTAATCCATTAGATGTTGGATGAGCCATTGAAACATGCGCAACAATTTCTTCATCAAAAAATGTTTTTGTTCTAGCAAAAGTCCTATCAATAAATTGATCTACAATTACAAATTTACCTGGAGGCAATTCTTCTTTAAGAGATCCAACAGCTGAAACAGAAACTATATCAGTGACACCTAGTTGCTTGAGAGCATCTATGTTTGCTCTAAAATTTATATTAGACGGAGACACAAAATGTCCTCTTCCATGTCTTGGTAAAAAGTAAACTTCCTTATTATTGTAATTTGTCTTCAAAATTTGGTCTGAAGGCTTTCCCCATGGAGTATCTAAATCAAGTAATTTTCTATCTTTAAAGTCCTCAACATCATAAAGGCCACTGCCTCCGATAATTGCCAATTTATTTGTTGTCATATTTAAAAAATTATTTATTCATACTTTTATAATTAACTATTATGAATTTAAAAGATTATATTAGATCAATTCCTGATTATCCCAAAAAAGGGATTTTATTTAGAGATATCACTACACTTATTAAAGATGAAAATGCATTTGCAGAGACAATAAACCAGATAGCTGAACTATCAAAAAAATTTAAGTTTACTAAGATTGCTGCAATTGAATCTAGAGGGTTTGTGTTTGCCTCAGCTGTTTCTTACATTCTAAAAAAACCCTTCATTTTGTTAAGAAAAAAAAATAAACTTCCAGCAGATGTTCATTCGGTAGATTTTGAATTAGAGTACGGAACAGCGACAATAGAGGTTCACAAAGACTCTTTAAATAGTGATGATAGTGTATTAATTATTGATGATCTGATAGCAACAGGTGGGACAGCAGAGGCTGCTGCTAAATTAGTTGAAATTTCTAATGCAAAAGTTGCCTCTTTTATTTTTGTTATTAACTTATTTGATCTTGGTGGGTCTGATAATTTGGTTAAAAATGGCTATAAAGTTGAAAACTTAATAGATTTTCCAGGTCATTAATCAAAAATTAAATTTTGGTCTATACCAAGAACCTTTTCCCAACAAAGAATTTAATGTTCCTGAAAACCTCATTGTTTTATTTAAAGCCTCTTTTTTATTAAGTAAAATAGTATAAAAAATAATTTTTAACATTTGAAGAGATAATAAAATAGTAAATTTAAGATAAACCAAAAAATTATTAGAATATTTTTTTTCAAAATAAACTTTTGACCACCCCCAATGCCAATTTCTACATTTATCAAATTCAAAACCAATATTTGAAGATTTTGCTCCCGAATGAAAGACTTTAGCTGTTTTATTTATATAAATTTTTTCTTTATTTAATCTTAATCTTTTACACAAATCTAATTCTTCAGCATATAAAAAAATATTTTTATCAAACATGCCTGCTTGTATAATTTTTGATCTATTAATCAACATTGCAAAACCTTGAACACCTTCTGTCTCAGTTATATCTTTCTTTAAAAAACCATAATCTTTATATTGAGAAATAGGCGCCAATATTGAAAAATCTTGTTTTAAATTAATAATACTTTTTAATAAACGCTCTTCACAATTCTTTTTTAAAATCACATCTGGACTTAATATGAATACAAATGGTGTCTTTGATTTTGTAATTATTTTATTATTAGCAACTCCATAACCTAAATTTTTTTTTGATAATAAGATTTTAATTTTAGGATATTTCTTATTTATTTTTTTTTTTAAAATTTTATCATTAGAATTATCTAAAATAATTATATTTTTAATCTTTTTGATACTTTTAAGACAGTTAAAGATAACATTTTCACTCTTAAAAGTTACAATACCGACAGTGATTTGATTATAATTCATTTACAAATTCTAATATATTGTGATAATTGAAAAATGAAAGAAAATTTAATTGTAACTGGTGGCCTAGGTTTTATTGGAAGTAATTTAATCAAACTACTAATTAAAAAAAACTATTCTGTAATTAATATTGATAACATTTCTTATTCATCAAATTTTTATAATTTAAAAAACTTTACAAAAAATAAAAATTATAAATTAATTAAATGTAATATTAATAATAAAAACAAACTTGTTAACGTCTTTAAAAAGTATAAGCCTATTGCTATTTTTAACCTGGCAGCTGAAACTCATGTGGATAGATCAATAGACTCACCTAGGGCATTCATAGAAAGTAATATTGTAGGAGTGTTTAATTTATTAGAAGCTTTTAGAGATTATTTTAAAAAATCTAAAAAAACAAAATTAATACATATTTCTACTGATGAAGTTTACGGTGATATTCTTAAAGGAAGAACTAATGAAGAATATCCTTATAGACCTAGTTCTCCCTATGCAGCAAGCAAAGCATCCTCAGATCATCTTGTTTCATCCTATATACGTACATTTGGTATTCCAGCAATAATTACAAATTGTTCAAACAATTATGGTCCTAGACAACATCCAGAAAAATTAATTCCAAAATTAATTTACAATATAATAAATAATATTTCTTTACCCATATATGGTGATGGTAAAAATTCCAGAGAATGGATATTTGTTGAAGATCATTGCGAGGCATTATTCAAAGTATTTAGAAAAGGGAAATTAGGTGAATTTTACAATATAGGATCTAATAAAAATCACAATAATTTGGAGATTACAAAAAAACTTTTAAGTATTGCCTCAAAGCATATTGTTATTGGTAAAAATGTTAAGATTAATTATATCAAAGATAGACCAGGACATGATAAAAGGTATGCGCTTAACAGTAGTAAAATTAATAAAAATCTATCCTGGAAGTCTTTAACAACAATTAGTGATGGATTAGAAAAAACTTTTTTATGGTATTTAAATAATCAAAATTATTTTAATTCTTTAAAAAAAAATCAAATAATAAAAAGACTAGGTAAGTTATGATTAAAAAAGGAATAATTCTTGCAGGTGGAAAAGGAACAAGAATGAGTCCATTAACTAAAGCTGTAAACAAGCAACTATTGCCAATTTATGATAAGCCTCTAATATTTTATCCATTATCTATTTTAATGCTATCAAAGATTAAAAATATTTTAATTATTGTAAACAAAGGTCAGCTTAATCAATATAAAAAACTATTACCTAACGGAGAAAATCTTGGGATAAAAATAACTTATATAGAGCAAGATAAACCAAGAGGATTACCTGATGCATTTATACTGGGTGAGAAGTTTATTGGCTCAGATAATGTTTCACTCATTTTAGGTGATAATTTTTTCTATGGTCAAAGTTTATCAAACACACTCAAAAGATGCACTAATCTGAAAAATGGAGCAAAAGTTTTATTATACAAGGTAAATGATCCTGAATTATTTGGTGTTGCAAAAATTGATAAGAAAAATCAAAAAATAAAAATTTTAAAAGAAAAGCCTAAAAAATTTATCTCAGACCAGGCAGTAACAGGATTGTATTTTTTCGACAACAATGTAGTTCGTTATGCAAAAAGTTTAAAACCCTCTAAACGAAAAGAATTGGAAATTATTGATTTATTAAATAAATATAAAATAAAGAAAAAACTTTCCGCAGAGTTTTTAGGAAGAGGTGGTGCATGGCTTGATACAGGCTCCATAGAAGATTATTATAAAACTTCAGCATTTGTGCAGGCAATTGAAAACCGACAAGGATTAAAAATAGCATGTCTTGAGGAGATTGCTTTATTAAATAAATGGATAACAAAATCTCAAGTAATGAAGCAGGTGAAATTTTATGGGAATTGTGAATATTCAAATTATCTAAAAAAAATTATTAAAAAAAGTGTCTAATATATTATTAACAGGAGCAACTGGGTTTATTGGATCCAATATATTAAAAGAGATTAGATTAGATAATAAGGTATTTATTATCCAAAGAGTAGTATCTAAAAAAAAAATAAAAAAAAATAAAAATATTAAGATAATAACATTTGAAGATTACAATACACTTTCAAAGAAACTTAAAAAAATAAAAGTTGATACAATAATTCACTGTGCGACTCATTATAAAAAAAAACATTATCAAAAAGATATTAATAAATTTATTCAGTCAAATATTTTATTAGGAAATATAATCCTTGAAAACATAAAAGAACTTAATGCTAAAAAATTTATTAATTTTTCAACCACATGGGAAGATTCTGATAATATAGAAAATAACCCAAAAAATCTATATGCAGCATATAAAAAAGGCTTCAATTGTATAATTCAATATTATAAAAAATATTTTCCTAATATAAAATATATTGATTTAATGATTGTCGATACTTTTGGGGAGAATGATAAAAGAAAAAAATTAATAAATACTATAAAAAAAAATCATAGTCAAAAAAAGGTAACAAAAATTATATCAAAAAAACTTTATCTTAATTTGATAAATGTTGAAGATATTGTAGATGCAGTACAAATTATTTTGAGAAATAATATCGAAACTGGAAAATATATTTTAAAAAATTCAATTTATTTTAATATTTTTGAATTAATTAAATATATAAATAAAAACAATAATAATAAAATCAAAATAAAATGGCTTTCTAATACTTTAATTAAAGATAAAATATTTAAATACAAAAAATTAAAAAGTTGGAATCCTAAAAAAAGTAATATAGAGGATATTAAAGATTTAATTTTAAATTAATTTAACTTACAAATATTTATGAAAAAAGTTTATTATGGTAAAGCAGTATATGATAACAGGGAAATCAATGCGGTCATTAAAGTCCTTAAAAATGACAGCTTATCTCTTGTTGATGGAAATAATGTTAAACTATTAGAAAAAAAGGTTTCATCTATATTTGGAAAAAAATATGGCTTAATGGTTAACTCTGGTTCATCAGCAAATTTACTTGCTATTGCATCACTTAATTTAAAAAAAAATTCTGAAATAATTACCCCTAATTTAACTTTTTCAACTACAGTCGCTCCAATCTATCAACTAGGTCTAATACCACATTTTATTGGTGTGGAAAAAAATAAATTTTTAGCTGACCCATCTCATATAGAAAAGTGTATTAATAAAAAAACTGTAGCAATAATGATACCAAATTTACTTGGTAATATAGCTGACTGGAAAAAAATAAACTCTATTGCTAAAAAATATAAACTTAAGGTTATTGAAGACTCTGCGGATACCATTGGCTATACAATTAATAAAAAAAATGCTGGAAAATACTCAGATATAGTTACAAACAGTTTTTATGCTTCACATATTATAAATGGTGCTGGAACAGGAGGGATAGTTTGCTTTAATGATTTTGAATTATATCAAAGAGCAAAACTTCTAAGAGGTTGGGGCAGATCTTCTGCTCATTTTAATGAGTCCGAAAGTATAAAGGACAGATTTAATGTAAAAATATCAGGAATTGATTATGATGCTAAATATATATTTTCTGACCTTGGATATAATTTTCTACCCTCAGAAATATCTGCTACATTTGCAATAGAACAAATTAAAAAACTTAAGGATAATATTAAAATAAGAAATAAAAATTTTGATTATTTAAAAGATTTTTTTAATAATTATAATGATTTATTCAATCTTCCAGAACAGTATAAAAATGTAAAAACTCCATGGCTTGCTTTTCCATTAGTTATTAAAGAAAATAAATATTTTAATAGAAAAGAAATGCAAATTTATTTTGAAAAAAACAATATCCAGACAAGAACAATTTTTACTGGCAATATATTAAAACAACCTGTTATGAAAAATAGAAAATATAAAAAACATCCACAATGTGATGCTATTGCTGATAATGTTATGAAAAATGGAATCTTGCTTGGGTGTCACCAAGGTATGAAAAAGAATGAATTAGATTATATCTGCCAAACTTTTATTAAATTTTTTAAACATTGCAAATAATCAAAACTAAATTCACAGGTCTAATATTTTATAAAAGAGAAACTTTTAGAGATAAACGTGGTTACTTTAGAGAATTATTCATAGAAAAGGATTTAAAAAAAAAATTTGTTTTTGATTACTACTCTTTATCTAAAAAAAATGTGCTTAGAGGTATTCATTTACAGCTTAAAAAACCTCAAGGTAAATTAATAACTGTTTTATCTGGTAAAATTTTTGATGTAGCTCTAGACTGTAGACCTAAATCTAAAACTTTTGGAAAATTTTTTTCAGTAGTATTGTCTGAAAAAGAAAATACCTCTCTATATATCCCCGAAGGTTTTGCTCATGGGTTTTGTAGCTTAACCAACAACACAAACTTACATTACAGGTGCACCAATTATAGAGATAAAAACTCAGAAACTGGCATTTATTGGAAAGATAAAAGTTTAGATATTAATTGGCCAAATCAGAGATTTTCTATTTCTTCAAAAGATAAAAAATTTTTATTATTTAAAGATTTTATTGAAACTAAAAATTTTAAAAAAATTAAATGGTAGCGGGAAGTGGAATCGAACCACTGACCTCAGGCTTATGAGTCCTGCGCTCTAACCAACTGAGCTACCCCGCCACTTAATTTCACAGCCAAAACTCCTTTGACTCTGCTCTTTTCTTTCTAAAATTAAAATACACTTATAGTAGATTCTCGTCAACTTCAATTGGAGCATTGGAGCATCAGTGGAGCAGAAATGAGTCAGGCCGCGGGAATTAAAATATCATTCCCGAGGTTTGTACGTCCAATGTTCGTCCTGTTGGACTCGCAATTAAATAGATTCAATAGAGGTACCACTCCCGTTTCAAACGGTGGGGTCTTTCTAAAAACAGTTTCCCTATTACAGAACGTTAACGTTAATAGTTAGTATATATAGTCTATTTCACTCAAACGGTGTTCAATAAATACTTTTCTAAAAAATTATAAAAAAAATATTTCATTTCAGATTCTCGTTCCCTGTTGCATTGTGGGGGTAGCTAGGGTTTTTTATTTACCAACAGTTAACTGTTTTATATGCTCCACTACCGATCACTCTACAATTTGTTGTTGTTGGAGCTGATACTGTTGATTGAGGACTTAATAACTGATTTCCTAAGTTCATTAAGAATTGTGACTGCTGCATGTTATTATTTCTTTTTAATTGATTTGCAAGTTGTTGTGTTCCTGTATCGAGTGTAGCTATTTTTGGATTATTAACTTGGGATTTTAAATCTAATTCTACTAATTTTAAAACACAGTCAGCAAACTTTTCTGTTAATGGTTTAAAGCCAATTGCTACACACTGTTTCTTTTTATCAGCAATAGTAAATGATAACTCTGAATCTCCACCAGAGTTATCACCAAATTTTGCATTGTGTTCTTTAATATTTTCGGGCCAAATTCTATCCCATGATCTATTATTCGTTCCAAATTCTGAAACGTTATACTCATTCATAGAATTTAGACCAAACATAGAAAATTCTACATTTGCTGATTGCATTTCTCCTCTATATTTAAGATATAATTTACCTGAATATAAGTCTTCAGAATTTTTTCTAAGCATTCCAAATTTTTGTCCTGGGGAAAACCTTTTACCATAAGTTAAAGCAATAATTTCAATAGAACCGTTAGAATTTATCATAGCAAAGTTAACAGGTTTAGCTGTATTACGTCTCCATACTCCTTCAATCTTTTTAAGAGATTTTTTAGAAAACAAATCGATTGCTTTGCTTTGCGAAGATATAACATGCTCAACGTTATTATTTGCATTAGATTTAAGACTACCCGTTTGTGTTGTTGCATAACATCCACTCAACAACAAACTAAGAACTAT
>Ga0233439_10006696_pt1 | contig 10163 bp, 7 predicted proteins | sample SI_123_September_6_FD_182713 | JGI IMG/M metagenome (GOLD analysis project Ga0233439, IMG submission 182713) | Seawater microbial communities from Saanich Inlet, British Columbia, Canada - SI_123_September2016_100_MG | ecosystem: Environmental > Aquatic > Marine > Inlet | place: Canada: British... | reverse complement strand
ACAATCTCTAAAACCTTGAGTCAAATAGACTATGACACCGCAGGGTTTGTTGGCTATTACGCATTGGGAGAGGAGTCGGGACTGGATAAAGGTTTTGAGAATTTTGAATATCATCCCATAGCAAGTCATGACCATGACGAAGAAAAAGATGACCTGAAAGGATTTAATGCGGCGATTAAATGGATTAAATCCTGGAATAAAACTCCTACAAACTCTCGTTCTCCATTTTTTGCCTGGGTGCACGTTCAAAATATCCACGAAAGTTATGATCCTCCCTCTCCCTATAACTCCATGTTCGGGAAAATTACCAGCCCCCAGGCACTGGAGGGGTTTGAAGGAGAATTTGATTTACGTTGTGCCAACGATCTGGCCAAAGCCTGGCGGGCAGGGATATTACCCGCTCATTTCAAGAAGGAGGCGATGGCTTTGTATGACGGGGAAATACGTTTGGTAGATGACCAGCTCGGCCGGATTTTTGCAATGCTAAAATCAATGGAAGTTTATGATGATACGGTGATCGTTATTGCTTCCGATCATGGAGAAATTTTATTTGAACTATATGAAAACGAATTTTACAAGAGGGGTCCCGGTCACTCCGCTCGCTATACGGATGCCTCCATTCATGTACCTTTGATTATAAAGCCAGCAAAAATCAATGAATTCGATAAAAAACATCACATAAAACAAATGGTATCCACCATTGACCTGGTTCCAACACTTCTGCAATTACTGGGACTACCGATTCCCTCTGATTTACCGGGTGTATCTTTGGTGAACGCAATGCGTCAACCAAGTGCCTCCCCAATCAATGAGAAAGTATATTTTCATGAAAAACCTCATGGGGTGGAATACATAGGACTTCGCACCGAGCAATGGAAGTTTGTGACGAAAATTAAAGAGGGTGTCGAAAGCTCCCTGCTCATTGACTTGGTAAATGATCCGGATGAAAACTTCAATTCCCAATCCATTGCCAAGGTTCGAGAGTTTGAGGCCTCTTTAAAAGCATGGAAAAAAAATATGGGGTCAATTTATAATAGAAGTGAAATAACCGATGAAATGAGGCAGGTGTTGAAAGACGGAGGGTATCTGCGCGAATGAAATATATGCAACCATCCAGGGTTTTGCTTGTTTTGCTCCTGATGGATGCCGGAGTGGGTGCTCTGCATCTTTTATTTTTGTCCGACCCGGAATGGGGCACAATGTTTAACATGGCCTATGAAGAAAATTTCCCGACCTGGTATTCCAGTTTTCTATTTTTGCTAGGTGCCGGGGCAGGGTGGTTTTGCTATATCGTGGAAAATAACTCGAATCGGAAAAAACCGTGGGGGTGGCTAGTGGTGGCTTTAGGTATGCTGGGATTAGCCATGGATGAGATTTTGCAGATTCATGAAAGTCTCATTGATCTGATCATGAATGGAAGTGCAGGAGACAACCTGCGCCAGTATTTTGGTGTCACACAGGATACAGATTCGCTTTTATGGACAGTGGTCTTCGCCCCGGTTATCATTCTTGCGGGAACAGCACTAATCATGTTCTATTATTCTCGCCTACATAAAAACCTGGCCCTTTTTCGATTTTCTATACTCCCTTCTGGTTTATTGGTTTTGTCTGCAGGGTTGGAATTTATGGAAGCCAAAACATTAAATTCATTTTCTCAAGATTCCCTGGCCCGATACTGGCAATTTATATTTATAGAAGAAATGTTAGAATTTGTTGCCGCATCCCTTTTTATATGGATTCATTATAAATATGCCATGTGGCAGAAAATTGAATCTTAAAAGTAGCTTAATTAATAGATTGTCCTAGTCTGTTTTTTTATAGATCCTATTTTTATAAGTTTATATGCCACGACTCATATTTATATTAATTCCATTCTTAATGGCGCTGATAGTGCTTTTCTCTAATGATGAAGCCTATGCGCTTAAATCTTACAACCGGCTGGTGGATGAGAAGAGTCCCTACCTTCTACAACATAAGGATAACCCCATCCACTGGTACCCGTGGGGAGAAGAAGCGCTTGCAGCGGCACAGCGGGAAAATAAACCCATTTTCCTTAGCATTGGTTACTCAACCTGCCACTGGTGCCATGTGCTGGAAAAAGAATCTTTTGAAGATGAAGAAGTTGCCGCGTTACTGAATAAAGCATTTATCTGCATAAAGGTGGATCGTGAAGAGCATCCGGATGTGGACCAGTTTTATATGAACGTGGTGCAGGCGATGACGGGCAACGGGGGCTGGCCTTTGACAGTGGTGATGACGCCGGAAAAAATACCGGTCTTCGGGGGGACCTATTTTCCCCGAAACGAACTGATGAAAATTTTAGGGCTAATCAGTTCAGCATGGATAGAGCAACCCGAAAAAATAAAAGAAGTGGGCGACACGGTTCGAAAATTTATTGAGGCCGAAGATCGTGTTTCAACTCAATCCGTCACACTTGATGAAAAATTGCTTAAAGATTTTTACAAAAAATCACTCATCAGTTATGACGAAGATAATGGCGGATTTGGTCTTGCCCCTAAATTCCCACCAACCATGAAAATGCGTTTATTGTTACGTATTGCCCAACGTACGGGAGATCAACATGCAATTAAAATGGTGCAGACCACTTTAGTAAATATGGGACGCGGGGGAATTTATGACCATCTCGGAGGTGGGTTCCATCGCTATTCGACTGATCCTGTTTGGTTGGTGCCACATTTTGAAAAAATGCTCTACGATCAAGCCGCTTTGGCAACCGTTTATCTTGAAGCGTATCAGGTTACAAAAAACCCAATGTTTGAATCTGTGGCAAGAGGCATATTAGATTATGTTCTGACTGACATGACCGGCCCTCAAGGTGGATTCTATTCTGCCGAAGATGCTGACAGCGAGGGAGAAGAAGGAACCTTTTATGTATGGGCGGATGCGGAACTAAAAAAAATTCTGACTTTGGCAGACTATCAACTTGCTTACAAAATATTTGGTGTAACATCTGGCGGAAACTTTGAAGAAAGTGGAAAAAATATTCTCCACCTTCAAAAGAAGAATAGTTGGAAGGTGCATGAAAGAATTGAGGTAAAGAACCTCAAGAAAAAACTGTTGAAGGTCCGGGGGAAACGGGAGAGACCCTTCAAGGATGATAAAGTTTTAACCGCCTGGAATGGGTTAATGATAAGTGCTATGGCAAAAGCCGCGCAAGTATTAAAAGATAGCAAATATCTGATAGCGGCACAGAAATCAGCGAGTTTTTTGAAAACTAAACTTTATGAAAAGGGCAAGCTGGCTCGAAGATACCGAACTGGCGAGGCAAAGTTCACCGCCAGCCTTGATGATTATGCTTATCTCATACAGGGATTAGTCGACCTTTACGAATCAGATTTTGATGAGCAATGGTTGAGTTGGGCCAGTGGCCTGCAAAAAATGCAGGATGAACTGTTCTGGGACAAGGATGCGGGAGGATATTTCTTTTCTGAGGAAGAGGGGAGCCTTTTGCCCGGTCGCAATAAAATGTTCGAAGATAACGCCAGGCCTAACAGCAACGCAGTCTCAGCGTTGAACCTTTTAAAATTGTATAACTTTACTTTGCACAAACCTTACAGGGAAAAAGCTAAAACAATTTTTTCCATGGCGGGAGATATGATGAATCGCATTCACAACGCTTTCGCGCAAATGTTTATCGCGCTGGATTTTTATCTCGATCGATCCAAAGAGGTGGTTGTGGTGGGTCCAAAACAATCCCATGAAAAAGAATCCATCCTGGAAATGTTGCGTGATGAATTTCTTCCTAACAAAACCGTAGGTTATATTCCGCCCGATGCCAAATCATCTTTCCCGGTTTTTGAAAACAAAACCACTGCTGAGGGTCACACCCTTGTGTATGTCTGCGAGAATAATGTTTGCAAATACCCAACCGAGGAAATTGCTAAAGCTCGGGAACTGGTGAAAGACAACAAGCGCTATCCTTTAAATTAATGGGACTGTGCCTATTTAAACCATGGACTTGATGACAGAGGGACCGAGGAAGGGAAATTTTTTCTCAAGAAAATAGGGGTCAGAGCCCGGCTCTCTTGCTTGCAGTTCTTCAGAGTAAAACACATTCATAATATCATCAGGTCTTTTAAATTCTGGCAGCCCTCCCTTTTTGGTGTCTGTTTTCTCGGAGCTGAAAGAGGATCTAATGATCTGCAGTTCGATCAATATTTTGGAGAAGTCTCCGCCCGCTACCGCATCGGCTTTTTCTTTTTGCTCAGGGGTAAGATTATTCAGTAAGCAATTACATGTTGGGTTTACAGGTTCCATACCTTTATTGACGGCCAAAATTGATATATCTTGAATTTAAACCCTCTTTAAAATAGGGTTGAAACGAAACCCATTGATTTTATGACAACTATTCGAGATGGAGGCTCCCCGCATCAGGAGCAGGTCTATATTCGCTTCCCGGAACGGGTGATGGAGTTTCCATTTTTTCATGGGCGTGCGAATGACTGTCTTCCGCGAATCCAAATTCGTCAGGGTTTGTGGTATGAGAGTATCCATGCATTTGCATTAAAAATAAAAAAGCTCCAGCGACAATCAGTCCATTATTAGAGATAGAGCTTATTTGCAGGAAAGACGGAGTATGCCGCCATTTAAAAAGCAAGGCGACCATTAGGCACAAAGCTGCAATTTGTCCAAATTCAATTCCTAAATTAAAGGAAAGAATTCTAAGAACAATCCCCTCCTCTCCAAGAGGTAACTGTTGAAGCCTTGTGGAGAGTCCCAATCCGTGAATCAGACCAAATATAAATACTGCCCAAATTAAGTCGGGTGATTTTTCGAAAAACTTACGGAACCCTCCAATATTTTCATAACCGATATAGCAAACGCTCAAGGCAATCACGGCATCGATCAAAAAGTAGTTGACGGTAACTCCCATCAGGGTTGCTGAAATGAGGGTGATGCTGTGCCCGATTGTGAAAGCGGTGATGTACTTCACTACGTCTATGAAAGTAGTCAGAAAAAAGATAATACCGAAGACAAATAATAGATGGTCGTAGCCTGTCAACATGTGGGTCGCGCCAATTTTCATAAATTGAAGATTACCGCCATCCAGAATAGTTTGCTTCTCCGCTTCAGACATTCCGTGGGCAAACGCAAATGAGGCTACAATAAACAGAGAGGCAATGAAAAACATTTTACCTAATAGAAATTTATTCATGAGTTATTTCCATCACTTTTTTTGTATGAGAAACTTATGATCGTATCTCCTGGTTTTGTGGGGGTTTGGGCCTCGAAGAAATCCATATTCAGATCACCGTTACTCTGAAGCCTAATGAAAGGTTTTACTTTTCCTTCATTCATAGTTATAAGGCTTTCCAGATTAAACTCTTCAGTGAGTCGGGTTGTTTGAAATCTCCACCCCTCTAAAAATTGAACGATCAATTCCTTATAAACAAGGTTTCCGCCAAACAGCACTTTACCTCTGAAGGAACTGCTCAATTGTTTTTCCTCTTGTTTTTTTTCAGTGGTTGCGATTTGAAAAACATGGTTCCTGCCAAAATGTTGAATATAGGAATTGCACACCAGGGAATTGTAAGCATGATTACCGGTGTTTGCCAAAAGATACCCCATGTCGGCAAGCTCCAGGCTTTGGTGAACATTTTCAGAGAGGACTTCCCCATAATGAATGGGAACCCCCAAGAGGCGGGCCTGTTTCAAATTATTCCAGGAGTCACTCACCAATAAAACCGGCAAACCCGCTTTTTCCAAGGTTAATGCAAGATCTACGCTCCATTTATGAGCTCCTACTATTAAAACTCCATTGTTTGAATGGCCAGCTAATTCTAAATGTCGAGCCAGCCACCCGATGCTGAATCCATGTAAAATTACAGTAGAAAAAACAACGGCAAATACCAAAGGAAGCAATAACTCAGCATTTTGGAAATGAAGCACTTCTAATTTGAGGCCCAACAATCCTGCGATGGAGGTGGCAACGATTCCTCGTGGGGCAATCCAACCAATAAAAATTCTTTCCTGCCAACTCAAGCCAGCACCAATAGTTGAAAGCCATACCGATGCGGGTCGAACCAGAAACAAAAAACAAAACAAGAACCCAAATACGCGCCAGTTTAAATTCATTAGATTTTCAAGCACAATATCTGCTGTTAATAGAATAAAAACCACAGGAACCATAATGACAGTAATATTTTCTTTAAATTTCCTAAGGTCATGGATGATTACCATTCCAATGTTTCCCATTGTGATGCCCATAACAGTAACCGTTAGTAGTCCGACCTCTTCCTGAAAAATATTTGAGAGGGCATACAAAGATAAAACCGTTGCGAACACCAGGGGTAGTTTCAAAAATTCAGGGGCATGACCTTTCTGGAAAATAAACTTCAAAAGGTGTCCTCCACCAATTCCAATTAATATGGAGGAGGCCACAGTTCCTAATAGATAAAAAACGGTAGCTTTATTTAATTCATTAAACTCACTGGCGACGGTGAACTGAAAAACAAGAACCGCCAATATGATTCCGATAGGATCATTAATGATACCTTCCCATTTCAAAAGAGAAGAGGTACGTGTCTTCAATTTTGTTTGTCGAATCAAAGGCAAAATAACGGTAGGTCCGGTAACAACGAGGATGGCAGATAATAGCAGGGATAATGAAAAGGAGAGACCTGCTACCCAATAGCAAACCAGAAAACCTAAAAACCATGCAAGGGGTAGACCTAAGCAAATGAGTTGTTTAATTGCACGTCCGGTATGCTGTAATTCGTGGAATTTAAGATTAAGTCCCCCCTCAAATAAAATAATTGCCAGGGCGAGTTTGATAACTGATTCCAGGAGGACTCCAAAATCCTGACTGGGGTGTACTAAATGAAATACGGGGCCAATGAGAAGGCCAACAAAAGAAAATAGCGCGATAGAAGGAATTTTTAAACGCCATGCAAGCCAATGGCAAAGAATCCCTAAAATTACAATCAGGACAAGCTTATGTAGAACAACATATTCCATAAGTGCTGAATCCTAATGAATGTGAATCAATATGCAAGTGATTATCAATTAATACTATAGTAAAGTATGATTGTTTTCCGAACAATTTTACGGGACAGGATTGCATGCAACGAATCGAGTATACCTGCAAAATTTGCTCGTCCTCTTGATGCTTTCCCCTATTCCGGCCCGGGTTAAAAATTTTAAATGGATGGATAAAAAAAGAAAGCACGCTTCACGGATAATCCTGGATAATGTCTTCGATGAACTTGTAGGATCTTAAATCAATAAATAATATTTAATCATTCCCACCACATAATTTTGTCTTTGAAAAAATGGGATTAATGACCGCAAGACCTTCTTCCATCAACTTTATTATGGAAGACCCCTGTTTTGTTGATGCAGAGCAACACCCCGATTGGAAACTTCAATTTGGAAGCCACCAGCCCCTCAAGCTGGAAATTGGTTTTGGCATGGGGGATTTCTTAATTGAAATGGCCACCCGAGAACCACAAAGCAATTTTGTCGGGATAGATTTTTCCCAGGATGGAATTCGAAATATTCTAGACCGGATTAATAACCTTCAAATAAAAAATATCAGGGTTGTCTATGGAGACGTTCGGGAAAAAATTACTCATTTATTTAAAGATGAGGAACTGGACACGGTTTATATTAATTTTCCCGATCCCTGGCCCAAAAAAAGGCATTTCAAGAGAAGACTGGTGAAACCCGGATTGATAAGCCAAATTACGCATAAGCTGTCTCCTGAAGGCCGCCTTCATGTAGCGACCGATAGTGGGTCCTATGCCCTGGAAATTCTCGAATATTTGAATGCGGAGTCCTTGCTAAAAAACTGCAATCGAGAGTCCGGTTTTCTCGCGGAACGTTGCAACCTTCCCAAAACAAAATATGAAAAAAGTTTTATCTACGCGGGCGATCAAATATTTTATCTGGAATATTTTCGATTGGGTACCAACGAAACAACAACTGAATCGATTGAAGAAAACCGGGGAAATATAGAAAATCAGGAAAAGGCATTGAGTAATGATGAATTTCTAATTAGAAAATTTAAAAGAGCTGAAGTGAAAGCAAACGATGCCTGTGACCTCAAACAGGTGGCCGATCAATTAGCGGAGGCAGGGGATAAACAATGGGCCAAGGAGGTTTATTTGAAAGCTGAAGAAAGGGCTGAGGACAGCCTGGACCTAAATTGGCTGGCTTATAGTATTAATGAAGCACTGGGTGATAAAGAATGGGCCAGGCAGTTATATAAAAAAGCTGAGGACTTATCGGAAAGCAGTCTCGATCTTAATTGGCTGGCTTATAGTATTTTTGAAACGCTTGGAGATATAGATTGGGCAAGAGAATTATTTGAAAAGGCAGAAACCCAACCGGAAAACATTCGTGAATTATGCGATCTTGCTGACAGTATCTCTGAAGTGTTAAATGATAGGGAGTGGGCAATAAAAGTATACAAGAAAGCTGAAGAAAAGGCTCAAGCGCATTCAGAATTTTATGAACTTGCCGACAACGTTTTTGCCAGGCTTGGCGACCCGCAATGGGCCAGGCAGTTATACAAGAAAGCAGAAGATAAAGCAGAGGACAGTAGCGACCTGCTTAGCCTGGTAGAGTGCCTTTGTGAAAAACTTGATGATAAGGAATGGGCCAGGCAGGTTTATAAAAAAGCTGAGAGGTTAGCTCAAGACAGTATGGACTTCTGTGGTCTTGCAGATAGCCTGTGCCAAAACTTGGATGACGAGGAATGGGCAAAAGGGTTATACCAAATAGCAGAGGAAAAATCTGCGGAAAGCCATGAATTCCGATGGTTGGGTGATAGCTTGTGTGAAAGGCTGGGTGATAAAAGCTGGGCCAGCGAGCTATATAAGAAAGCAGAAGATAAAGCGGATGTTTTTTATGAATGGCTCAGGTTGGCCGATAGCTTGCGTCTGAAACTGGGAGATGAAGAATGGGCCCGGCAGGTTTATCTAAAAGCCGAAACCAAAGCAAAAGACCCTTCTCACTTCAACCGCCTTCCTCATAGATAGAGCAAATATTTTTAATGAAGAACAGAGGGATGGACTATTTTTAAAATCGAATTAATAAATTAAGCACATACTTTAATGCAAGCATCTGGATCTTTGTCAATGGTTTCTATTATTTTATTTTTCACCGTTTCGTTTAAGTCATTAATGTTGTCTTCATCACAATCTTCAATTTTCCATTCATAATTTTCAAATGAGGTTTTATCAGCGCATAATTTTTTGACTTCTGCGATCGCATCCTCTCTTTTTTCGGATTTCAATTGCACTTCCAGATTGGTGTTTACCGAAATATGCCCAACGTTCAAATCATAATGGGCAGTGAACCCATCCCAGAAGATATTTTCATCGGTTTCCTCTTGCTCTATTCGTTCTATGACATCGTCCGCTAATTTATCATCAAAGCGATTGATCCCTCCTTGTTCGCATCCTTCAATCTTCCACTCATATCCCTCGAATATTTTTCTTTTATCTATCATTCTTTCAACTTCCTTATTAGCCTCTTCTTTGGTTGTTCTGGATTTTAACCGTACTTCCAGATTTGCATGCACATCAATATTCTGAATTTTTAATATAAAATTTCCCATTTCCAACCCCTTTTATTAAATTGCCGGTCCTGCTTGTTAGGGGTTAGAGTTGAAAACCAATAGAAGGATTTTATTTTAAAGCCGATTTTTGAAAAAATATTGGTGGGTAAAAGATTAGTTGAGGAATAACAGGATTGTGCAGCCAGTCTGGATTTTAGTGGAGCACCTTGGCGATGAAGACGATGCCCACCGCAACAGGAGTGATATAGCGGATGAGGAACTCCCAACATTGTGCCCAGGGGAAGCCAAACACATTTTCATGTGTCTCAATTTCTTTATGCGCGTTTTGGGTGCCCCAAACCCAGCCGACAAAAACTGCTGTCAACATGCCGCCTAAAGGCAGAAAATAATTGGAAGCGATGTTATCGACATGATCAAAAAAGTTCATGCCAAATAACTTCATGTCTGCCATGACTCCGAAAGACAAACCGCTGGGAATGCCAAACGCAAAAATAGCGGAACCGACAATGAGCACGGCTTTTTTTCGATCCCAGCCACGTTGGTCGATGAAGTAGGCCACGACTACTTCCAGTAGGGAAATCCCTGAAGTGATGGCGGCAATGGCAGCCATTGCCGCCAT
>Ga0233439_10006693_pt1 | contig 10165 bp, 10 predicted proteins | sample SI_123_September_6_FD_182713 | JGI IMG/M metagenome (GOLD analysis project Ga0233439, IMG submission 182713) | Seawater microbial communities from Saanich Inlet, British Columbia, Canada - SI_123_September2016_100_MG | ecosystem: Environmental > Aquatic > Marine > Inlet | place: Canada: British... | reverse complement strand
ACTCACTTGGTGATTTAACACCCAGAGAGTACTTGATGGCTAACTCAAAGCAGGAAAACTCTAAAAGTAACTGGTCCTAATTTAGGGGGCTTTACACATAGACGATGAGACAAAAGGCTTCACAGGTTTCTTGATAAATTCTTTAACCTCAAGAATCTGAAACTGATTGCCGAAATCTGCAATAGCTTTAAAAGAATTCCGTGTTGAACCCTTGTTTACTACGCTGGTGGATCTTGCATTTAGTGTGGGAATTACTTCACCTATAATTTCTCCAGATATCCTAGACACAGAGAATGAACTGCCTCTCATTTGCTTTTCAAATCCTGAGATACTTAGCGAGCCATCATTCGATAGTCCATAAACATGCAACACCTGGCATGTGTACGAAAGTTCACCTGCCATGACGTTAGCATTGGTGAAGAAAAATAGGATGGCAAAAAAAACTTGAATAACTCGTATCATATTTGGTTCCTTGTTCGGCTAGAAGCCTATTAGAGATATGAGTTTTGCTGGCCTGGAATTTTTATTTTTGAGCCGGGTAGTTATCCGGGGTCTTCATTTTCGGAACATATTTGAAATATATATTTACATGAAGGTTAGACATATTTAGTTCCTTAGGCAATTCGGGAAAAGGTGCCGAATCCAGAACCGCCTGGACAGCCAGAGTATCCAAAGTCGTCACTCCTGAGCTTTTTTTGATAAAAGGTTTGTCGATATTTCCACGGGGGAAAATGTAAAAGGAGACAACGGTTTCCTGATTATGTTCTTCGGCTAAAGGCTCTTTCCAGTTTTTGTAAATTTTTTCCTGAACCAGCCCGATATATTTGGATTTTACATCTGTTAATGTATTGTCATCATGCTTTGAATGGGAAACCGTATTTTCTTTCTTTTTATTCTTGGCTGTTTCAAGAGGTTTAATGGTTTCTTTGGCAAGCTTAAGATAATCTGTGCTTAGATATTTTCTGGCTTCCTTTTTGCGGTTTGACCAAAATTCATATGAAAATTTGTAGCCCGGAATCAGCTTGGAGATGCGAGGTTTTTCAAGTTGAGGGAGGGATACAATTCCAGCATCACACTCATTGTCACCTTTATTGCGTGTGATTTGGAACACTTCATTATTTTTGATATTTATTGTCATGATTGTTGTTCGACATTTTGCTCCAGCCTGAGAGACTACTTCGGAATCCGTCCAAGATATAACCTTAAAAATATCCTTGGATATTCGTAAGGTGTATGAGTCTTCAACCCGCCCAAACAGTCCCCTGCCACTAACCTTCGGGATTTCTGTGTGAGCTTGAAATACCACGCAAGTACCTTGAGACTTACGGCAATCAATATTAGAGTGGTTGATTGGATTATATATCTTTTCCCCCTCAATTTTCCATGTTCCCTTGGTGGTTACATAATCAGAATAACCGTACACCTTTATTTCGTCACCAAAGGTGGGGAGATAAACAGGTGTGTCTGTAAAGCGCGTGGAACGCAATTGCAGTTCTTCAAATTGGCCCACTGTAAGTTCCCCTGTTTCAAGTTGGTCAATATCGCGTTGAAATTTCTTGATTGCTTCACTAATTTGCTTTTCGGGCAAAGGAGGAAAATAACTAAGCTTCGCTAAAGCATCCGACAAGAGATATGGAATTGCCATACTCAATGCTTTATTTTCCATCCTCGCGAAAAGCTCCTTTAAAGGAAGTCTGTCTATTACGTCTTTGGGGAGCTTGTTAATCTCCTCTTCCGACATTTTGCTGATATCGGGTAGCCTTTCTTCGGCCAATGCAACGCTGCAACTCACAATAGAAACCAAAAGGGTGGCAAGAAGAGTTGAAATAATTTTTTTCATGATTTATTAATTCCCCCTATCTCTCAGAATCACTTATTTGAATTATACCTCCGTTTGACTATATCCGCTTCCTGAATTAATATTGGACTGCCTAAACATGATGAGGTGGCCCGTGAAGAAACTCACATTTCTAATTCTACCTTTCCTATTGCTACCCTCCTATTCCCTTGCCAACTCCTTTGGCGACTTTGAGGGAGCCGTCTATATCCGAAACTATGATGGCGACACCATTACATTTAACCTTCCAGGATTCCATCCCATTATTGGAAAGAAAATAGGAGTCAGGGTCAATGGCATTGATACCCCTGAAATCAGAGGCAAGTGCAAGAAGGAAAAGTATGATGCCAAACAGGCCAAGAAAATGGTTGCTGATATTCTCAAGGATGCGGAGCAGATAGTTCTAAGAAATATGGAGCGGGGCAAATATTTCAGGATAGCTGCAGATGTGATTGTCGATGGAGAGAGTTTAGGCGATACGCTGATTGAGGCTGGGATGGCTGTGAGGTATGATGGTGGGAAGAAAACTCATAGATGGTGTGGAGAGTGATGACTGAAAAAGAAAGTGTGTCAAAGCTTGAGGCTGCTGAAAGGCAACTAAAAACCGCTATAAGGCTATTTTTTGCAGAGGGTGACTCAATTTCCATCCATACATTGGTTTGTTCTGCGGATGGAATATTGACAGACCTTTGTAAACACAGAGGAAAATATCCGGGTTTTATGAGAGATGTTGAACTATATATTGTGGATGGCTATGAGCAAGAATGGTTGCGGGCTGTTAATAAAGCCCAAAACTTTTTCAAACATGCTGATAAAGACCCTGATGGGATTTATGAATTTCCCGCAGAGCTTACACCAGGAATGTTGGTCAGTGCAATTCAAGCCTATGGAAATTTGACAGACCAATGGTTTTTGGAGGCGAAAGTGTTTTTTGGCTGGTTTAGCATTAAGAATCCAAAATTCCTTAAGGATTCGGAATTTAAAGACACCGTTAGGAGTTGGCTTGATAGCGGTTTAGACCCGAATGATCTTAGTGGAATTTTATTTGCTTTGGATAATCACCCGCCGTCAAGCTGACTGAAACGAAGCCGGGGGAATATGAGGGAGGCATAGGTATAAAAAGTGCTTAAAGTCCTAAAGGTATACAAATACCAAAGCTCTGGGAAATTGATTGCATCAATAGGGGAAGGGGGGAAAGTAATTCCTTTGAATAATGATTTCTCCTTTTCCAGCAAGGGGATTCATAGAGTAAGTGGTTCTACAAATTTTGATCTTACCCCCTACAGAATGGAAGTTAAGATTAGCAATGATGGCGACTATCAAAATTTTGAGATGGTTAGAGTGTGGAACGACGATCATCTTCCCGAAAAAAGTGATAATCCAGATGCCTCATTAGAAGAGCGGATTGATATTTCTCCCTCTGAGCAATTTACGGAGAGTGAAAGAAAGTATGTAGGCCAACGCGATGGAAGTTTTGGAATTTTTTTATGTGTTTTAGGCCTTTTATCGTTCTGGCTGGCTGGACTTTGGGGTTGGCAGCCCCCTGTGGTAATGATTCTTACTGGAATTTTAATCATTATCATAACGAAAACCGAGGGGGATACCCAAAAGATAGAAGAAGTAAAAAGGGCTAAGGAGAGAATTTGTAAGGAGACTGAGGAAAAAATAAAAACAGCTATGCAAGATGTTCGTGTTTGGGCATCGCTTGATGGTGTTCAATTTGAAAACTATACTTCCAGGATTTTTAGGGAGCAGGGTTTTGAGGTTGAACATACTCCAAGATCTAACGATAAGGGAGTTGACCTTATTTTAAATTTTGAGGGTCAGACCACTATAGTTCAATGCAAGGCTTATAATAAGAACGTTGGGGTATCAGCCGTTAGAGAGCTACAAGGGATAAAGCATTTGTGGCCTGATGCAAACGTTTTTATGGTGATAGCACTTTATGGATTTTCTAAACAGGCTAAGGAGTTTGCGGAGGAAAGTAACATTAAACTATATTCAATAGTTCATGATTATCTGAAATCAGATTACAGGCCAGATTAATAATGGTTTTAAACGATAAATAATGGGAGCTTGAAAATTAATTTCAAAGAGCAAACGGCCACCAGCATCAACGGTATTACCTTCAAGCTTACCGAAACTAAGCCGGGTGAATATGAAGGAGTGTGCCTGAATCCCAAGGATATACCGCCTGACGATCTGGACGATCAGATATTGAGCAGGATGATTAGTGAGGCTGGGGTATACTTTAAGATGGAGTTGGATAGGGGATTCGATGCCCCATAATAAAACTATGGTCACTAAACTACTCACATTTTCACTCTCTCTCGCTTTTCTTTTTTCCTTTTCTGGTTTTGTTTATAGTGAAGAACCAGAAGTAAGGAGAGGGTACTGGGATAATGGAAAATTGAAGAGTGAAGTATCTTTCAAGAACGGAAAACTAGAGGGGAAGGCAACCGCCTGGTATGAAAATGGCAAAAAACGGAATGAAACCCATTTCAAGAATGGGGAAGTAGATGGTCTACTGACAGATTGGTACCCGTCTGGGAAAAAGTGGATGGAACTGCATCACAAGAACGGGATTCTAGATGGGCCGGCAACTGTCTGGTACAAATCCGGCGCAAAGAAAAGTGAAGCGCGCCATAAAGATGGAAATACGGTCTACGAGAAAATCTTTTTAGATGGGGCTGGCAAGGAATATTAAAAATAAGCGCATCATTTCAGGTTCGCTTCAGAAGTTTAGCTCTAGCTTCGTTAAACTCATCGTCTGATATATGGCCATCTTCTTTGAGCTTGGCCCATTTCATCAACTCATCGGCAACAGAATATTGCTTCAGCTTTTCACCCTTGATTATATTCACCTCTGACTCGGTATTAGACTTTATGGCTGATTTGGGTTTTGTTGAAAAAATTCCATTAACGGCGACCCATTCACTGTGTTCTTTTAGGGGGCTGTAAAACAAAGTATTCACAGCAATTAAATATGCAAAGGGAATTGCTAAAGCTATCAATGACACGAAGAATTCGTCTCCATAGTATGAATTATCCGACCATTTACCCAACCAATAAACTGAAACCACTACGCCGATAATTATTGCAAGCCATAAATACCTTTTAAAATATTTGACTGCAGTATCTATACTGGAGAAGTCTTGATTCTTCTTCATCATATAAATACCAAACGCTAAAAATATTGTTGGTATCACCCCAACAAGAAGAACTACGGATGGAGCCATTAGCAACGAAAAAACAAGTATCTTTCCTTGGTCACTGCTGTTCAGTGGAGAATCAGCAAAATAGATTGGTGCAGCCGAATCATCTTTCATTAATTGCTCGGTATCTTTTCCTCCGGGTTTCGACTTTTCTGAAGGATCTTGATTGCTCATCAGATCACCCATTTTTTTTTGTGTTTGAATTTTGAGAAGTTCAGATATTACAACTTCGGGTAATGGAGATTTGCAGTAGTAACAAATATCAGCCACATTATATAAACTACCCTTACAGTTAGGGCAGCCAATCGAATTTTTTGGATTAGGATCACTCATTTTCTCCTCCACACCACTATGAATTTCTTGCCGCCACTATACACCCCATTAGAGCAAAAAGCATAAAATTTGAAAGTGTCAAAAAAGCGTTAGAAGACTATTCATAGTTTTGTCGGTCATAATGAAATTCTTGTGTGACGGTTAAGCTTCATGGTTCTATATCTTGCAGAAAACCAGGAAGCTTTTGCAAAATAATTCGCCTCCTTTTGCCTCCAGCCTCAAATAACCTCACCCTTTCGCTTTTTCAAAAACTCGCAAAATCATTACCTTTGATAATGACGGTCTTTACTTAGTCTTTATCAGTATGGTGCCGTTGCGCCCCATTTCATGCCTTGGAAATGGTGGTGTAAAAATTTGTGTCGACAAAAATAGTAGGCCAAAAAAAATAATGACGCTCAAAATACTCGTTGATCAGTATTGCATGCCCTGTTATTTATATTGCAAAGATATTCGACAGGGGTTAGCCGAATATGAGTTGAACGCTTTTGAAGAAGTGCTAAAAAAATATCTACAACTAACCAGGAGATTATATGTCACCAAGAAAAGAAAAAGCCCCCCGTGGTTGCGACAACAACCATTCGAGGGGCGGATACAACTGTAACACTCAAACCAAAACTAGCACAAAGGGTGGGCACCGTCAAAAAATTAATTTTGATCACCTGCACCTTCCTTCGCCTGCATCTTATTATTCGGTACAGTTCCCAGGCATATCAACCAATCGCAAACTTGTGAAGGTTATATGTCCGTTCCACGATGATACCCGTCCGTCCTTGTCCATTAACCTAGAGGAAGGTTGGTACAAATGTCACGCCTGTGGCGAAGGAGGTGGCGGTATCATTAAATTCCACATGGCTCGATATTCACTGTCCTACAAACAAACAATTAAAGAACTGGAGGCTTTCAGTGTTAGATAAAAATATTAAAGTTACCACCGAAGATGCAAAACAAGCAGCACGTAAACTTACTCAAGGCCTGATCAACAAGGGCTACGAACCTACCGGTTTTTATGAATACACGGACAAAGGGGGGCTTCCTCTTTTCTGGCGTATACGGTTGGATCATCCTGTCAAGGGTAAGCGGATTAGCCCCCTGTCCTTCAATGGTTCAGGGTGGGTTCTTAAGGAGCCAAAATTTTCCAAGGGCGGTAAACCACTTTACCGCTTGCATGAAATTGTCAGCCGTCCAGATGAAACTGTTTGGGTTGTTGAAGGTGAGAAGTGTGCTGATGCCTTAGCTGAGTTAGGGTTGTTAGCTACGACAAGTGGGGCAGCTACTTCTGCGGAGGGAGCTGATTGGTCGGTATTGTCAGGGCGTAGTGTGAAAATTTGGCAGGATAATGATGAACCGGGTCTGAAATACGCAAAGGATGTGACCAGGCAGTTACTTCGCCTCAATTGCGATGTTCAATGGGTGGATATATCCAAACTAGGATGGTCGGACGGGTCGGACGGGTCGGACGGCGTTGATTGGATTCTTTTAGATCCTATGGTTGTCAAAGAGGATATAGAAGCATTGCCAGTGATCGATCCTGAGGTTGGTATTGAAACTCCACCCGACCAACAGTCTATAGATAGCAAATCTCCGATATTAGACCAGATAGCCGAATCCTGTGAGCTATTCCACTCGCCTGACAGAAAAGGTTATGCAACAGTCCCGATCAACTCCCATAAAGAGACTTGGTCGTTGGGGTCTGCTGGTTTCAAGGAATGGTTGGGAGGAAGGTGCTTTCAATTCGACAAGACTATTCCAAAATCTCAAGCATTAGCCGATCTTATAGAAACCCTGAAGGGGGTAGCCCGATATGATGGAGACGAACATCCTGTTTTCATCCGGTTGGCAGAGAAAGATGGGCGTACATACCTTGACCTTGGAAATGATAAGTGGGGTGTGGTTGAGATAACTGCTGATGGGTGGAATATAATCAGCAATCCTCCTGTCAAGTTTATACGTCCCAGAAGCCTACACACTCTGCCTAGACCGGAGAGAGGAGGGTTAATCAATGAACTAAGCAGGTTTCTTAATGTCAGGGATGATGACCTGATCCTTGTTGTAGGGTTTCTGTTGTTCTGCTTAAGTCCAACTGGCCCCTTCCCAATTATGATTGTTCAGGGTGAGCAGGGATCTGCCAAAAGCACATTCGGCCGGGTCATGCGAAGCCTAGTTGATCCATCCTCTGCAATGCTGCGGGCAGCCCCAAAAAATGAAAAAGACCTTATGATTGCCGCTCAGAATGGTTGGCTCCTGAGTTTTGACAATCTCTCTAGCCTAAAGCAAGAGATGTCTGATTCACTCTGCAGGTTAGCTACAGGCGGAGGGTTTTCTACACGCCAACTATATACAGATGGGGAGGAAATCATCTTTGAGGCTACTCGTCCCATATGCCTCAACGGTATAACTGAGTTTGCCACCAGAGGTGACTTGTTAGGCAGGGCGTTGATTATAAAACTACCATCCATTTCACCTGAAAATCGCATGGAAGAGAAAGTTTTCTGGGCAGAGTTTGAAGAGGCTTGTCCCAGAATACTTGGTGCGTTATTGGATGGAGTGTCTGCAGCCCTTAGGAACCTTCCTGATATACAGCTTGCAGACCTTCCTCGCATGGCTGACTTTGCCAAGTTCGTAACTGCAGCAGAGCCTGCACTTGGTTGGTCTGAGGGTGCATTTATGGATGCCTATGTCCGAAACCGAGACTTGGGTAGAGAGATAGTTTTGGAATCAGACTCTGTGGCACAGGCTATCTTGAACTGGAATCCTGCTAGTTGGTATGGGTCTGCAACTGAGCTTCTCGTAGAACTGGAGACGCATACCCCTGTGAATATAGTAAGAAGTCCTTACTGGCCCAAGGGTGCTTCAGTACTATCAAATAGGTTAAAAAGGTTGTTGCCTGCCCTTAGAGAGAAGGGGTTTGATATTGATTGGACTTCTGAAGGTAAGGGAAAGGACAAGCGAAAAATCATCAGGATAAATAGAGCTGAAGGATCGTCGACCGACCCGACCGACCCAAATGGAGCATTCCTATAATGACGATTGTTCATTAGGTTTAATCACTATGATTAGAACTTATGGGAATTAGTTTTGAAAATATAAGTCCTGATAGTAGCAGTGCCATGAAAACCGCTTGTTTTGGGGGTTATGGCTGGCTGGGGGTGGTAAACAGCCTTCACGGGAGGTGATTGAGCTTTGGTAAACAATTTTGATGTCAAAAAGTGAGCTTTAAATGCATGACCCGTTGAGAAGATTTGTCAGACAAAAGGATGCCCTAGAATTTTTTGGAAAGTCTCGGGGGTTTTTTAACAAAAATATCCGACCCGCTCTTACTGAGATTCGATGGGGAGATTCACCTCAGTCAGGAGTTTCATATGATGTGTTGGAAATGCATGCCTTGGCTGATAAAATAGGGGAACGCAACGGCGTCCCGCATAAGAAAGGAGATAAAAAATGGGACGTAAAACAGCAGGAATCAAGCTCGTTAAAAGAAAAGACTCCCCGTACTGGCAAGTCGAGGGAACGCTCTTCAAGCAACGCGTTAGAGAAAGCACTGGCACAGCATCGGAAGAAGAAGCAACCCTGATTCTCAATGACATCATTCACAAGTTAAAAAGAAAGCATGTCTATGGGGAGGAAGATGCGGTTTCTGATTTCAATACGGTGGCTGCCAAACACTTGAACGAGTCAACCAAGGCTTCTATCAAGGAAGATGCACGTTATATCGAACAGATGGCTTCGTATATTGGAGCGATACCTATGAGTAAAATTTATAGGGGGTATGACGAGCGTGACAAACCAACGTCACTGGAGCAATTCATTCTTGATAGAGCCAAGGACAAGGTAACAGCCCGAACCATCAATTACGCCTTAACCGTTCTTAACATCATCGGAAACAAGGCAGTTAAGAGATGGCGGGGAACTGGTGGAAAACCGCTGATTCCTTTCTGGGCCGGTGTTCACCTTGTTGATCAAGATGAAGCAAATGCTTTAGACCTAAAACCCAAGCGTGAAGTTGGCCCAATGTCCTGGGAAGAACAGACCATTTTGTTCAACGAACTTCCCGAGCTTAACCGTGATATGTGCCTCTTTAAAGTCAACTCTGGTTGCAGGGAGCAGGAGGTTTGTCAGTTAAAATGGAAGTGGCTTGCTCAACAGGATGATGGTATCTGGTATTTCGAGATTCCCGGTAGGTTTGTGAAAAACAGGCTGAGGCGAGTGGTTGTGTTAAATGAAATCGCAAAGTCTGTCATTCTGAAGCGCATGGGAAATCATCCTGAGTATGTGTTTGTCTATGATGGTCATCCTATTAAACGGATGAACGACTCAGCATTCAAAAAGGCAAGAAACCGGGCTGCCAAGAAACTCCCTGGCATCAAAAATTATGGTATCCATAGTCTAAAGCATACCTATGGTGCGAGACTAAGGGTTGCTGGGGTGCCTGAAGAGGATAGAAATTTCCTAACTGGGCACAAAGGCAAGATGAGCATGACCACTTATTATTCGGCTCCTGAGCTGAAGAAAATGCTGGAATACTCCAACCGGGTTTGTGATCAGAATGATAAGTTGATCTTGCTCAAACGAAGGGCAAGTTGAGGTTATTGACACAGATTTGACACAGAAACAAAAAAGGGCTTACAGCAAAATGCCGTAAACCCTCTCCAGTACTGGTCGGGGCGAGAGGATTTGAACCTCCGACCCCCTGCTCCCAAAGCAGGTACGCTAGCCAGGCTGCGCCACGCCCCGAATTATTTTTCCAAACTTTTTATAAACTGCTTTCCAAATCCCACGGTTA
>Ga0233439_10006686_pt1 | contig 10180 bp, 10 predicted proteins | sample SI_123_September_6_FD_182713 | JGI IMG/M metagenome (GOLD analysis project Ga0233439, IMG submission 182713) | Seawater microbial communities from Saanich Inlet, British Columbia, Canada - SI_123_September2016_100_MG | ecosystem: Environmental > Aquatic > Marine > Inlet | place: Canada: British... | reverse complement strand
AATAATTAAAAAACCTAGGAATGCAAATAGGCTCATATTCGTAGTTATTTTATTACCAATAATTTTCATAACAAACCTCCCAATTTTGATAACAATATGAATACAATTTAATCTCCTTATGATTGTTAATTTAAAGATGCTTCATACAATAACTCTTGTTGATTAGCTTCACCTTTTTTAAATTCCTTACGAATCTTTCCATTTGAAACAACAAGAACTCGATTACTAATCGACAAAATTTCAGGAACGTCAGTTGAAACTAAAATAATCGCAACACCCTCCTTACAAAGATTTTCTAACATTTTATAGATGTCCATTTTGGCACCAACATCTATACCTCTTGTAGGTTCAACAATTACAAGTATTTCAGGATTTATTTCCAGCGTTTTTCCTAGAACAATTTTTTGTTGATTGCCACCCGAAAGTGTTTTTACTTCTACTTCAATATTTGGTGTTTTTATATCAAGTTTCTTGACCCATTTTTCAGCAATTGAATTTTCTATAGACTCTTGAATAATAAAACTAGAACCTAACTCATCAATACTTTGGAGTGTTAAGTTCTGCTTAACGCTAAAATTCAGAGTTAGACCTTCATTTTTTCGATCAATAGGTATAAAGCCGATATTATTTTTCAAAGCAATTTTTGGGTTTTTTATGGATGTTTTTTTGCCATTAATGTGAATCTCTCCCTGGTCGATGTCATCAACACCAATGAGAGCTCTTGCAATATTTAAGCAACCAGAACCAACAAGCCCAAAAATACCCAAAATCTCACCCTTTTTAACCTCGAAACTAATATTTTCAATAATCCCATTTATATTGAGATCGGAAACTTTCATCATCACACCTTTTTTTTCTGATTTAATTTCCGGAAAAAATTGATTTAATTCTCGGCCAATCATCATCGAGATAATCTCTTTTTTTTCTGCGTCTTTTGTTTGTTTGGTTGCAATAAGCTTACCATCTCGCATTACAGTAATGCGGTCTGAAATTTTAAAAACTTCCTCGATTCTATGGGAAATATAAATAATCCCAACACCCTGATTTTTTAGGTTTTCAATAACTTTAAATAGAGATTTAGAGTCTTTCTCACTTAATGCTGCAGTTGGCTCATCCATAACAACTACTTTTGCATTTTTATGAATTGCTTTAGCTACCTCTACTATTTGTTTTTCATAAACGGATAATGTAGCAACAATACTTTTAGGTTTTATATTGGAATTTAGTAAGGCCAATACTTCAGTTGACTTTTTTTGAGCAGCCTTCCAATCAATTAACTTAGTAACCTTATTAACAGGCAATTGACCCACAAAGATATTTTCCGCTACTGATAAAGTATCCATAGTGATAAGCTCTTGATATATAACGCTTACACCATTTTCTTGGGAAGCTTTTGGTGAGTTTATATCAACCTTCTTTTCATCAATATATATTTCACCTGAATCTTTTTTTTCAGCACCTGCCAGTAACTTAATTAAGGTTGATTTTCCGGCGCCATTTTCACCCATTATTCCTAAAACCTCTCCGGCAAATAGATCAATACTTACATCATTTATAGCTTTTACACCAGGGTATGACTTGCAAATGTGAGACATTTTTAATAAAGTTGATTTCATTATTTATCTGGATTGATTTAATAGTTTTTACTACGATAAAAAATCTTAGGAATATTTATTTTTTGAAATTTTTAGTAAAATGATTACCGATCAAATTAATATGATCGGTAATCAGTTTTTATTAACTTCGATCTATTGTGGATAGTACTGATCGATGTTATCCATTGTTATAGTTACATGATCCGGATACATATATGGAGGAACCGGCGCACCTAGCATACGTGCAACAGCTGCAGCTACAGCCCATTGTCCATATTTTTCAGGATAAAAAGCAACCGAGCCATCAATTTGACCATCTCTAAGTTGAGACTGTCCCAAAGGACCTGCACCCATTCCAACTAAAACAACATCATCTGGGTTCCATCTACCAGCCGCTTCGAAGGCTGCTATGATTCCAGCGATACTTTCATGATTGATCGCAGTGGCCGCCCATGTTTTAGCGTCAGGGTTAGCAGCAAGAAGGTCATCCATTACTAGTTTAGCATTCTCCGTACCACCCGTTCCACCGTCAGTTTTTATTAGTTTAGCTGCAACAGCGTCGACTCCAAAGGCTTCCTCTAGAGGAGGAACAAAACCTTCTGAGCGCATCATAGTTACACTACCGCCAGTTGGAAATTGAAGTAATGCGATTTTATCTACACCATCAATTCCACCAAATTTTGAAGTAATCTTTTGAGCCATCACTTCTCCACCTAACCATGCAGCACCGAAATTGTCAGCTCCCATAAATGGTGATCCTGGAACTGGAACATCAATTGCGATAATTGGAATTCCTGCTTTAGCAAATTTACGTGATATTACGTTATTTGCCCTCTCATCAAACTGGAACTCTATGAACACATCAGGTTGTTGCGCAAGAATAATGTCAGCATTTTTTAGTCCAATAACTGCATCGTATTGATTATTTAAAATAATAATATCATTTTGAGAAAAACCTGCTGCTATGGCTTGTCTAATAACACTTTCTTCCACCAAATCACAAAATGGGCAACCATTAACAATATTTGCAAATGCTAGTGTTTTTCCTTTTCCAGGTAACCCTGAAAATGCCTCACCTGCCATTGCTTGTTTATTAAACCCTTCATAAACTGGATAGTCTCCAGCCAAAACTGATGAGCTTGAAAAACCTATTATGGCTGAAGCCACAATTGATTGAATCAGTTTAGAACTTTTCATATATCTCTCCTTTTTTAGAAAAAAAATTAGAATATTTAACTCTAAATACTAAGCATTCTAGCTTAATATATTATAGATGATATATGATATCTAATTATTATGCAAGTTTAATTCTGAGATATAAATATCACCATAAAATATGCTATTAAATCCCTATTTAAGTAGATTAAATATTGATAGATTGTTAATAGAAAAACAAATTATTTTTTTCTAATTTTTGACCTATTAAGTTGAGATAAATTATTGACGCCCATAAGCATCATATTACGCTTAAGTTCAGCTTCAAAAATTGACATTACTGCCTCTACTCCTTCTTGTCCAGCTGCTGCAAGCCAATATAAATATGGCCTACCCATTGAGCAAGCATCTGCTCCAAGTGCTAACGCCTTAAGGACGTGAGTTCCTCGTCTTATGCCACCATCACATATAATCTCTATCTTGCCACCAACCGCGTCAACAATATCGCTCAATAAGTCAAATGGTGCTGGGCTACAATCTAACTGTCTACCACCATGATTGCTAACCATAATTGCGCTTGCACCAATTTCGACAGCACGTTTCGCATCTTCAACTGACATTACACCTTTAATAGCAAATGGACCGCCCCATGCTTCAATAGCTTTTTGTGCATCCTCCCAACATAGGTTGGTATCAAATTGTGAGTTGATATAGTCAATAACCGACAATGATTCTTTACTGCCTTTTTCGGTTTTGCCTTCTAAGTTTGAGAGCTTAAATCCTTCATGAGTGAAATAGTTGTATACCCAGCGTGGTCGCATTGCAAAACTTAGCAAGCTAGATGGGGTAAATTTAGGTGGCATGGTCATACCAGTTCTCAAGTCTCGTTCCCTATTACCAGCAACAATGGTGTCAATGGTTAAGCATAATGATGTAAATTTTGCTTTTTTGCATCGCTCAATAAGTTCATAAGTTAGATCTCTATCTTTATGAATGTATATTTGAAACATCTTAGGACTTTCGGTTAGACTGCCAATCTCTTCGATGCTAACAGAAGATAAAGTTGAAAGGCTATAGTAGCAGCCATATTTTTCAGCTGCAAGAGAACTTGCGCGCTCACCATCATGATGAAATAGGCGATTCATTCCTGTCGGTGCAAGAAATAACGGTGAACTAACTTTTTGACCCAATATGGTAGCTGAGAGGTCTATATTGGCAACATCTGCTAGTCCATTAGGTATGAGGTCGTATTCATCATATGCAGCTGTATTTCGCCTAAGTGTAGATTCATCGTCTGCACCACCGTCAATATAGTGAAACAAAGGCTTTGGAATAAGGCTTTTGGCCATTTTTCGAAAGTCATCAATATTGTGACAGTTGTGAATTCGCATAAAGTTTTTCTAATCCTTAATAACTTTCTTAATTAGTTGGAGAAAGGTACTTGAGGCACTATAAAACTTCTGGCTCCACAAAGGATTCTCGTGCATAATCCACAATGTGTCTTTCCAATAAGCTGACTGATTCATCTATTTTTCCACTTATCAGCAACTCAATCAACAATTTATGTTCCTCAAATGAAGTGTGCTTGGTAATGTTCTCTTTTTTTAAGTTACGTAGACGAGTTGCTACGATAACAGACTGATGTTTATCATAAACCTTAGTAATTGCACTGTTGCCACATGACTTAAAAAATACATGGTGAAAATCATTGTCTAAAGACTGATAAATCTCTCGGTCAGGTACCGACAAGTATCCTTCCATACTTTCAAGTATCAATTCAAGTTTCTCAATCATTCCAGAAAGGTCACGCTCAAAACCGTAACGCAAGGCTTGTGATTCTAGGGCAAAACGCAACTCAGAGAGCTCTATATATGCCTGTTTATTCAAAGAAAAAATTCTGTATCCCTTGTTCTTTTCTGATACTACCAATCCTTCAGACTCCAGCTTCGACAGGGCCTCACGAACAGGTGTTTTACTTATGTTAAGAGTTGAAGACAATGCTGCTTCCGTAACTGCTTGACCCATTTTAAAATCACCTCGAATTATTGCGCTTCTTATTGAATCAGTTGCAATATCAGAGAGTGATCGATGTTGATTTTTAATTTGTTCCATAATATTGAGTTTTTAAAAAAAATATGAACTTTACGCTTTATTAAGAATGATTTTATCAAATCTTTAGATAATGTATTATATATAATATTCTAAATATAATGATAGTAAACTAATTAAATATTCCAAAAATTAAAAAAAGTAACAGAGTAACAAACCAAAAAAATGACAATAATTTAACTTAATGGAGTTGAAAAATGAAAGATAAACCGTATGTTTGGATTCTAGAAGTAAGAACTGGATATGAAGAAGAGTACAAAAAAAGGCATGATGAAATCTGGCCAGAAATGGTTGAACTAATACAGGAAGCAGGAATGAGGAATTATTCAATTTTCCGTCATGGTTTAAACCTTTTTGGTTATTTTGAAACTGACGATTTAGAAAGAATGATTTCAATTCTAAATCAGAGTGAAGTCAATAAGAGATGGGGAGAATATATGACCCCCATAATGAAAATAGAAGTGGATACTCAAATCAGCTTTCCATTTCTGTTGCCTTTGCAATGGCATATGGATTAATTGACTTAATGAATTACTTTATTGTCTCTTAAAGATCTTCTTTTCATTAGGTTTTAAAAAACTTCTATTCTCCAAAAGACCTACCAAGAACTTCTCTTTGATTTTCATAAATAGATCCAACAGAGGGAGGTGGTGGATAAGGCATTCTTATTGGATTATTCTCAACTCTTGCTTCTAGACAAGGATCTCCCTTAACAATATTGTTCTCGTAAACTTGATAAATATTTTTGACAAAATCTTTTTCACCCGATGTAGGCTTTAACCCTAAATCAAGAATTCCTTTTAGAGGCCAAGAGTCTGCTGCTGTGTAGCCAATAAATAACATTCGTCGTTGAACATTAGAATTATTTTTTTTTGAGCCATGAAGACTTCTTACATGATGAAAACTCATTGATCCTGCTTTTGCAATAAATTTTGCAGCAGTGCTTACATCATAATTAGACTTTGCTGGATCAACTGCTCCAATAAAATATCCATTATGGTGGTGATTATCAAGAGGTCCTAGATGTGAACCAGGAACAACCATTAGCGGGCCATTTTCATCTTTACAATCATCTAAAAAAATTGATACTTCTACAATATCATCATTTGTATGTGGATAAAATGCCCAATCTTGGTGCCACTCAATTGCCTCCCCACCATGAGGTAATTTAAAATTTAATTTCGTGTGATCACGTCTTAAATTATTTCCAATTAATTGAGATACAGGATCTAAAATACAATTATCTCTGGTAAGAGCTTCATATATCTTATGAATTAGGTGGGGCTGTTTTAACCTTCTTACACTTGGATTTTCTTTAGAATGATCATCAGAAAGGTCATACGTTTCATCATTTTCCGTAATATTTCTTGAGGATTCTACAAATTCATCTGTAATATCTTGAAGGTTTTTTAATGTTTCAGGAGGTATTGCATTTTCAACCAGTAAATAACCTTTTTCTTGATATGATTTTATTTGATTTTCATTTAACATTTTGATCTCCTTTTAATTTCTCTTCAACTTCCATTAATTGAATAAAATGACGCTCCAGAATCGATTTTGCAACTGGTGAAAGCTCTATTTCAAAACGCGTTTCGTTTGAACTGATAATTCCTTTTTGAAGTAAAACAGTTTTTGTGCACTTTATAAACATTTCAAGAGACTGCATTTCAAAAATAAAGAAAGGCAAGACTTTATGAAAGATTTCCATAGCCTTTTTTTTGTCTTTATTTACTTCGTACTCATCCCAAATTTTAACTAGTATTGATGTTGCCTCACAGCCTGGAATTGTTCCAGTTCCTCCTGACTCAAGTAACTCAAAAAAACCGACAGCTGCTTGGCCACCAAAAATGCCAATATTTCCTTTAGAAAACGTTTGTTTTAGGTTGAAGATTGTGTTACTTACTGGTGGCTTCTCTGATTTGATGTAAGTAATATTTTTAATTTCATCAGTTAGATGCTTCATTAGTTCATTATTAAGATCAATACCAAGATATTCGGGTGCATCTTGTAACATAACATCAATACTTTCAGCTGCTTTTGATACCTTAGTAAAGTAGGCAATAAGGTCACTTTTAGTTTGTGTTTTAATAGGGCGTGGAGCAAGCATTATTGCTGAAATACCTTTTGAGGCTGCATGATTTGCTAAATTACAAGTATCTTCAGTTGTTGCAGCACCAACACCCACAATTATAGGAAGACGCCCTGCTACCTCTTTAATTGTATATTCAGTAACAGCTATTCGCTCATCATAGGTCAAGAGCCCTGATTCTCCACCTAGTCCAAGTATGGAAATACCATGGGCACCCATTTCAATTTGATTTTCAATTAACGAAGAAATATCATCAAAAATAATATCTTTATTTACATCAAATGGAGTGGGCAACATTGGAATAACACCTTTTAACATAGTCAATTTATCCTATACTTCAAATGGACGAATAAAATCTAAATCTTTTTTATTAAGTTCTATTCCAAAACCTGGAGCATCAGATAGGGTCAGTTTCCCATTCTCTGGCAAAGGTTCGTTTGTAAAAAGTGATCCAAATTGAGGGGTGGCAATATCACCCTCTGGACTTAACATCAGAAACTCAGCAAAAGGAGTATTTGGAAAAGAAACCTGATGATGAAATGCATAAACACCACTTCCATGCGGGATTACAGGAACATCTCTCGCTGCAGCCATATTTGTTATCCGCCTTGCCTCTGTCATCCCTCCACACCACATTAAATCCGGTTGAAGGATATCAATACCACATTCCAAAAGTTGAGCGAATCCATATCGAGTATATTCATGTTCACCTGTTGAAATAAAAGTTTCAGGCAAGCGTTTTTTTAATTCACTATAACCAGCATAATCATCTGGGATGAGTGGTTCTTCAAGCCAGCGAATATTAAATGGACGCAAAGCCTTAACTAGTTGAATAACATACTCAACAGAAAGCGCCATGTAACAATCAATCATGATGTCAAAATGATCACCAACTAAACCCCTCACCTCTTCAATCAATAAAACATTTTTTTTCAACCCATCTTGCCCTGATGCAGGACCATAAGGCAATGGAATTTTGACACCCTGAAAACCTTGCTTTTTGACACTAGCTACTGCTGGTGAAGTTGCATATAATGATAGAGGTGATTTTAAAGGCCCACCAAGTAATTCATATACTGGTTTGCCAGCATCTTTACCCATAGCATCCCAAATTGCTAAGTCAATTGCACTTATAGCATGTATTGTTATGCCTTTGCGTCCATAAGGCATACTCGCACGCCACATTTGATCCCAAATCAACTCTACATTCGTTACGTTCTGACCGATTGCAAATTTTTTAAGGTGATGTTCAATAATCCAACAACCTGGAGGTCCTGCAGTTGATATTCCAACACCTATTACACCATTCTCTAACTCAACTTCAACCACCACTGAACCTAAAACACCAATACCCCAGCTTGTTCTTGAACCCCTATATTCGGGGTAGATAGCCATAGGATTTGCCACTAAAGTGTCAGTTATCCAGTGACCTTTGGGTTGAGACGTGTAGTCGGTAGATTTATTACTACTATCAGCTGTGAAAGCTCTAATATCTTTAATAATTGTCATATTTTTTCATATTAAAGTTTTATAACATTTCCACTTTTTGAGCTCTCAAGCATTGCTTCAACAACACAAACACTCCTATAACCTATAATACCTGGTGCCATATCTTCAGAATTAATACCAGCGCATACATCAACAAGGAAGTTTGCTGGTGTTGCACCATCATATTCTCCATCACCTTTTTTTATTTCTTCTTTGTGAGTTTCTCCTGAAAATGTTTCAACTAAAACTCGCTCTCGACCTGGCTCAAGGTCTATCATTAGATTTCCTTTGGAGCCAAATATTTTAAGGTCAACCTGAAATTTCGCAAACGCAGCCGGCATATTAGACGAACCCGATATAGAACAGGTGGCCCCATTTTCAAGTCGCATATTAACTGAATTATAATAATCGACACCAGACTCAGAATTTGAAGTGAAAGCAAAGACATCTTTTGGCGCCTCGTCAACCAGCTTAAAAAAGAGCCCTAAAAGATGAGTCAATTGTCCCCATCCATAACCACCAGACTTAGAAGGGTCTGCCCATGTAGATGCTAATGGAGTTAAAAGAGCATCTTTAGCAAGACTTAAACCTTTGCCATGCATTAGGTCGGATGTTGGACTTGCAAGCTGAATGACAGCATGTTGGACATCTCCAATTAAGTTGGCGCGCATTAATTTAAGCGCCTTATGGGCAATAGGCATATAGTTCCAGCCATGTGACACATTTAGATTTAGATTATTTTTAGCAGCTAACTCTACAAGTTTCTTTGCTTCCTTTGAATTTGTAGTGAAAGGCTTTTCTACCATTACATGACATCCAGCTTCTAAAGCAGCTTTTGCATGCTCGTAATGGAACGTATGTGGAGAACTTACAATCACACCATCTAACTTCACTTCACTTAGGAGCTTACGATAATCTTCAACTCCATATGAAATTCCAAATTCATCTTGGAGCTTTTTCAATGCAGTAGAATCTGTTGCACAAATGCCTGCTATTTCTGCAGATGAGTTACTTAAGAGAGTAGGTATATGCATTACAGCAGCCCACCATCCAGCACCAATAATTCCAATTTTTTGTTTATTATTATTCATAGAGTAATCTCCTTTGCTTAATTAGTGAATATTAATATTTTTGTGTAAATGGTTTTATACTGTACTTTAAAAAGATCAGTAATGTAATCATCTTAGATAAATGTGTAATAAAAACGCTCTAGATCTCCAAAATACATGTAAGAGACAGTATAAGTTCCACTCTTCATTTATTGATTATACATTATAGATAATATATCATATTCTAATTAATATGCAACTATTTTTAATTCGGTGATATTTGGATTGATGGAAAATTAAAAGTAGATATTAATGCAACAGCACATTATGAAAAAGGCGGAAAATTAAATTTAAGGTATGGTTTATATTCTTCATATATGTCTAACTATAAAAATACTTTTAATACAAATAAGATGCCCCAAAGAATAGTTTTCTATGATGGCGTGAAAGCAGAAAAAAATTGTCAGAAATTACTAGATCTAAATACATGTGAAAATCTTGTTTCTCAAAATATTAAAGAATATAAATTGTTTTCGCATAATTCAGATGATAAAGAATTGCATGGGAGATCTATATGTAAAATTTCATCAGCAAGTTTTGACACAGCAATAACACAAGACGACTACTGGAACTCTCAGTTTGATTGTGGATTTCCTTAAACCCACCGAACTATCTACGACAATAGAGGCTTTATA
>Ga0233439_10006683_pt1 | contig 10180 bp, 11 predicted proteins | sample SI_123_September_6_FD_182713 | JGI IMG/M metagenome (GOLD analysis project Ga0233439, IMG submission 182713) | Seawater microbial communities from Saanich Inlet, British Columbia, Canada - SI_123_September2016_100_MG | ecosystem: Environmental > Aquatic > Marine > Inlet | place: Canada: British... | reverse complement strand
AAACCAAACTCGCCGACGACCGCCGCCTTGCGCTGCTCCTCGGCGCGCACGGACTGCATCTGCTCGTCGGTGTAGTCGGCGTACTCGTTGGTGCGCGAACTGCCGGCGCCGTTGGTCACCGTCACGCCGCCGAACCATTTCTGCGGCTGCTTGTAGCAGGCGAGAATGCCGTGCAGCGCCATCACCTCGAGGTCGTCCTGATGCGCGCCGACGCCAAGATGCGTCGTCCGGCCAAACGCCTGGCCTGACTCGGTGTCGTCGGGAACAAACAGGTCGGCGGTTGGGTTAGCAAACTGGATCATAGTCGTAATGGGGAGCGCGGCAGGGAAATACCGCTTGGCCGATTCAATCCGCTTGGCCAAGTTTCGTCAAGCATCTGGCCAAGCGAGGGACAGTTGCTAAAGCAATTCTTCGACAAGTTCCGGTGGACGGGCGATGACGGCCCGGCGGCCTTTCACGACGATCGGCCGCTCGAGCAAAATCGGGTGTGCCACGATGGCGGTGAGGATGTCCTCCTCCGGCGTGTCCGGCGAGAGGCCAAGCTCGTCGTACTCGTCCTCCTTGGTGCGCAAAAGATCGTGCGCCGGCGCACCCAGCTTCTTCAGCAAACCGCCTAGCTCCGCTTGGCCAAGCGGTGCCTTGAGGTACTCCACCACATCGGGATCCTCGGCATTGTCCCGCAGGATGCCAAGCGCTTGGCGGCTCTTCGAGCAGCGTGGGTTGTGGTAAATGATCATTCCTTTTTTTTGGCCTCGAGCAGGTTCCGCACCCTGTCGTACTCGGGGTTAACGCACTTGGCACCCCATCGCTTGAGGACGGCCAGCAGCCCGGGATCGCTCTCGGTCTTCAGTCCCTGATCGCCGGTCTCTTTAATCCAGTTGTCGAGCAACCGTCGGTGCCTTAGGAGTTGTTTCTTGAACTTTGGATCGTTGGCCAGATTCTGAATTTCGTGCGGGTCATTGGCCAGATCGTACAGCTCCTCCGGCTCTTTTTTTGGGCCGAAGAAAATCAACTGCGTCTCGTTCATCTCGCCATTGGCCATCATCTCGCGAAACTTCTTGGAAACCGGCCACGGATCCTTGTAACTCGGCTGCATGAACGGCCGATCGGTGAGGTAGTTTCGCATGTACTTGAACTGCGGCGTGACCAAGGCGCGGATTCGCTCGATCGTGTAGTCACAACGATCGCGCGACGCGACGACAAACTTCCGTTGTGTGTAATCCTCAGCCAAGAAGTCTGCTCCCTCCATATGCTTCGGTACTTCGATGCCGGCGGCGCTCAAACACGCCGGCGCGATGTCGATGCCGCTGATCAAGTCCTTGCGAACCTGTCCCGACACAACACCCGGCCCCGCGACCATCATTGGCATCTGGATGCCGCCCTCGTAAACAAACTGCTTGTGCCGGTGCAGCTTGTAACCGTGATCGCTAAAACAAAAAATCAGCGTGTTGTCGTAAAGCCCGTCGCGCTTGAGAGCGGCGATGATCTGCCCGACTTGCTCGTCGGTCTTTAGCAAACAATCGTAGTGGTGAGCGATCTCCTCCCTCACGAGCGGGATGTCCGGATAATACGGCGGCACCGGCACCTTGGTACGGTTAATCACCTTGGGCGCGCGCCGGCCCAGTTTCCCACCGCCAAGCTGCACCTGCCCAAAGAATGGCTGGCCTTTTTTGCGTCCCTCCCAGCACTCACCGGCGACCAATGCCGCCGGCCCCCAGCCGCGTTTCCTGGGCAGGAAGTCGTACATCGCGCGGGTATCATGCTTGAAGTTGTAATCGTCCTTGCCTCCCTCGTTGAACGTCCAGTAACCGGCGGCACGAAACATCTCCGGCAGCGTCCGCACACCTACGGGCAAACGGATGTCATCGTAAACCGGCCCCAAATCCTTTCCGCGAAAGTTCGCGCGGCCGCTGCGGTGATTGTGGATTCCCAGGCTCGTTTGCATCGCGCCGACAATGATCGACGATCGCGTCGCCGAGCAGACACCGGCCGGAGTGTAAAACCGGTCGAACCGAATGCCCCTCCCCGCCAGCCGGTCGATGTGCGGCGTCTTGATGATCTTGTCGCCGTAGCAGCCAAACCAGCCGCTGACGTCCTCGAGGTAAATCCAGAGAATGTTCGGCCGCTCGACCGCCTGCGCCTGGCCAAGCGCAAACAACAGCCCCAAAAAAGATAGGGTTCGTTTCATAGCGGCGGAAAATGCCACGGGCAAACCGGCCGGGCAAGCATACACGCTTTCCCAAGGTTGTCTCGCGCGGCGGAGTGTGCTTTGATTTGGCGCATGAAGAATGCTGTTTTCACGGTTGCACTGGCGGGGGCACTGGCTGGCTGCGGGGGGCGGGAACAAAGCCCCGCGTCTGCCGCCCCAGAACCCGGCCAACCCGCACCTCCGGCCAAGGCCGAGTCTGTGCCGCAACCAGTTGACCGCGCCAACATCAACCCCCAACCCGGGCCGGCGGCCAAGGCTGTTCAGCCGATTCGACATGAACCGATCATGAAACCAACCAAAGTAGCTGCTGCAAAAATCGTCAAGACCGACGCCGAGTGGCGGGACACACTGACCCCGGAGGAATACCGCATCCTCCGACAGAAAGGCACCGAGCGAGCGTTCACCGGCAAGTACGATCATCATTTCAAGGACGGCACCTACATCTGCAAAGCCTGCGGCACGGCGCTGTTTCTCTCCGAGACCAAGTACAACTCCGGCTGCGGCTGGCCGGCGTTTTTCAAGTCGATCGATGGCACCGTCGACGAAACACCCGACACCAGCCTCGGCATGGTTCGCATCGAGATCACCTGCAAAAAATGCAACGGCCACCTCGGCCATATTTTCGATGACGGCCCCAACCCGACCGGCCTGCGCTACTGCGTCAACTCCGCCTCGATGGACTTCGTCCCCGCAGAAAAAAAACCGAGCGCGGCCAAGTGACTCCGCCGCGGGTCTCGGTGGTTTTGCCGGTGCGCGATGCAGCGGCGACGGTTGAGCGTGCGGCACGTTCCATTCTCGATTCCACCCTTCGCGAGCTCGAACTCATTGTCATCGACGACGGCTCCGCCGATAACAGCGCGGCGATCGTTCGGCAAATTTCCGATCCGCGCCTGCGCTTGGTTCAGCAGGACGCACTTGGCGTCTGCGCCGCGGCCAATCGTGGAACCGCCGAGGCGCGCGCGCCAGTGATCGCGCGAATGGACGACGACGACTTCTCGCATCCCGCCAGGCTCGAAAAACAACTTTCTCTGTTGCACCTCTCCGGCGCGAACATGGTCGGCTGCCGCGTTCGCATCGTCGACGCGCTTGGGCGCGCGGTCGGGTCGATGCAGCGCTACGAGCAGTGGAGCAACTCGCTCACCGAGCCGGGGCGGATTGCCGCCATGCGGTTCGTCGAGTTGCCGATCGTCAATCCGACGCTCCTTGCCAAACGCGAGGTGTTCGAGTTGGACTTTCGCGACGGCGCTTGGCCGGAGGATTACGACCTTTGCCTCCGCGCGCTTGGCCAAGGGCACACGGCGGCCAAGGTGCCGGAGGTGCTGTTCGACTGGATCGACTCCGGCGACCGGTTGACCCGCACCGACGAGCGCTACTCGCCGGAAGCCTTCGATCGCTGCCGCAGAGCGCACCTCCTCGACGGTCCACTCGCCGAAAAAACCGAGGTTGACATGTGGGGTGCGGGCCAAGCCGGCAAGCCGTGGCTGCGCTGGTTGCTTGCGGAGGGATTCACCGTGCGCCACGTCGTAGAGGTTTCGCCGAAAAAAATCGGCACGAAAATTCACTACACCCCCGTCATCGCCGACACCGAACTCCCCCCACCCGACGGCACACCGCTGATCATCGCCGTCGGTGCCGCCGGAGCCCGCGAACTCATCGAGGCCGACGTGGCCAAAAAAGGCTACGTCCCGGGCATAGACGCTTGGTTTGTCTGCTGACTACTGTCCCAATGGGATGCCCTGGTCGATGAGCATGACGGGGATGTCCTGGCGGATGGGGAACAGGATTTTGCCATCCTCGCGGATGAGACCGCCGTCGATCGGCTCGGCGACTTTTTCGTCAACGCGATCGACGAGCGTCCCGGCTTGGATCCGTTTGTTGAGGTCGTCGACCAGTTCCGCGCCGCCCTTGGCCAAGGGCTGGTGAGTCTCGGGGCAACACATGATTTCGAGCAGTTTTTCGTCCATGACAATAATCAGTTTTTGAGTGCTTTTTGTGCGGCGGCGTACACGGCCTTTAGCGGCACGTCGGCTTTCGCGGCGACTTCTCGGCACGACTCGTACTCCGGCGCGGCCTGCACCAACTCGCCGTTAAGTCGGCCAAGCTTGACCCGCACTTGGCCAAGTGGCGTCTCGACAGTGACGACTTCGCGGCGGAGTTTGCGGCGATCGGCGGCGTGGCGGCGGACGCCCAGCGCGGTGGTCTCACGCAGGATTATTTCGCTGAAGCGATCCGCATCCGCCTCGGCGCACAACACGGTGAGCAGCACTCCGGGGCGGTTCTTTTTCATCTGGATCGACGTGTGGAACACGTCGAGCGCGCCCACCTGCAGCGCGGTCTCGACGAAATGGCCAAGGTGCTCGGCGTTGATGTCGTCGAGGTTCGTCTCGATGACGGTGACGGTGTCGCGCTCCCAGTCGAGCGGCTTGGCCTCGGTCGCTGCCTCCGCTTGGCCAAGCACGGCGCGGAGGACATTGGGCCGGGTGTTCATGTCGCGCGTGCCCAGACCGTAGCCGATCCGATCCGGTGTCACGCCACGCATCAGCTCGAACGACTCGGCGAACTCGGCCAGCAACGCCGCGCCGGTAGGGGTGACGAGTTCGTGCGGCTCGTCGCATTGATTCACGGTGACGCCGCGCGCGCTGAGAATTTCCAGCGTGGCGGCGGTCGGCACCGGGAAACGGCCGTGCGCGCAATCGACCCAGCCGGTGCCCTCGGTGACTGGCGCGGCGAGCACGCGCGGTTTGCCGAGCAACTCGAGCGCGATGCAGCCGCCGACGATATCAACAATCGAGTCCACCGCACCGACCTCATGAAAGTGCACCTCGTCCGGCGGCATGCCGTGGACCTTGCCCTCGGCCTCGGCGACACGGCGAAAGACGGCGACCGACTTTTCCTTCACCCAGTCGCTAAGCGCGCTGCCGTTGATGAGCGACCGGATGTCGGAAAACGTGCGCTCGTGCGAGTGGCCGCCGTTGGCGTCGTGACTGTGCGAGTGGGAATGGCTGTGCTCATGCGAGTGCTCGTCGCCCTTGGTTGGCAGGAGGTGGACGTCGAACTTGACGCCCTCGATGTTCGACTTGGTTTTGCGACCGACGTGCAGCTGGTAACCGTCGAGATTGAGCTTGGCCAACTCGGCCTCGAGCGCCGTTGCATCGACGCCGAGATCGATCATCGCGCCAAGGAACATGTCGCCGCTGATGCCGCTGAAAATATCGAGGTAAAGTGTCTTCATCCGATTACGTAAAAGCGAAGCCCGTGACGGGATTAAACGCTGAAGTAGGCAAAGGGTCTACCAGTAAAACACCGGGGTGCCAGATGTGCGCTCGACCATGCCGACCAATTTACGGCCTTCCATCTTGGTTTTCTGCCAAGCAACGTGGCCGTCGAGGTAATTCAGGTTTCCACCGGCCGGGTATTTGCCGGAATTATCCAAGTGAGCCGTCTTGTGCAGCTTGGCCCATCCACCGCGTACCGTACCAAATCCATTGTTCAGTGATGAGGAACAGGTGGCATCGGCGGTGAGGACCCGGTCGGAAGGCGACGGCTTGACCGTCAGACCCCTCACCTTGATCGGTCGGGTTGACATCGTGTAGTTGATGTTAGTCTCAACCACGCGCGCAGCCCACGGTATGGTCAAGGCATAGCCAATGACCCGGAATTGTATCTGACCAGTAAACTGCCACAATTCTTTGTCGTTCTGTTCGAGGAACGAAGGGCAATATAGAATGTTCCGCTGGAAGCCCTGCTTTTCCATGGCGGCGACGACGTTGATGCCGGCGTCCCACGGCCAATTGCCCGTTCTCTGGCCAAACTTGTTTCGGTTGTGCGGCAGTTTATTGCTATTTTCATCTGCGTACATTTGCCATGCGAGCGACATTTGCTTGAGGTTGTTTAGACAGCTGGTGCGCTTGGCCGATTCCTTGGCCTTGGCCAGGGCCGGCAGGAGCAAGGCTGCAAGGATTGCGATGATCGCAATGACAACCAACAATTCGATGAGGGTAAATGCTCGAAGCCAAGCGGGGCGAGGAGAAATTTGGTTCTTCATTCTTACAAAAGGTTCATCGTTTGACGGAAACCAAGTCTCCTTCCCGCAGAAATCAATTTTTCAAAGTTTGACAACACTATTTCAATCTCGCGCTGGAGAGCGGCTCGCCGTTGGTGGAAATGACGTGGATGCCGTGCGCGTTGCTGCCGGTGTGGAACAACTCCCACACGACTTCCTTTTTGCGGTTCACCTCAAAAATACGCACTTTGGCGGGGTTTCTCTGGGCGTAGCTGCTAATGACGGTATTGCCGTTGGGCAGCCGCTGACCACCGCACGGGTCGGCGAAGCGCCCGGCAACGTGCGAGTTGTCCACGCGCCAGACGACTTTGCCTTTCGCGTCGAACTCCACCGTCTTGTTGCCGTGCGTCAGATTGACGACCGTGTTGCCGTTGGCCAAACGGATCGCGGTAAACGGCCAGTTCTCGGCAGCGCGGCCACCAAGTTCAGCGAGGTCGGTCTTGATTTCGTTTACCACCGTGCCGTCCGGTTTGTACTCTTTAACTTTGAACGCCAGTAGGTGCGGCACGATGTAATTTCCGTTGGGCAACTTGCGGGCCATGCGCGTCTGCATGTGGCCGTTGTCCGTCTCCGGCTTGAGCGGCACTTCGACGGCGACGTTGCCGTCCTTGGTGATCTCGAGTAGGCGCGGCTTCGGCCCGCGCTCGACGACGAGCGTGTTGCCGTTGGCCAGGCGCGACGCCGTGCCGAGCTCCTTGTTCGGCTTGGCCAACGCATAACGCCAAACGACTTTCATGTCGCGCGTCATCTCCTTGGCCACATTGTTCGCGGAAAAAAGAATGTTGCCGTTTGGCAAAACGGAGCCGTCGCGCGAATGTTCGTTCACCTGCCAGACGACCTCGCTTTTTTCGTTGATGAGTTGAGTCAGCCGGCCGCAGATCAAAATGCTGTGTCGTATGCCCTCGCTGCTCACCTGCCGGATGGCCGGTTGGTCCGCGGCAAAAGAAGAAGCGCCCATCGCAAACAGCGACAAGCCGAGAATGGAATTACGAAGTGATCTCATGCACGGCGAACCTACCCCGCCACCACCGCTTGGCCAAGCGACTAGTTATTCACTCAGCAAATCGACAAGGTGGATTTCGCCGTCGGTGATCTCGATATTCAGCGGGTGGAGGCTAGCTCCGGTGCACGGCCCCTCGATGCACAGGCCGGTTTTTGGGTGATACATCGCGCCGTGCGTTTGGCAAACGAACAGACTGCCGTCGCTGCTGAAAAACTCGCCGTCGCCGTAGTCGAGGGTCAGCGGCTGGTGGCGGCAGAGGTTTTCGAAGGCAACGATTTCGCCCCTGTAATTAGCCACAAAAGCGTCCACCCGGATGCCGTCGCGCTTAAATGAAAATCGCTTGGTCGTGCCCTCGGGCAGGTCGTCGAGCTTAGCCAGCTTTTTGCGCATCAGCCGTTGGCCAAGGTTTCTTCAGGGATGCCCTCGTTGAGGCTGCCGCGCCGGTAGCCTTTCGTGTCGAGCGTGACGACGGCGAAACCGGCGTCGCGGATCCGCGCCGACACGGACGCCATTAAGTCCCCGCCGAGGAAGCGTTCCATCTCCGCTTGGCCAAGCTCGATCTTGGCCAAGGCACCACCGGGCTGTTCGTGGTGCCGCACGCGTACTTCGCGAAAACCGGCGTCGCGCAACACGCCCTCGGCCTGCTCGATCATCGCCAGCTTCTCCGGCGTGACCGTCTGCCCGTACGGGATGCGGGAGCTGAGGCAGGGCATCTGCGGCTTGTCGGCGGTGGGGAGGCCAAGTGCGGCGGAGAGTGCGCGGATTTCGTCCTTGGCCAAGCCGGTCTCCTTCAGCGGGGCACGCACTTCAAACTTTTTGGCTGCATCAGCGCCGGGCCGGTGGTCGCCGATGTCGCTGGTATTTTCGCCGTAAGCCAGCACCGCGAAACCGCCATCGATCGCGATCGGCTCGAGCCGGGTGAACAGTTCGTGCTTGCAGAAGTAGCAGCGGTTGACCGGGTTGGCGGTGTAGTCAGGGTTGGCGAATTCCTCCGTTTGAATGATCCTCAGCGGAAAGCCGTGCGCCTCGGCGATCTCGCGCGCCTCGGTGAATTCGCGGCGCGGCAAACTCGGCGAGTCGGCGATCACTGCGAGCATCTGGTCACCCAGCACCTCGTGGGCGACGTGAGCCAACAGCACCGAGTCCACTCCGCCGGAGTACGCCACCAAACAGGATTCGTACCCGCGCAGGATGTCGCGCAGTCGGTTGAGTTTCTCGTCAGCCACGCGACAAAACTGCCCCGAACGCCCGCTGATGTCCAGCGGCCAGCAAGCCATCTCAGTGAGACTTGATCCGAAAAAACCGCTGCCTGCTGCCCGCGCTGAAAGGGTGCGGGCTTGTGGCGTCCTCGAGGTCGGCCACAAACAACGAATCGTGCGTCGCCAATCTGCGCTGCCAGAATTATGTTCAATTCGTCGGCACTGTGCGACTCGTTGGAATTACTGAAGCCGTCGATGCCGTTATCCTGCAAATAGAGGTCGCCGGTCGCCGGGTGAATGGCAAACCCCGCCGCGTTGCGCAGGCCGGTGGCGATGCGCGCGAGGTTCGTTCCCGTGACCTTGCCGCCGCAATCGGTGAGTGTGACCCTGTAAACTGAGTCCCCGCGCAGTGTGCCGCGGACGCCGATGTCGCTGCTCAGGGTGACGGGCTTTTTTGTCACCGCGTAATTAGAGTCCGAGCCGGCCTAAAAAAAAAGATCGATGGCATCGGGCTGACCCGGCGTTGCCCGAAAGGCCAGCGCCGAGTGCGGATGCCACCAGCCGCCGCGGGGATAATTGATCCGGATGCGCCCTGCCAAGGTTAGTGGCGCGGCGGGATTTTCACCCAGCCGAAGGATGGTGATCGGGCGATCAGGTTGAAGTGAGGACGCGAATGTAGTGGATGATCTGGTCGCCGGAGGTTTCGATGATGACGCCGGCGACGATCCAGTAACCCAATGCCCGGGCGACTTTGTCTTTAGGCCGCGGCGGGCGCTTGGCGGGAACTTGGGCTTCCTGTGGTGTTTCTTCGGGCATAGTGTTGTCGTTTTACTCTGGCTTGGCCACCTGCTGGGTGGTTCGCAGGTAACCAATCAAATCTATCACATCTTCGTCCCGAAGGGAAGCCAGAAGGCCCTCCGGCATCATGGACGTTGGGATGGTTTCGCGCGACTGAATTTCCGACTTGGCCACGGTCACAGGTGGCAGGCCGACAACGCGCAACACCAGTTGCTGGGCGTTCTCGCTGGCCAACGTTCCGGCCAAGGTCTGACCGCCGCGCATGGTGACGAGCAGCAGTTGGTAGCCTTCTGGAATTTCGCCACTTGGGTTCAGGATGTTCTCGAGAATGTAGTCGAGATTTGCGCGGTTCGAGCCGGTGATGTCCGGGCCAATCTCGCCGCCGTTGCCATAGAGTTTGTGGCAAACAGTGCAGGTGCGCTCGTAAATCGCACGGCCATTGTGGACGTTGCCCTTGGCCAAGGCGTCGCCGGTGAGCAGTGCGCGGTACTTGGCAAACGCAACCTCCTTGTCAGCCGAGAGCGATTCCACCGCTCCCCACACATCTACGAAGCTTGGGCCGACCACACGGCGCATTTGCCGAACGACGTACGCCGGGACATCGCGGCGCGACACCGCTCCCGACTCGATCGCCGCCGTGAGTTCATTGCCGTACGACGGACGGGAGGCGAGTGTCTGGATCGCCGCCGTCTTGTCACCGGCAGCAAGCTTGGCATAACGCTTTAGCAAAGCTCGCGGGTAAGTTTTCTCGTCGTAAGCCGCCATGGCGCGGATCGATTCGAGCCGCAGCGAGTTGTCGTCGAGCAAGGCAACCAAGCGGCCTTTCAGCGCGGCGTGCTCCTGGGAGGCAAGCCCGCGCAATGCTTCGCGCCGGGCATCAGTCTTGGCTTTTGCGTTATCGAGCGTGG
>Ga0233439_10006682_pt1 | contig 10181 bp, 21 predicted proteins | sample SI_123_September_6_FD_182713 | JGI IMG/M metagenome (GOLD analysis project Ga0233439, IMG submission 182713) | Seawater microbial communities from Saanich Inlet, British Columbia, Canada - SI_123_September2016_100_MG | ecosystem: Environmental > Aquatic > Marine > Inlet | place: Canada: British... | reverse complement strand
AGAGGGTCTATTCTTTATTTCTTTAAATAGGTGTATTATCTCAACTTTCTTTAAAAAAGAGTGGTTGGTGTTTACGGATAATGCACCTTTTTAAACATGTAAGGGCCTATAGCTCAGTGGTTAGAGCAACCGGCTCATAACCGGTCGGTCCCAGGTTCAAATCCTGGTGGGCCCATTCAATAGCAACTTCGTCATTTTTTTTCTTAATTTTTTAATTAAAGGAAATACCATGAATAAAAAAGAAACCTTAAAGCAATTAACCAGCCAGCTGGGGTACAAGGCCCCAGAGCAACTTGCCGCTGTCATGGGAGAGGTAGGGGAAATCTCCCGTAAAGGGGATGTGTCGATAGAACCAAGGTGGTGGCCCAAAGAGGGCTACCTAGTGGGAAGGCTGAGGGGTGGGGGGAGCGGAGTGCCTAGGATGGCCGTCCTGTGGAGCGATAAAACGCTCCAAACTTTCGGATAAAAACCAACTTAAAAAAGGATCCTAAATGAGCTACAACTACGAAACAATCCCACTCCTTCTCGGACAAACGTTTAAAAAAATTGAAAACTGTGATGACAGATTGATTTCTTTCAAGAACAATACGAAAGAAATACATATGTATCACAGCCAAAATTGTTGCGAGTCCGTCACTGTAGAAGATATTACAGGAGACTTGGAAGACCTCGTAGGTTCCCCAATTCTAAGAGCAGAAGAGAGAAACGAAGATGGCAAATCCTCATATGGACTTGCGCTATACACGTTTTATGAACTTGCTACTATCAAGGGGTCTGTGACGATCCGTTGGCTAGGTGAGTCAAACGGATACTACGGAGTAAGTGTATCTGTCAGGGATGTATCATGAAATACCTTCCTCTCATCTCTTTGCTTTTAGTCATCCTGAGTGGCCAAATTTCAGAACAGGCGCTCCCTATCCTTGTTGCTGCGTTCACAATGAGCGTAATAGTCCTCCCGCAGCAAATGTTCTGGGAAATCACTAAATTGGAGGTCAAAAATCCACTCGTTGAGTACTTTGTAATGTTTTATATTCTTATCACTCTCCCGCCAGCTCTGATTGGTAGGGTAATATCGCCGTACGATCAAAAATAACACAAGGAAAACCTATGCCCTATACAGTTACGCCTTCCGAAACAGACACCAAGTACTTCTTGAACCGTTACGAAGGCTTTAAAAAACAAGCAGAAGAACTCATAGAGAAATTCTCTCAACAAGGACTCACATACCAGTGGGTACTAGAGCACTCGTCGTTTTCCGACCCAGAGGACTACAACAAACTCATCTTAATCGGATTCAATAAAGAGTTCGGTGAGATAAGAAGAATCTCTTGTTTTGAAAAAGGCTATTGAATGTACCATTATTACAAACTCACAACAAAGTTGTTGTGAAACAATAAGAAAGGAAGATTAAATGAAAAGAATACTCACCACGTGTGGACTACTCCTTTGCATCTTCGGATGCTCCAACAATAATGGCATCCACCCTGTCTCAAAAGACGGAGTGTATCTACAGGGCGAGGCATGTACAGTAAACATGGAACTTGAACGCCCCATCCAAGAGATTTCAAATGACTTCAAGGCATGCTTAACTCTCCATAAGCGATATAAGGAGAAATAGGTTGTGACTTTTAACCAATGGCTTTCACTCTATGAAAAAGCCAACTTCAATGAAACACGTATATCACTCCTATCATACCTCGAACAGGGGATGGTCCTGGAGCCTAAAAAAGTAGCTAACCACATAGTGGCCAGTGAAGTAATCAATTCTATATTAAAGAGAGTATATAAACTCGCTTAGTTAAAAAGTAAAGGCAATAACAATATGTTAAATCAAATCAGTAAAGAAATGCTTGTAGTCCGCCCAGGCCAGAACATGAACATGCTACGAGGTCAGGCCGCGGACATCCGTGGCTGGGCAACCTCCGTTAATGGCAACGTATCTATTATGATGCACCAGCCAACCCCTGTCCAAGAAGCAGACGTTGTTCAACTCTCGGAAAAGAGCGGTAAAAAAGTCGCATTGATAGGAGGCCAATTTGGCCTCATGCACAACGTCCTGAACCAACTGCAAGCCAACAATTTCCTTGTTGTCGAAGCCATCACTGATAGAGTCAGTGAAGAGCAAGTACAACCTGACGGAAGCACCAAAAAAGTCTCTATCTTTAAGTATTTGGGACTTCGGGTTCTAGGGGGCGGTTCAAATGACTGATACCACCACACCAGCACTCATAGAAGTAACAGAGGGAACCACTGAGTTCCATCGCAACTTAGCCGTAAGTATAGCGGAAGAATTTGGAGGCTTCCTCAAAATTCATTCAGTAATTGACGGCACCAAATATAAGGTGTCCCAAGTGAAATTCCGACAAGGAGGTCTAGCAAGCTTTTTAGCAGCAACAAAAGACCAAAACAGCCCCGCAGGAGCAACTATCCGATCTACAATTGGATCTCAAGACCCTGACCCAACAACAGCAGTGGCCATATTGGGAGGGATTTTGAGCGCAAGGATCAATGTGTGGAATCAAGGGAGGGGAAGGAAGTTTCATTATGGATTAAGGTTGCGTAGCAATAATCAGTTGGGGATATACCTAACCTTAGGAGTACAAGATCTTGAATCTTTCTTCCAAAGAGGAAGAGAACTAAACTACACAGAGTCTGTAGCTGGCTTAATTGACGCAAATGAAATCGCAGAAGCTCTTTGAAGGGGGAACGGATGAACGAAGAAACAAACGTCGAAGCAAATAAAACCAACAATAAGGCTGCTGAAGAAGCAGCTGGATATAAAGAGCTGTTCGAAACCGCCACAAAAGATGTCAAAAATCTAGGACCCATCGGCCGCATCTTTGTAGCAGGTTTGGTGATTATAGCTCTCTTTAAGCTAACACCTATCCTCGACCTTATGTACTACGCTTTTCAAATTGTAGTACTCCCAATGTTGTTTATGGTGGCGTGGGGAGTCATTAGTAAGGAAACTTACGACTTGTCGCTAGGCTGGGTTGATGACTTAATCAATCATCTTAGAGAGAAAAAAGCCACAAAGAAAGAAAACTAGAATGGAAGATTCACTAACAAGAGTCATTGTAGTCTTATTGTTAGTGCAAATTCTTCTTTAAGATAAAATAAAAAACCAACGAACTGCACAGGAGCAAAAAATGAACGCAACTACAACCAGCTATAAGAGCACACCCCTATACGAGTACGTACAAAAACCAGCCTTAAAGTCAAGATTCGCCAAAAAGGTACTTGATTACGCCAATTTCTATGCAAAAAAAAAGAACAGAGAACAGGTAAAAACAATAATCTGTTCTGGGATCGACGACATCGGAAACCTGTCTAAAACAATCCTAAAAACAAAAGAACATGGCGTTGGAGTGGGGATGGTCGCAATCCTCTTGCCAAAAACAATCCAAATGATTGGAACATTCATACAAGCACAAGAGGAAGAAGCAAAAGAGAATGCAGGCAATAACGAAGACGCTATTGACGCTCAGCCTAGTAGCTGACTTCCTGGTTATAACTTGGTTATTGATTTTCATAACCAAGTACTCATAAGGAATCTAGATGGTCCACCTAAACATTAAAAAAACCAAAGCCATAAAAAACAAGGCAACAGCTATTGCGTTTGATACAAACAATCACGCATCCGCACTATTTTATATCATGGCTAACGTGGGAGGTATGGTGGGCCTCTTAACAAGAAACTTCTCGAGTATTTACGAGATAGAACAAGTGTCCCAAGAAAACAGCTTTAATTTCCTTAATTTCCTTCCTAAAGAAACGCAAGAAGAACTAATGGTGATAGCAAAGAACCACCTTGTTATCTCAACGTTCATAACGAACTCATCGCATAAATACGACAGGGGAGATTGGCACGTAGTGTGCTGCTCCTACCAAAAGATAAGAATCAAAACAATATTGAGCCATGTAAACTCTGAATATCTAAAAAAAGGAACAAGGAAGACAGATGAACTTACCACCTTTCATTTCAAATAAAGACTCCCAATACACCATCATCTGTGAAGAATATGGCTACGCTTGGTGGCTTTGGGAACACAAAAGCACACCACAAGAACTCAAAAGATATTGGAAAGAAGTAGTGCTTCCAGATATTGCTATTCGAGGATGCCTGTTCTCAGGAGACAATCTCGAAGGGAAAGTAACCAAGCTACAGCCCATCAACTCCTCTTTTGAACCAGACGGATGGGTAACACCAGAGCAGCACCTGATAAGCAAGGACGCTGCAATGCACAAGTGCCACCTGCATGAAAAAAACGACAGTTGGCTAAACATCAAGGCTGCTCATGAACCTTCCAGCGAAACCGTTTCTGTATAGCTTCTTGTTTCTATATTCGCTGATAGTCCTATTAACATATTTTGGACTAAAAATCGAATATATAACTATCCTAAAACTCGATACTTTTAAATGGAGAATCTCCGGATTCGCCATTTGCCAATTTATTATGTTTTGCTATTTTATAGCAGCACCATTCGTAATCCGAAAGGCAATAAAATGAACAACGAAGACTTATATCTTGTCCGTAAATTGATTAAAAGGGTCTTTGGCTCTTTTACTCAAATAGATAAATCGTTTCACGACCCCGAAGCAAAACGTCTGCTAAACCTAGTAGAAGACTCATTTGTAGAGATGATCCCAAAAATGCTTTCGGAAAAAGAGAAATTCCATTACATGGAATCTGTAAAGCACAGTCTCTTCTTCAGTGATGCTCGATACAACGAGATAAACAATAAGCTCATAGAACGCACCGTAGAAATCATCGAAAACGCCTTATAACCCCCGACAGGGGGTTGCCCCCCCGACAGGGGGGGTAAAAAACCATACCCTCTTTCCAATAAAAGGCAAAGATGTAAGGAGACCTGGGTCTTTTACCTCAAGTAGCCTTGAAAACAAAGCTTTTTAAACTATACAGTTGTATTTGTAAAAATAAACAACGCTTCAGCTTTAATAAAACAAAAGAGATAATATGGAAGAAAAAGCAATCATCACACATGACCTCTATTCTCTTTCAAATTTTGCAAACAAATTCGAAAAAATGTTTCTAGAAATGACAAAAAGAAAAAAAGAAATCCCCGAAAAGTTCATAGAAAACTACCTTGAGCTAATTGGCGAAATAAACAAAGCCAAAACCACCCTAAAGAGAATTGATGAAGAATCCAAAAATATATTTAGAGCCTCGAAAAGACTTTGACAAGTGCATAAAGGAAGAAAAAGAAGATTCAATAACGTATTACTTCCACAAGACTCTAGACGCACTAAGCCACCAGCTCGAAACGGATGACAAAGAAGAAGAAGAGCTCATTCAAGAAGCGCTAGAGTGGTTCTGGCAAAACGTAGAACCATTAACAAACTATTACGCTATAGACTTTGAATACAAATCCGAAGCCCACTACTCAATAAGCTATTATTATGAGAACGATAACGTTAAAAAACATCACCGCTCTACAACATATCCTGGGAAAATCATTTACTGGGATTACGAAGCTGCCCTAAGTGCGCTAAACAAAATGCAAAAAGACCACCCTCAGAAAACCACTTTTCATATAGAGGAGCACCATGAGTAGCATCCTAATATGGCTATTGATTGGTTACATTGCTTACGATTACCACACTAAGAGAAATAAATAATATGCCCAAGACTGTAACAGACATAACGAAAGAGCTCGCAACCTTACTTATTGGTAAAGAAGCGGCGTATGGAAACGCCTTTAATAACAGCGCCGAAATTTTAAAGCTACTTTATCCAGAGGGAGTGTTAGTGGAAGACTATAAAAACCTATTATACATCACTCGGATCCTAGATAAACTAGGCAGGATTAGTAATAATGACAAAACTGAAGACCCTTTTCAAGATATCGCTGGATACTCTATACTTGCAATGCGACAAAGAGCTGAAGCTTGATTTCCTCAAAATTCTCGATGACTACTGCGAGTTTAATAATTCTTTTAACAGCGAGAACTACATAGCAAAACATGGAGAAGCCTTCTTTATAGATCCGCAAGGCTTCATTCAAGAATATCAAATTAAAATCAATTCGTTTATACGGCATACTGTAAGCGCAGCACAAAAAATAGCCATTCAAAAAAAATACATATACTTTATTTATCAAAACAATAGTCGTTACTACAAAATGTATAAAAAGCACTATGATCTTACTTTTGACAAAATTGACCAAGAGCTAAACAACGACCAAGAAAAACTAAACCTCTTCATTACTACAAGTTTAAAAGAAATCCACGAAAGAGAGCGTCACTAATGCCTTTGGCCGATTATCTAATTTTTGTTTTAGGAGTATATGGAATATCCTGGATCCTAGTGCATTCAAACATCATGTCTCCGTTAAGAGACAAGATAAGCAGCATTAGCTTTTTTAACAATTTGAGCAACTGTATAGTGTGTACCAGCGTTTGGATTTCAATCTTTTTTACACACTATTATTTTAATAACGAGGCCTGGTTTACAAAAACTTTAATTGTTGGCTCAACAGTAACGACAACATGGGTTTTGGCAAACTTAATAGGGGACTTGGAATAAAAAACATCTTGCTTCTTGAAAAACCAAAACGTTGTCACGACCTATTCAATTATCACAACAAAACAAATACTAAAACCATTACTCAGTAACAGAAAAGCAGTACTAAGAAAAATAAAAATGATGAACCACAAAAACAATCTTAATCGAATTAATACTATGAAGTCCAAATTGGTAAAAACCAAAAAGACATTGTTTACACGTAAAGATTTCATGAACTCAACGGCTACAACAAGTTATTATTTTAACCAGCTTGTTCAAGCTGGACTTATTGTCGACACAGGCGATATTTTTGGAAACCTACAAGGAGCCCCTGTGGCATACACCTTACCAAAAGCATTTTCAAGTCATATAGCTTGGGGGGACAAGTATTCTCTGAATCAAGAAGATATAAGCATTTTGCTTAAAGCAAAAGAAGATAAATTAGCAATACTCAAAGATTCAATAAACGCAATGACAAGCCAAGTCTCTACAATCAAAAAAGAAAAGACTTTATTGAAAAAAATTAAGCTAACACAACTATGATTGACAAATACCAAGATGGCGAGATCAAAGAAATTTGGTCAAAATCAAGAAAGCTTTGGATTTGGGAAACACTGTCACTAACATATTTGAACGAGCTTTTATCCTTAAAAGGTCTAACAAAAAGCCCTTTAGAGCCATTTTCAATAATTACAGAAAAGATCGACCGCTATGAACGAGAAACGAAATATGAGCTTGATGCATTCTTAAAAGAACTCTCAGAAAGACTGTCTATCTTCGACGAAATCTGTCCAGAAGTATGCCAGCATCTTCATTACGGGCTAGCAGATTCTGACATAACAGATACAGCGCTTAGCCTGCAAATTCGAATGTCTGTAAACGAGATCATTTCTAAAATGACTCCTTTACAAAACACCCTTGAAGAATTAATGACAAAAACAGAAGAAGTACACTTTGGCACACACTTCGAATCATTCAAAATAGAATTAGACCATTCAACAACTCTTTTAAATACTGCTAAAAACTCTCTGTACGGAAAGTTTACAGGACATGTTGGAGTCTCAAATCATATAAGCGAGCAAGCTGCTAGCTATACGTTAGCAAAATGGAACTTGCTGCCCGTGCCAATAACAAACGAAATCATTCCAAGGTTCTACTACACCAATACAATGTATGCTCTCGTTACGTTGGCATCAGCGCTAGAACGCATAGCTACTCAAATACGCTTAATGGCTATCAAAGAGGTCAACAAGGTCCAGCAAGAGACCCTTTTTGTATCCGAAGAGATCTCTGACTTAGCACGATTGATTAAAACTAATTTTGCAGTAATTCTAAACAACAATAATTTATGGTGGGAAAAAGACACCTCCCATTCGAGTGTTGAACAAATTATATGGCCAGAAACATTTCACCTTGTTTCTCACGTGTTGTCAGCTATGAATAACATGTTAATTAACTTAAACCTTAGCTATGCACAAAATCCTAAAAATTCAAGTACAGGTTCTTACAAAGAACCATTAAAGGCCTCCTCAAAGACTTCTTCAGAAGAAGAAAGAGAGAGCACCTATAAGGTAATATCAGAAGCAGATGAAGTCTTTTATTTCGAAGCCACCTCTGCTGACGAAGCCGAACTGTTGTACAATGAGGCATATCTCTTTCCAAAAGAGCCTCATACACACATTCACAAAATAATAAAACTAAAAGAGGTTTAACGTATGAAAGATATGCTGGAAAGAACAATTGCTCCTGGCGACTTCTTCCTCATTCCTGGAGGAAATGTTCGTTATGGAGGGTTAGTACTGGAGATTGGAATAGTATTAAGCTTAACAGAAAAAAGAATGAAAACTTTAATTACAAGATTTGATAAAATCAAACTCAAACCTACAACAAAGACCTCTGTGAAGGTATTCAAAATTAGCCCTGCTGAAATTATCAACAATGCAGAAAGTGCTATTTTGGTACCTGCAATAGTTGAGTTGCAAAATGCGTTTACAGCATATAAAACCCATAACGGTCACTGACTTACGGTCCAGCTTTGATCGTGATAACATCCCCAGATGTTAAAACGAGTTTTTCAAACCTTTACAGAAAAAAAAGATATGAGCTTTAAAGAAAACTCCTACGTCTCAGAGACTTTGTTTAAAAAACGCATGCAGACATGTTTTGGTTGCAAATCTTACAACCCCTCACTGAAACAATGTAAAGAATGCAAATGCTTCTTATTTCTAAAAGCATTTCTAACAATCCAAAAATGCCCCCTAAACAAGTGGGATGATAATTAAACTAGGAAGAATATGATCTTTAACATCCAAGAAATAGTAAAGCCTCAACACCCAAACAAACTTTTTTATACAATCGAAAAAAGCATGTACGGTGGTTATGTAATTTATGTTGAACTAGAATCAGACCTAAAGGATTCTGGCACGCTAGACAGTGACAATAAATTAAAGCACCACTGGAAACCTCTCCCTCCAGGAGATTTCGACCCTGACCAATTAGAATTGAAATTTAATGACCACAGCTAAATGGTGCATGTCTAGCATCGAAGCACTTTTCGCAATAGCACTTACAATATTTATCATTTTTATATTAAAGAATGTTGAACATAATCATTATGTTCAAAAGCACGTGTTCTATGATTGCTATCACAAAAAATTACAAAGAAACCTTTTACCCATACATAGGTATGAATACTCTAGACTATCGAAAGAAGCTTTAGACGAAATGAACTGCACTCAAACCGAATATACTTATCATTATGTCAAAACCTTAAGGAAAACAAATTGAGAATTTTTACTTACTCTCCAAAAAATTCATTTGCAAAAAAAACCTATATAGTTGAGAAAAAAACAGAGAGCAAAACTTCAGTCAAAGCAAAGAGTCCATTCTTGGGAGAGTGGCAGTTCGTTATCGACTTACCGCTACTTGACTTAACAAAAAAACTAGAAGTATATTGTGAAGGAAAAAAATCTATACAAGATGTCTTCTCAACACTAGACCCTCAAACTAGAGACCTGTTTATGGCAGACCCAGGCATTTATGAAAAAACTACTAATTACGATTAACCTGGTATTACTTCTATATTTAAGCCCTAATCTTATATTCTTGCCAAAAGCCGACAACTTGAGTAATCTGGAAAATGAATTTGCTTTAAACAAAGAGGATTTGAGAAGAATAAGATTTCATATGAAAAGCTTAAAGAAAAAAAAGCACCCTTTTAAAATAAATAAAAATCTTTTTAATAAAAAGACTGTCAACTTTTTTAAAATTGTCAACAACCAAAACCACCCTCAATGGCTCAGAGCTTATCTATTCTTAATAAAAGCGGTGCCAAGTCTTCAGGTTAACGAAGAAGACTGTTGATGTTAAGGCCTACTAATGCTTAAAATAAAATCTACTATATGCTTAAACATGATAGTGAAAAATGAAACAAAAACCTTACCGAGGTTATTTGAATCATTAAAAAACGTTATTGACACTTACGTAATCGTGGATACTGGAAGTACAGACGGTACGCAAGAATATATCACCAATTATATGGATGAACTGGGTGTACCTGGCCAACTTTATGAACGGCCTTGGGTCAATTTTGGTGTCAATCGACAAATAGCATTAGACTTAGCTACAGGCACTGCAGACTATGCTTTAATCATA
>Ga0233439_10006678_pt1 | contig 10182 bp, 12 predicted proteins | sample SI_123_September_6_FD_182713 | JGI IMG/M metagenome (GOLD analysis project Ga0233439, IMG submission 182713) | Seawater microbial communities from Saanich Inlet, British Columbia, Canada - SI_123_September2016_100_MG | ecosystem: Environmental > Aquatic > Marine > Inlet | place: Canada: British... | reverse complement strand
AAAATTTCAAAAGAACCAGTGTCATTAGAGAAACCAGTTGGAGATGAAGAAGATAGTAGTTTGGGAGATTTTATTGAAGACACAAAAGCATTGGCTCCACTTGAACAAGCAATTAAATCAAATTTAGGTGAAGCAACAACTAAAATTTTATCTACACTTACTCCAAGAGAAGAAAGAGTTTTAAGAATGAGATTTGGTGTGGGTATGAATACTGACCATACTTTGGAAGAAGTAGGACTTCAGTTCTCAGTGACTAGAGAAAGAATTCGACAGATTGAAGCAAAAGCTCTGAGAAAACTAAAACATCCAAGTAGATCTAAGCAACTAAAAAGTTTCTTAGAAAGTTAATTTTTTGGGCCGTTAGCTCAATAGTAGAGTACTGCATTGACATTGCAGGGGTAGTTGGAGCGTAACCAACACGGCCCACCATTTAACAATTATCTTTAATTGATAACTTTATAAAAATGATATATCTAATCTTAGGTTTTGGGCCTGTAGCTCAGTTGGTTAGAGCAGTACACTCATAATCTCCCGCCTAATTAAAACCATTTCTACTGTTTAAATAAGATAACAAAAACAAGCCTATTAGCCAATTCTTTTAATATCTTTTTTTTAAAATTACTTACCAACTATTTACCAACGAATTAAATGTTGTTAGGATCATTAATAATTATAATGAGAAATCTTCAGACTTTTACTTTTTTGCTTGTATTTGTTTTCACTAATTTAGTTGCTGAAGAAAAAAAGATAAAGTTAAGAAGTATTAGTGATAATAAAACATTTAAACCTATACAGATCTCAATTAGCCCAGATTTATTAAAAATTGATAAAGTAAAAGATTTAAAATCTACCTATGAAGCCGCTAAAGAATTTGCAAATAAAACAGACAAACAGTTAAAAAGTAGAAAAGTAAAAAAATTTAGAAGTGCAAATGCTGGTGATTCACCAAGTAAAATTTATAATGATTACGCAAAAAGTGTATTTTTTCTTTATAATGAAAAAGCTGAAGCAATAGGTACAGGTTTTTTAGTAGATTCTTCTGGATTAATTCTTTCCAACTGGCACGTGACAGATAAAACTAAAAAAATGTTTGTTTGGACATTACCTGAAGAAGGAGTGATCGATGCAGACAGTTTATTTGCTAAAGAATATTACTTTGGTTCAGTTATAGCTGAAAATAAAAAAGAAGATTTAGCTTTAATTAAAGCAATTGGATTACCTAAAAATATAAAGCCAGTAAATCTAGGAACAAATGATGAGGTTAATGTTGGTGATAGCGTTTATGCCATTGGTCACCCAAAAGGTTTGCCATGGAGTTTTTCAGCAGGGATGGTTAGTCAAAAAAGAAAAAATTATAAATGGACTTATGAAGATAAGTCAGAACACTCCGCAACAGTTTTACAAATGCAAACACCAATAAGTACGGGGAATTCAGGGGGGCCATTATTTTCAGGAAAAGGGAAAGTTGTAGGTGTTAACACTTTATTCCAAGGAGATGGGCAAAATTTAAATTTTGCAGTAGCGGTAGATCATGTAAAAAAATTTATTAAAGACAATCCAGTTGTCACCAAAATAAATCCTATTGGAGCTATAATCAAACAAGACTACCCTAATGCCATAACGGAGGATTATAATAAAAATGGCACAATTGATACTTGGTATGTAGATAAAAATGGTAATGGTAAATTAGATTTAGGATTTGTTGATGACGATGAAAATGGATTTGTGGAAGGCACACTAATAGATGAAGATGAAGACGGTGTTTGGGAAATCTTTTTAATTGATACTGATGAAAATGGTAAAGCCGATCAAGCTTATTTAGATAATGATGCAGATAAGAAACCTGATGTTCTTGCTCATGATTATAATGAAGACGGTGAGTGGGATAAGTTTGAAGAGCTTTCTTAGGACTTAGGAAAAAATAAAAATTCTCCACCATCGTGACCTGTTCCATGAATTGCAGAATGGTTTGGTGTTTGTTCTGCATTTTCAACGACATATTTTTGAACTCGTTGAAATAGCTCTATTGATCTGATTACATCGTTATTATTATTTAAAGCTTTAATCAAAGGTTCTGCAAAAACGGAATTTTTTGCTTCACCAATACCATCTGCCACATATTCATTTCCTCCAGATGTTATTACTAATCTTGTAGTTTTGATCTTTAATCTATCAAGATGTCTTTGAGTTAATTTTTCAACAGATTTATTATCTCCACTGCCTCTCATTAATGATCCTGAAAAACAGCTATCTACAATCAATAGTACATGTTTAGCGTTAGATGATGCTATAGAATCTTTTATATCATTATTACTTATCCAGTTTGCATCACGACTTTCACCTGCATCTATAGGAAGCCAATAACCTCTTTGTAATTTTTGTTTTTTTATTAATTGACCATGACCAGCATAATAAATTAAAAGATTTTCATTTCGTTTTCTATTATCAGTAAATTTTATAATTTCATCTTCTATTTCATCAGCTTTTTTATCCAATAATAAAGTAGTCTTAAAACCATATTTTTCATTTAAAACTTTTTCTAAATCTATTGCATCATTAACTGCATTATCTAATTTTTGTAATTTTTCATAATTATTATTTCCAATGATTAGTGCAAAATATTTTTCATTAGTTTCGAATTTTGCTAATGTCGTTTTCCCTTCTAGTTTGAGACCATCATCCCACAAACCATCGTAAATATCTCCATTAGCATAGATCATTTTTCCCTTACCATGAAAATAGCCTCTAGAGAATTGTCCTTTATAGAAATCTCCTTCTGGACTAGTGTATTCCCCTATACCTTCCTCAATATCATTATCCACTCCTCCTTTATATATTCCTCCATCAGCATATTTTATTATGCCATTCCCTGAAAATATATTTTTTACAATATCTCCCTCATGGACAGTTCCACTTTCATAGATATATTTTCCTTTTCCAGTTCTATACCCATCTTTGAAGTCACCCTCATAAGTTTCACCATTAATCCATTCTATTTTACCCTTACCATTGAATTCACTATTGGTGAATTCTCCCTCATAAAAATAATCGTTATCATCTTTAAACATTCCATGACCAGAATATTGATCTTCAACAAAATAACCAACATATCTATCTCCATTTGGCCACGAATAAGAGCCAAATCCATGACGAAAATCTTCTTTCCATTCTCCTTCATATATATCTCCATTTTCATAAATAAGTTTTCCTTCTCCATCTCTAGAATCTTCATTAAAATTTCCCTCATATACTCCACCTGCAGCATAATATTGCTTACCTTTTCCGTGTCTTAAATTTTTCTTAAAATTTCCTTCATATTTAGATCCATCTGACCAAGCAATCACACCATACCCATCATAATAACTTGATTTAAAATTACCCTCATATTTGTATTCTCCAAAAACCTCCCAAGTACCTTTTCCTTCTAAAAAATCTTTTTTAATTGAACCTTCAAAATAACCTGAGTAATACCCATCTGAGTAGAAATCCTGCCTTCCATAACCATGTGCTAGATTATTTTCAAAATCTCCAAAATATATATCTCCCCAAGCTTCTTTAAGAGCTCCTTTTCCATGCATATTTCCATTTTTCCATTCACCCTTATATTCAATTCTTGGAAATTTATATTCACCGTAACAATTATTCCATTTTCTATAATCAGTTCCCTTACATTTAGAAAGTGAGCTTTCGATTTTATATTTTTCTGGAATTTCAGAGTTTGCTTTAAAACTTAAAATAAAAATAAGAATAACTAGCGCTGAATACTTCATTATTTTTGAGTAATTATTTTGATAAGTTGATAGATGAAATTTCATAGTTATTATTTATTTTACATATATCTAAGGAAACATCAGTTCCTTGATCATTGCTAGATAATTTTAAAGGTTCATTAAATTTAACTTTTTTACAGTCATTTCCATTAGCGTTAAAATTTTCAACCAATATAAATCTTACTTTTTTACCATCATTATCTTCAAGTGAAGATTCAAACTCATCATTTAAATTCATATTATCAATTCTAGAATTAATATCGTTTAGAAACTGCTCTTCATCAAAATATCTATAAAGATTTGTTACTCTTGTAGATAAATCTTCATCTGTATTTGGCATACCTCTTAGCTTAAGTTCTTTTGGTGTATCAATTTTTTGTGTCGCCATCATTACAGTTTTTTTATTATCACCATCAAGTGAGGCCACAAATGTATTTGTATAAAATCCTCCAACAAAAAACATTGCAAACGCAGCAGCAACACCTGCATATTGAATTTTAAATAATCCAAAAAAGTTAAAAGAACCTGTTTCTTTAACTAAAGGTTTCTCCCAGCTTTTAATAATATTAGCTTTATCTTGTAAGTTTTGAGGTAGCGGTTTTGATTTAATTTCATTACCTAGTTTAAATAGTAAGTCCCCAGTTTCTTGAAAATTATTATATAATTCTTTGAGTTTTGGATCAGCCTCTATAGCTTTTTTAACTTCTTCATGCTCTTCGATGGGTAAAGTACCATCTGCGTATTGCATTATTTTAGCTTCATCTATCATTATGCAAGTAATCCTTTTAATTCTTTTCTACAATTTGATAATCTACTTAAAACAGTTCCTAAACTCTTAACTTGAGTTACTTCTTGCATTTCTTGCATACTCATACCTTCCGAAGCTAGCATTAAAACCTCTTGGCATTTTTCACCCATAGTTTTAATAACAGATAGAACTTTGCTACATTCATCACTCAAACTAATTTTATCTGAAATATCAGTTTGTTTTTCATCTACAATTTGTAAATCATTTCCCTCATCATCTGTCATAGAAGTCATTTTTTGATTTTTTCTAATTCCATCAATAAATAGACCTTTCATTTTTAATACAGCTATTGCTTTTATATTTGGATGATCCATATACTTTTCTTTATTAGAAATTAAATATTCCATAGCACCATTCACTAAATCGTAAGGGTCGCCTTTGCCCCTCATTATCCCCAGTGCTATCACAACTAAGCTTTTGATAAAATTCTCGTCTAATTTCTCTGTCATATTTTAAGTCTTTAACTACATCTAAAGTATCAAACTTAAAACAATTATAGTGTTTGTTCAAATCCATTTAAATCCTCGCATATTCTAATGAATTACCACATCTATATACGGGGTTATTGTAACTATTAATAAGCTGTATTTCTATTTCAGGTTTACATGCATAAATAGAAGAACCAATTTTATCTGAGTCATTTGTTAGTCCACTGGATATTAATGAGTGATCTACACATGCTAGAATTTCTATAGAATTTTTTATGCAATATTTTTTTTCCCCGTTAAGATATTCAACAGTAAAAGAATTATTATCTATATTATTAATAATTTTAGTTTCCTCTAGAAATTCTTTTTCTATTCGATCCTCTTGATATTTTTTATTAGTTTCATAAACCCATTTTTCAAAAAAAACTTTTTGTTGATCTGAATAAGTTTTATAAAATTCTTCTCCACAATTGATTTGAAATGTAGTTGAGGTATCACAAGTATATCCAGGAAGATAGCTGGTAGCATTTGCACGACCAGCTACTCCAATTACTTTTAGAATAATCAGAATAGCTATTATTATAAACTGAGGTTTCATTAAAAATTTTCCCCTAAAAATGCTTTATCAATATAAAAATTATAACCAATCAATTCATTAGCAATAACATTCCACTCACTAGCTTGTGATGTACTTGCTAGAACTGAAAGCATTCCAATAATTAAAATTATTTTTTTCATCTAATTATTTAGAGTTAGAATTTAATAGTGCACTTCCAATTAAACCAAAAACGATTGGTGAAAATCTAGAAGCAGAACCTAAAAATGGAGTTAAGTTATAACCTGCAAAAGATGCAGCAAAATCAATAACTGCAAAACCAATCATTAATCCACCTAAGATTTGTACTACTGTTGTTTTTTCTTCTTCTTGTCTTATTACTATTGCTTTTTTCATTTTGTTTCCTTTTGTTAGTTGTTTGTTTGTGTTCATATTTAGTTAACGTTTGAATTCAGATTTTATTCAAAAAAAAAGCCCCAGAGAGGAGGGGCTTTTTTATTAAAACAGAGCTTATTAACAGCCACTGAAATTATTGTAGCAATATCCATCTGGGTTAGTTCTGTAGTGAGAACCTACATAAGTACCATTGCTTTTGAAGTATCCATTAACTAGTACTAGAGCGTTAGCTGCAGTGTTTAAATTAAGACCGATTACTGAAATTAGACTGATCATCATTACTATTTTTTTCATTTTATTTCCTTTTGTTGGTTGTTTTTTTGTGTTCATATTTAACTAACGTTTGAAGTCAGATTTTATTCAAAAATAAATGAAATATTTTTTAATCCAGAAAGGGTAGTAAAAACTACCCTTTCTAGGTGATTATTTATTTCTCATAATCCCATTTGCCAGTAAATGGATTGTACTCAAGCTTCGAGTCTGATCTTTCATGAGACCAATCTCCATCAAAAGGATTGTACTTCAAGCTAGAGTCTCTTGGAGCACTTTCCCACTGACCAGTAAAAGGATTATATTTGATATCCGCCATAGTTATATTAGGCAGGAGAACAAATAATGCGATTATGATAGTTTTTGCTTTCATAATACCTCCTGAAATATTAACGTTTTGATGTTAGGATTATTCAAATAAAAGATATTTATTAAACAGAATATTTAAAAATGGAAATCAAAGCTGCATATTTTTTAGCGATATTTGTCTTCATTTATTTATCAATTGGAATGTTTGTCATCTATTTTTTTAGAAAAAGACATACAGGTAGATTTGGTGGACAAGGCTATAAGTTTCCTGCAATAATTTACTTTATTTCTGTACCTATTATAGTTTTGATTGCTACAGGAGGTGGAGATATTAATTTGGATCTTAGTCTTGATTTTCAGTTTGGAGTAGGCATTTTTTTATTTGCTGTGCTACCTACTATTATTTATATAGGTATAGGTATTTACATTTTAAGTCTTGAACATATTAAGCAAAGAAAAGGGTATAAACTTCCAGCTTTAATTTATTTTATCTCAGTTCCTTCAATAATAGTAATCGCAATAACACTTCATTTTTTTTTGAACTATTCATTAGGAAGGTTTGAAAATGATACTAAACCAGCTGGTTATGAGCTATATAAATTTTTAGTTTTACAAGACATCATACCAAGATCAGGACAATCATTAGATGAAGAGACAAGCACAGAAAATACAAAGGTTACAAAAAAGCCAACTCAAACTGTAAAAAAAGTTCAATTCAATGAGGATATATTAAAAGATAAAACAAAATTAAATTTTAAAGAGTCAGGTCCATTTTATGGAATTAAAGAAAATGGAAGAATGGTTAGAGGAATTCTTAAGGGCTTTCAAAATCAAGGATTCAAAACTGATTTTTATGGTTTGTTTACAAAAAATCAATTGTATTGGAAAGGTTACTCAGAAATTAAGTATGATGATGGAAGGGTATTATATCAATACAATGAATATAAATTAGATGAAAATGGCAAAGTTATAATTGATAAAGATGGGATTTATCAATTAGTTGATAGTTATTTAATTTCAGAGGATGATTTTGCAAAAGTAAGGAAATATATTGCTTATGACATTCCAATTCCTTTTGATCTTTATGATTTTAATGAAAACAAAGATCAAACTGTCAAAAAAAATAGTGAAGATTCCAAAGAAACTAATGAGATAAAATCAGCAAAAATTCAAAATTATAAAAATAAAAGTTATGGGGACATCAAAAGAGATTTGGAGTTAGAAGGTGAGCCATTTAGTCTAAATTTAGGGGATTTAAAAACAGGTGAGAAAAATATTTCAGTTACGATAAAAAAAATAAAAACTAATATGTATGGTTCATTAATCCCATTAGGCTCAGTGGCTTGGGAAACTAAATTTTCATATTTAACAAAAGAGATTAAAAAGAAAGATGGTAATACAATTGGTAGTTTGGCTCGAACTTATACAATAACTGAATTTGAAAAATTCCCAAATTTTAAAGTTGAGAAAGGTGAAATAGGTTTAGGACAAATACACAAATATACCAATCTTCCAAAAGAAACAAAATTGTATCAAAGAACTAAATCAAATAACTTAATTATAAAACAAACATCATATGGTTCTAATCAATTAATTACGTATGGAAAAGATAGTGGATATTTAAGTTGGGATGATCATGCCTTATTTGCAGGCAGCAGCAAAGAAACAACTATTGTAGAAGCAATTGGAACAAAGCAAGGAGAAATAAAAAAGATTATCAGAGGACTTTGCAAGAACCCAAATGATTTGTTCAAGATAATGTTTAAAGAATATGTAAATAATTGTGATTCTGCATTTTTTTTTGCTTCTTACGATACAAATGCTAGCTTAGATAGAATCAGCATTTTATATAAAAACCTTCAAAAAAAACTTTTGGTCAGTTTAAATAGCCAAAAAACAATTTTTACCAATAATGAAAAATACTATGCATTAGTTATTGGGAACAATAACTATGAACACTTGGAAAAGTTAGATGCTGCTGAGAACGATGCAGAAGTTATAGCTGATGTATTAACTAATAAGTATGGCTTTGAGGTAGATTTACTTCTTAATGCTGATTATGAAAAAACTGTTGATACGTTATTTCAAATTACTAATAAGTTAAAAAGAAATGACAATCTCCTAATTTACTATGCAGGACATGGGGAGCTTGATAAAGCCGAAAATAGAGGTTACTGGCTGCCAGTAGATGCTAGTTATGAACAAAGGTCTAAGTGGATCAGTAATCAAAGAATTGTTGATAGAATTAAAGCAACCAAAGCAAAACATGTATTATTAATTGCTGATAGTTGTTTTTCAGGAACTTTGATGAGATCAGGAATAACCCCCGAAGATAATGAAGCCATAGATAAAAAATATATTGAAAGATTGAAAAGTAAAAAAACTAGATTAGTTATTACCTCAGGTGGAAATGAGCCTGTTGTTGATAGTGATGGTGGAAATCATTCATTATTTGCACTTAAATTAATAGATACTCTTAAAAATAATAATACCGTTATTAATTCACAGATGTTATTTGAAAATATTAGAAGATACGTAGTCTCAAATGCAGACCAAACTCCTGAAAGAGCTATGATACATAAAACAGGCCATGATGGTGGTGATTTTTTATTCTTTCCTAAAAATTAATTACTAAATACTTTTAATTAATATTGCCAGACATAATAAGCTGAGTAGATGAATATAATATAATTCACCTATTACAAATAAGATCATGTTAATAAATTTGTTCATATTTAATTAACGTTTGAATTTTAATTTTATTCAAAAAAAACGCCCCTTTTCAGAGGCGCTTAAAAAATTCTAATTAAATTTTTTACTGAAGGAATTGTAGAATATCCCTGTAAGGAAACCGCCTACAAAACCATGAGTGAAGGACCATAAAGTCATTAATAATGTTAAACCAATACTTCTTCCCCATCCTGGATAAACTATATTAAATAATTCTCTAAATGGTTCTACAGTTATTGGCTCCATCATTAATGCCATTATGCCAACAATTAAAACTCCAATAGCCCAAGCTAAACCTAACGCCAAACCTAGACCAATGGTTGATATTTTTGTTGTTCTTTCCATATTATTTCCTTTCATAATAAAAACGTTTGAATTGAAATTTTATTCAAAAAAAAAGCCCCTCAGGAGAAAAAGGGGCTTTTTTATTTAATTAACTTATAGTCTTGCTTAGTACCAACCACCCATTAGATAGTTATAAGTAGGAGTGTAAGTACTTGTGTAACCACCACCCCATGTTGGAGTGTGAGTCCAGCTACCTGCTTGAGCGTTTACTGCTAAAACTGAAAGTATTCCTATTACCATTGCTATTTTTTTCATTTTGTTTCCTTTTGTTAGTTGTTTGTTTGTGTTCATATTTAACTAACGTTTGAAGTCAGATTTTATTCAAAAATAAATTCAATTATTTTAAAAAAATATGAAATCTACATACCAACTAAAATACCAACGAATTCCAAAACATACGGTACACAAAAGCAACATTTAAAGAACAATTGTTCTTTTCTTGACTTGAATGAGAATAAAAAACAAAGTAAAAGCTTGTTAATTGAGTAGGGCCTGTAGCTCAGTTGGTTAGAGCAGTACACTCATAATGTATTGGTCCCAGGTTCGAGTCCTGGCGGGCCCACCAAATAT
>Ga0233439_10006674_pt1 | contig 10186 bp, 10 predicted proteins | sample SI_123_September_6_FD_182713 | JGI IMG/M metagenome (GOLD analysis project Ga0233439, IMG submission 182713) | Seawater microbial communities from Saanich Inlet, British Columbia, Canada - SI_123_September2016_100_MG | ecosystem: Environmental > Aquatic > Marine > Inlet | place: Canada: British... | reverse complement strand
ACAACACAATGACCAAAACGGCCAACAACACAATGACCAAAACGGCCAACAACACAATGACCCAAATGGCCAACAACACAATGACCAAAACGGCCAACAACACAATGACCAAAACGGCCAACAACATCATGGAACAAACAACCAGGGTGATCCGGGCGCAGCTTGTGCGGCAATTCCTCATCCAGATGGGTCAGCGCACGTTGATCCGCCTCAGGCACAAATAGATGCAGTTGAAGCCGAATATGCAGCTAGTTGTCAATCGGGTGCGTGTTCTCTAAGTGAAGCAACCTATGCAAGCCTAGAAAGTCTGGGCCATTCTAGAGGAGAAATAGATTGCTTTTTAGTTGCAGGAGAAAGACAACACAATGAAGAGCATGGGGGAACCCATCCTCCGGCTGGAAACCCTTAGTTTCTAGAGTATTTTAAATACGTATAAAGCTTACCGAGCTTAGGGGACTAAAATAAGTCCCCTAGGCTCTTAGCTTTTTTACCTGCAGTATAAACAACATCAATTCTAATTTTCTCTCCTTTAATTTCTAGCGGCACGGCGCTTTTCTCTTTCTTCTTTTCTTTCAGCACGAAGCTGTTTTCTTTCTTCCTTATTAGCTTTTTTGGCAGAACGAAACTCTTCCATGATTTTCTTATTTGTCATTCTGCATGACTTAAGTTCATCCCGAGAACTTGCAGATGTGACACAGGTTTTAAAGTTGTTTAGAAATCCAATCTTTTTAACTATGTTCTCAAGAACCCTTCCTTTATTTTCTTCAAATCTTTTACCTTTCCCTCTTCCTTCTTCTGCATACGCCATATTTTGTACTAGGAACACCATTGCTAAAATAAATAATAGTTTTTTCATATTAGTTCTCCATAAAGTTGAAGAATATTCTAGATGTAAACGCGCCGATTAGTAAACATAAAGTTCACTCATTGTTAACTTCAGTCCTACCAAAAGTTACTCACTCCTCTGTTATAATGAGAAAAAATGGGAGTTAGATATGAATATAAAATTTATTTTTATTGGGGCTGTTTTTTTTATTCTAGCAAATATTAATCCATTATTTGGGGAAGAAACTTTGGATTTACCTGCTATCGAAGGTTCTCATTCAGTTGGCAATGATCAGAATAAACTAGGAATAAACGCATATAAGAAAAAAAATTTCAATCAAGCCTTAAAACATTTTCAGATAGCTTCAGTGGTTGATCGAAAAAGAGGTGAGATATTTTATAACCTTGGTTTAACTTTACATCAGCTTGAAAAACACCTCGAGGCAGCAAAACATCTTCAATGGGCTTTGAAGCTTTCTCCAAACAATAAAAAAATATCAGAGTCTAAATTACTTATTGAACATAATTGCGATAAAAATCCAAAAATACCTTGTAACCTCACAAAACCTAAAAAACATCAAATAGAAGGGTCGGATACAATTTCATCTCCAAATTATATGCCCTCATATAGCGGTAGTGGTTATTGAATGCGGTTTGTTCATCTTATGCACTACTAGCAAACTTTCTTGAACGTAAGACCTAGCTTTATGAGCAAGGTGCTACTGTTAGACGTATCGGGCAATACGTCAGGAACTGGTAGAGATGGGTGAGGGCTGGAGTGGTGTTTGGGGTTCGTGGCTCTATGTTTCTCACTTTATTATTGGCGCGGATGGCTGCGAGATTTTGTGACGTCGTATTTATTTTGTGCATTCCTGGTCGGTTACGTTATTCCACTCTCTTGTTACGATAAAACCTTCCCCATCACGATTACATTAAGAGTTGCACTTATAAGTTGAATTTGGGAGATAAGGGAAATGAACAAATTAAATTCGGGAACAATAAAAAATGTTTTGAGCATCGTTGACCCCAACGAACCAACTCCACCTTTTATCACTGTCCGTCCGATATATAAAGCTGTAGTTAGTTTATCCCCTAAAACTTTAGCCAACTGGAGAAGTTATCGGAGGAGTCCTAAATACTAACTTAAAAGTGGTGCAAATAATTGGGGCAGGTCAGCTAAAAAGAAAACTCCTCGCTTTTAGAAGAAAGAAACCTCAAAATCAGGGTCCCTTAACTTGAGCTTGAAAAATATTTGCCGAAGGACTATAAAGCAAATGTATCTCAAGTTTAAAGAAACTATCTGTCCAAATTAATTTGACTAAATACAATGATAAAAAATATTTTTCAGGTCGCAATTCTACCAATTTTTATACTTCTTTTTATCTCATCATTATTATTAGTTATAAAGCTTTGGGGGGAATTATTATTACCTGTATGGGCTCTTCAATTCGTACTGACTTTCTTTGAAATACTATTGTGGTTAGCGGGGGGTTGGTTATTTAATAGGCTACTTTCCCTTTTATTCTGGGACATATTAATCCAGAAAATAACGCATGTCCATCCGCCAAAACTACTGGTTCAACTATCGGGCATTTTTGTTTCAATTCTCACGCTATCTCTTATAGCGCATTTTGTTTTTAATGAACCGCTCACAACGATTATAGCTGCCGCTGGAGGCTTGGGTTTTGTTTTGGGTTTTGCACTGCAAGGACTAATTTTAGACCTTTTTTCAGGCTTAGCTATCCAGATGGACCAGCCTTTCAAAGAAGGAGATTTTGTTAATTGTCATAATCGTTTTGGTGAAACCTTAATAGGAAGAGTTGAGGAAACAACCTGGCGTACCACAAGACTGTGGACAACGGATAGAAATTTGGTCATTGTTCCTAATAGTTATATAACCAAAACAATATTAACTAATTACTCTTTGCCTCAGGCTATGGCCCGCTTTGAACTAGATTATACTTTGGACTTTTCTATACCCACTGATAGAGCGACAAGAATTTTTAATGCTGCACTTCTTGAGTCAATTGGTCCAAAAGGGATATTATCCTCACCTATCCCTAAAACTATTTTTACCGGTGTTAATAGTGATGGAGCAGTTTACAAACTTAAATATTTTATAAATCCTATAAAAGTTTCCCCACCGAAGGCAAGAAATACTATTAACACTAATGTTATGCATCACCTTTCTTATGCTGGCATCACACCATCTTATGATAGACAGGATATATTTTACGAAAAAATGCCCCGCCAGAAAAGCTGGGAAAATAAAGAAGACAGAATGGATCTTTTGCGTAACATTGATTTATTTCAAGAATTCTCAAGCGAATTAATAGAAGCCATAACAGGTAGTTTTCATTTAAGGAAATTAAAAACTGAAGAGATATTAATAAATCAAGGTGATGATGGTGAGAGTCTGTTTGTTCTCGTTGAAGGTTTATTAGAAGTCAGCATACAATTGGAGGGCGAGAAAAAACACTTAACTCTTTTAAGGCCTGGTTCTTTCCTTGGTGAAATGGCACTTTTGACAGGTGAAAAACGCTCAGCAGATGTTACAAGCTCTATTGAATCATTGGTTGGGGAGTTGACAAAAGAATCTATTATGTCTTTGGCCGAAGAAAACCCCGAGATATTAGAAAAAATGACTGCAGTAGTAGCAAAGCGGCGTTTAAAAAATAAAGAAATGACAACAAAAGATCTCAAAGAAAATTATGAAGCAATTGAAAATGAACAAAAAAACCTTATGGAACGTGTCACAAACTTCTTTTTTGGAAAATAAATCTTATTGTTTAGAGAAAATGGAAATTGTGGGTTTAAATTTTATTAATTTATTAAAATGGTTTTAGAGGTTTTTTTAGAATTTAGGTGCAAGGCACATAACTAATAAGGTCAAAAGATTAACGGAAAACAGATCATATTAGTTAATATTTGGCATAGAAAGCTTTTAAAGGAGAAATTGATATGATGTCTAAAATTTTATCTCCAGAACAAGTATTGTGGGATAAAAGTTTTACCGAAGATGTCAAATCCGGACGAATTTTTTGGATTACCAATAAATCTGTTATTGATTTTGAAAGAGGCAACTTTAAAAAATTTTGGCAACTTTATGAAAAACTTCCAGGCGATATAAAAAGTTTAGCAGATAAAACTTTTATAGATTTGAAGAAAACACAAGAACATACTTTATTAAATATTCTCAAAGTTGGGCGGTATTGGTCACTTCCAATTGGCACTAAAAATCGTGCTTTAGGTGTGGAAGTTGGTGAGGGTGACCTATTGTGGTGCTGGATAGGGTCTTACTCTGATTATATCAATTTTGTAGATTCAATAAATAAAGATACAGAATAACCCGCTGATAAATTATCTGAATGAAAAAAAATTCAAGTAGGAAAAAAGATATTTCTTTGCGGTTATAACGTTGGTATTTCTATAAGGATAATTATCGCTGCAAAGGAGAAATTGATGTTACAACAATTCCAAGATTACATCGGATGCAATCATTATTTACCCTAGGCGCACTTATAATTATATCTTTAAATTCACAGCACAAACATAAGATGTTCTCAATCCAACTGATGATAAACTTCCAAAAATTCGTAAGGAGTGAAGGGAGTCAGAAAAAAACAAGGTCCAAGACGAGGACAGGGAATTGGTAAAGGTTGTGGTCGCCTTGCCCGCTAAGGCCGAATTGAGAAAGAAAATATATAAAAAATTGGTTTTCAAATAAGGGTCTGTCAGAACAAGAGAGATATTGCCAATATTCGTGAATAGTTAATTAAGCCGCATTCTTTTTCTCAAAAGTCTAACGGACTGAGGTAGCTCAGATAGGAATGGCGAAGATTCCGAATATAAAACCCTTCGATACATTCAAAAATAGCCGTCTTGGCTTACTAAAGGATATCGTAAGTATTCTCTAAATCAACTCCACCTTTAATATGTCGAAGAAACTTTCTGCTACAGCATTTTCCAAATAATCTCACTTCCCACTCATACTGTACAAAATTTCTTTAGATTTTATTAATTAATGAAACTCATTGCTGGCATACTGAACTCCTAAATCAGAATGATGGGTCTGCCCTAGCTTAAACCTTTAATTCTTAATGAACATATTTAAAAAATTTATCGCCATTTTCCGTGTAATTCATACTTCCATTGATCAGTATTAATCTTGAATGATTTAAATGATTGACAAGAAGTAACTGAAAAAGATCATTCTTTTATTTAAAAATGAATAAAAATATAACTTTATTTTTTCTAATAAGCACGGGGTTATTACTTATAGTTACCCGAGTATTTGCTCAGGTTTCTGACTATGAAAAAGCAAATTTGGCTTTTAATCGAGGAGATTATAAAACTTCATATAACTTAATACGACCATTGGCAAAAAAAGGATTTGCTCAGGCTCAATACAGCTTGGGAATTATGTATGAGAAAGGAAAAGGAGTTGATCTAAATTTAAAAAAAGCAAAGAAGTGGTTTAAATTATCAGCGCAACAAGGAATTTCTAAAGCACAGTTTAAGCTAGGATTGATATATCGGAATGGTCAGGGGGGCGAAAAAAATTATTCTAAAGCTATTAAATGGTGGGAACTTGCAGCTAATAGAGGAAATGCTAAAGCTCTAATTAACTTGGGGTTAATATTTGAGAATGGGCTGGGGGTTCCTCAAGATTATAACAAAGCGATTAGATTATACAGTCTGGCCGCGGGAGCCGGAAATACCAAAGCACAAAAATATTTGAATTCGCTATTAAATAAAAAGGTAGAAGCTCAAATCAATTTTGGTTTGGGGGTTAGGTTTGAGAATGGACAAGGAGTTGTGCGAGACTATAACGAAGCTATCAGATGGTATAACCTTGCGGCTAATTTAGGCTTTGATAAAGGAAAAGAAAAACGTGATTTGCTACTTAGTAAAATGAAAAATTTAAAAGAAATTCCTACTGGCGCCAAGGATTTAATCAATTTAGAAGAAGAAAAAAGCCGCGAAGATAAAGATTTGCAGACAATTCAACCTTCCTTGGAATCATTGAAAGGACAAATTAAACCTGAAAAAATGGTCGAAACTGCTAAACTTGCTGATACAAAGACACGGCAAGGACAACTCCAAAAAGCTGAAAACAATAATTTTGATTCAAATGCTGGAAATATTTCAATTCCTACGGATAAATTTGAAGCTCATTACTCTAGGCTAGATGAAATAACTAAAGCTGATGACTCTATAAATCTAAAAGATAATACATCGAAATTTGAATGCAATTCCTTAATTAACATAAATCAAAATCTAGAATGCACTAAGCAGTCCCCTAAAAGATTGATTAAAGAAAAAGTAGCACCCAATTCAATCAAAATGAAACAAACTTTAAAAAGCAATAATGAAAACCTTGTCTCAAATACAATTTTCTTTGACTATTTAAAACAATGGGCTCGTGCTTGGGAAAATCAAGATCTAGAGTCTTACTTTTCTTTTTACTCAAAAAAATTTACGGGTATAAAAAATAGACATTTGAGTTGGAAAATTTCCAGACAACTTGCCTTTAAAAAAAATAAAAATATATTCATTGATATAAAAAATATACAAATATTTCATAAAAACGATGTTGCAAAAACAAGTTTCATTCAAACTTTCCAATCAGATAATTATTCAGACATTGGAATAAAGGAGATTTTCTGGGTTAAATATGGGCCTGATTGGAGGATTACTTCAGAGCTTTGGTTCCCTATTCGAAAATAATAAAAAATTGTTGATTTTATTGATAAAAAACATTAGGGAAAATGGTTTTGTATTATTGCCTAGTGTAATAATGGTTCCTAAGAGTGATAATATACTTTTCTAAATTTAGGGTTTTCCTTGGTCAATATTTTTTAAAGGCTAAATAATTGAAAAAAGTTTGTTTTTAAATGAAAATTAATTTAATCCCACCTAAACTTAATAACTTCAAATATATAACCAGTAAAAAACTATCAAAGGTTATATTTAGTAATCTAATATTTAGTACTTTAATTAATATTGGATACTATTTTTTTGTAAACAATTACTTAACTTTATTATAAAATATTTTGTTATGAGAAAATTACTAGCCGCGAACCAAAGTATCAATTAAATTGACGGGTCCACAAAATTAAAAAAAACTACTTATTTATATTAAGGTATGGATTAATTTTAACTTTGACAATTATTTTTGGTTGTTCGAGATTTCAAAATGTCCCATCCCTGGAAAAAGAAGTAAAGAAACCAAAAGAAATAAAGGAGTCTATAGAGGCAAAATGGAAAATATCTCCTTTATTTAAAGAGGGGACTAAGTCTTTGTCAAGTGGCCTGTCAAATGAAGGAGTAGAAAGCTATCTGGCAAAATCAGCAGATAATACTTTGCCATGTCTAGATGAAAAAACAGGTAAAGAAAGAGGTTTTGTACTAGCTGATCTAAAAAGTGAATTAATTTCACTTTCTTATTCCAATATGGATAGGGTTGTAAATTCACTGGAAGTAATGGGCCTTAAAACATTACTAGCAGATGCTCCAATAGCTAGACCTTATACAGTAGATAAACGAGGTAGAGCAACATACCTTAAAGCGCCAGCCGCAGTTACAACTCCAAAAATTCAATATACCTGCTCACAGCTTCCAATTTTTTACAAACCTGCTGTGGTTCCAGTAAACTCGCTGACTGACGTTTTAAAAGGTCCAGGGACATCGGGGATGCGAACTGGGTCAAGGTTTTCTTTTGTAGATATGGCCTCGGTTGATTATGGGCTTAATGAGAGCTTGATTGTTTTTTATCATCCAAATGACACGAAGCGCTTTGAGAATGTAAAGGAAACAATCAAGACAACGTTGGATGCCGCTCCCATACAGGTCTATATCGAGAGCATGGTTTTGGAAGTCAATGAGTCTGGCTTCAATAAACTGGGTTTACTGTATAAAAGTACTGCGCCATCTGGCACACGAAATACCAGTAGCACATTAGAAGTTGGAGCGACAACAGTCTTAACTCCAAGTGCAGCTTCGACGAGTTCTTCAACTTTGGTGAAAGGAATTATTGAAGATGCAGCCGGTTTTGGAACTATAGCGGATTTGCTTTCTTTTGAAATTCAAGCATTGGTTGCAAAAGGTGCGGCAGAGGTATTATCACGCCCGAGTGTTATTGCATTAAATAATCGTCCTGCCATAATTGAGGTGACAGAGCAAAAACAATATCCTGTAAGATCATCATCCACATTTAATACAAGTACCACCAACTTTTCCTACTCATTTCAGGAAGTAACCCCCGGTATTTTATTACAAATAAGACCAAGAGTTTCCGAAGAAGAAAATGAGGTTGCGATGGAGATTGACGTTCAGGTAAAAGCGTTAGTTAGTGACAATGATGGTAATGCCGTGAATGATGATGGTGATATCATCTCGACTAAGCCTGGGTCATCAACTAGACGTGTTCATACGTTTGCGATCGTGCCTAACAAAACTCCAATTATCATTGGTGGACTGGTCTCAAAGGATAATGAAAAGACCTCGAATAAATTACCATTGTTGGGTGATATTCCGTTTATAGGAAATCTTTTTGGAGCTTCTTCTTCTTCAGATGAAAAGAAAGAGGTAATTGTGGTGATTACCCCACACATAATCCGAGACAATAAAAACCTAGGCATTCAAAACCCAAAAGATACAGCCATGTTTGATGACACAGACATGGAACTATTTCGAGACTCTTATAGAATTCGGTCTGAGGATATGTTTGATCTAGGTTTTGTTTATAGATCTGCAAAGTTTAAAAAATATCGTAATTATGTACTTAGTCGTGCAGATAAGGATGAGGATTTTGCAAAAACTAAAATGGCACGCGACTATAATGGAGAACAATTTCCTGGAGGAGATGCGCTGGTAACTCGAATGATTTACGATATTGTCGGTAAGCGTGATTTAGAGGAGCAGGTTTCTGGAGAGAAAATTATAATCACCGAGCATGCAGGAGATGGGAAGTTTAAGGATGTAACTTTCCTTCAAAAGGCATGGGAGCAGGCACAATTAAAATCCAAACAGACGAAAAAAGATGACCCGAAGACAGGAGGTTATGGCCTTGAATTAGAATTTTTTGGGAAAGGAACAAGTGAGTCTGCAATTCATCCTCATGTGGCTTTAAGAATTCTTCCCCTTTTTGAAATCAATCTGCTGAAAGAGGTTTCCAAACAAAAAAGACAACCTAGTCGCATTTTTATTGGTAGCGAAAAAGATCTTAAGAAGGTTAGAAAAGCTATAGTTGTGCGAGAGATTCTAAAGCTAAATCGAAGTAAACATATTATGGGCAACCTTAACGAATTTCATAAGGGCACAAAATTAGTATTGCCAGTTATTGACAAGACGCGCCACTTTCTTTTAGATCTGGAGGTTGCAACGGTTTATCATCAGATAAAATATTATTATGAAATACTTGAGCATTCATTGCGACAATCTTTTGAAAGTGTTGACCAACAGATTCAAAATGAAAAAAAGGCTGGGAATTTCTAAAGGATACACTATGTTAAAGAGTTGTCGCTGTAGAACACATACAATTATAATTATCTTGGTTGTTTTTTTCAGTATTCCTATTAAAGGAATTGCTCAAACTGAAGATAATAAGATTAGAAGCAAGGAGCAAAATACCAAGAATCAGTTGTTGCCCAAAATATTGCCAAAAAAGAAAAATAAAATTCCCGTTGTTAAAAAAAATATAAAAACCAAGAAGTTGAGTTCGAATTTAGTAAAAACTTCTTCGGAAATTAAGGCTTTAAAAAATAAATTATTGCTTGTGACGGCGCAACTTAAAACAGCCAAGAAATCAGATACAGAAAAAGGTATCAAAATAAAGAAGCTGCAGTCTGAATCAACAAAATTATCTAAGAATATTAAGGCGTTAGAAAAAAACTTGTCTCTTGCAAAGACAGAGCTTGAAGGTTTGAAAAAAAACGATACAAAAAAAAGTGAAGAATTAAAAAAGTTAAATGAGAATGTTAATTATTTGCTCGAATCAATAGATGATCAAAAGATAGAATTAGCTGAATTATCTATTGATTCAGGTGTATTTGAAAAATATAAAGAAATTATTAAATGCTATAGATCTGCTCTATTTGCTTGGAACAATTTGATCAGTAGAAAAGGACTGACAGAAAAGGAGTATTTAGTTGTTACGGTTGAGTTAAGACAGTCTCTATTTGCTTGTCCACCAATTTAAGCCAACAATCTTTTGAAAGTTGCTTGGTACAAGTGTTAGGTACATATTTGGAACAACTTTTGATTGGCTCTCAAAAAGGCTGTAACCACTTAAGGTAACTAGCGGTAACCGACTTGCTAATTTTTTTTTGAGTGAAGCTGAAAAAGGGGCAACCTTGTC
>Ga0233439_10006673_pt1 | contig 10186 bp, 14 predicted proteins | sample SI_123_September_6_FD_182713 | JGI IMG/M metagenome (GOLD analysis project Ga0233439, IMG submission 182713) | Seawater microbial communities from Saanich Inlet, British Columbia, Canada - SI_123_September2016_100_MG | ecosystem: Environmental > Aquatic > Marine > Inlet | place: Canada: British... | reverse complement strand
TATCTTTATCTGATTCTAATTTTAAAGAAAATACTTCTGATGTAGAACCTATTGTTAAGGCCGATGTTATCATGCCTACTAAAGTATCTCGACCTGGTTGTGATGTAAAAGATATTTGTTATATTCCCTCTTCAATTGTTACCCAAAAAGGAAAATCTATTACATGGATTAATGAGGATTCTTCTTTTCATACTGTAACTTCTGGATTTTATGGTGAACCCACTGATCTTTTTGATAGTGGTTATTTAGATCCATATCAAACTTATACTTTATATTTTGATGAATCTGGGGTTTATGATTATTTTTGTACTCTTCATCCTTGGATGATGGCTCAAATAATTGTAGAATAAAGGTACCCGAGGGAGTCGAACCCCCTTGTATAAGCTTTGCAGGCTCACGCATAACCGTTCTGCCAGAGTACCGTTTTGAAAAACACGAAATGAACAATTAAACTCTTTAGGATTATGTCAACTTAATTCACTATCCTTACGCGTAATTTTTGTATTAATTTGATTTTTTAATATTATCTATTTTCTTTTTTGAATTCTTTTGAAAAAATCAACATACATTTCTCCATCTTCGCTAGTTACTGTAGAAATTGGAGTTGTATTATTGAATTCATCTAAATTCTGTAATTCTTCAAAAATTAGTGGTTCATATTTGGTACCGTTTTCATAGCACGGACAATAGTCTTCATTGATTGGTTCTCCTAGTTTAGTACCATGATCATATTCTTTACAAAAGAAAGTAAACTATCTAAACTCCATATCGAAATCATAATTCACTAAAGTCATATGATTTAGATAAAATCAATAAATTCTAATCAAACATTTTTCAGGATTTAATTCAAAATTATCTAGGTACACTCATGAGTAAAAACTCAGGTTCCAACTCAAAAGATAATTTAACCCGATAGCATTAAGAAATGACATTGAAAAGTTTAGATGTTTTTCATACGCTATTTTCTTGACAGATTTTATACGATTTAGATAATTGGAAAAATAATTTTCATCATGGTTCTTCTTCCATTATTTTCTTTAACTTTTCTCTATATTCAACTCTAGATTGAAACGAATCAGTTTCATCACATTTTTATAAAAATTATATAATATACTTCAAATTAATTTCAGAATTGCATTTTTGATATCAAAATTATTAGATGTCATTTTATATGATATTGTATCCATAATTAGTTCATCATTAATTATCAAATTTTTAATTTTATCTAATGGGATCATATTTTGTAATCCTTTTTTTTGTAGACACTTATGAATATAACATGTCTCCGTATGTGAAGAGTCCAATACATATCTAAATTTAGTTCCATAAGCTAAACATTCGGAGATAAATCCATATCCGCATTTAGTGATAACCAAATCTGAAGCATTGATTATATCTTGACCCTCTATAAAATTTATTTTTTTTAATTTATTTGAATTTTTATAATTAGAAAGATCTAAAATTTTAATATTATTTGCTGTTGTAAAAGAATAATTTGATATTCCACCAAGAGCTATTGTTACTAGTTTTTCATTTTTTTTAATACCTATATTTCTTCTAATTATTGATTTTTTCTCTGTTAGTTTTCTTACGAGTAACCCAAAGCTTTTTTTGTTTTGAAAATTTATGGGTGAACCAAAAGATAATTTCATGATGAGATCAGCTTGACTATATCCCTCTTTTAGGATATTCTGATCTTTGAGAGGCATATCTAATGTTTCATTCCAAATGAAATTAGATAGAGCTATAGATTTAATGTTATTTTTTTTAGCAGCAAGAATGGGAGAGATTGAAATATCAGATATTATTAGATTTGGTTTTTCTTTTTTAATAATCTGTGATTCACGATCAATAATTGCAGGTAGTGTCTTAATCCAACTTCTTATATTTTTTTTTGTTTTAGAATAATTTATCATAGTAGCATTTTCATTATCCATTATTGGAATTAGATCAGTTTGACCTGCTATTATTTTGATTTCAGGTAATGATTTTTTCAGAAAATTATGGGCATCGTTATTTCGAATCACCAATTCAATATCATGTTTTTCTAATTCCCGAATTAATGCAACTGATCTAGTAGCATGACCTAATCCATGATCTGTTATATAATATAATATTTTCAATTTCTATGAATATTTCAAGAGTTTCATTAATGAATTTTTGTAAAAAAAAATACAACTACCATAATTTCTTAGATTTCAGATGTAACCTATGGCTTACAATTTTTTCGTTTTTCTTTAATTTTGTTGTATTGACTAACATGATATAATGATATTTTTGTACTCATTATTACTTTATGACTATACGTGTTTAGATAAATATTCCCATTGAATTGGTACATCTTCTTCAATATCAGATATTGCAATGGAATCTACAACCTGATCAAAAAATTTAGGATATATCCCAGTAGCGGGTCTTTTTATCGCCAACATTTCCTCAGTTATTTTAGTACCCTTAGAAATTCTTTTTGTAGTTACAATGCTACGTCTAGCATATTTTACTGCTTTTGATTCACAATCAAATGTGGTTCTTGTTGGTTGTCCTCTAGAGATCTCCGCAATGCGTAAGTTTTTGACTAATTCAGAATAAGTCTGTGCATTCAAAGATAATCTATGATCAGGACTAACTTCAAGATTATTATCATATGTAAAATGTTTTTCAATTGCTTTTGAACCATAGAATGTAGAGTATACAGGTACAGTTATCCCCAATGTATGATCCGAATAGCCAATAACATGATTTGGGAATTTTTGATGAAGGGTTCCAATCATTTCTAGGTTGGCATCTTCGTATTTAGTTGGATATGATGTCATACAATGCATTATAATAATATCTTGATTTCCGGTGTCTTCAATTGTTGAAACTGCATCGATAATTTCTTCATCACTTGCCATCCCACAAGAAATGAAAAGCGGGAGTTTCTTTTTTGCTACATGTTTGATAAGTGGTAAATTTGTGATATCGCATGATGCAATTTTAAATGCAGGAACATCCAAAGAATATAATAAATCACTACTACCTTCATCAAAAGGTGTTGAAAAGCAAGTTATGTTTTTCTTTTTAGCATATTCAAAAATTTGAGCCCAATCACTATTTTTTAAATCATCAAGTTTACTATATAGATCATATTGAGTTTCATTTAAGTCACCAAAATCCCAAAATTTAGGTGCAGTTTTTGTTGTTAGTTTTGAAGCTGTATATGTTTGAAATTTTATACTATCTACATTAGATTCAACTGCTGCATCAATTAATTTGAATGCTTTATTTACATCACTTTCATGGTTTGCTCCTGCTTCAGCAATAGTATAACATGGATAATCATCTCCTACTTTTTTTCCATCTATTGTTACTACTACCATTTGATTGTCTGAAAATCTAATAACTACTTAATTGTTACTAGACTTATTTCTTCAAATATATTTTTGATTAATTTCTAAAAGTTCTAAATTATTATCTAATAATTCAACTACCGAAATATATTTTATAAATGATTTTTTTTTATATAATTTTTCAAATATTTTTGATATTAAAAATAAATCTTCTTCATAATCAATTGTAAGTCTCCAATTAGGTCTAAACAAATTAGTGGGAGGAATAATTTTTTGTACATTAAAAGAATTCAAATTCTGTTTTATATAATGAGTGACATGTTCTCTAGTCAACATGTCTTTTTGTGTTGAATTTAACCATTCAAGAGTTGAATATGTTAATGCCTCAATAAAATAACCAATTGGATATCCTGGAACTATTGCAGTTGAGGCAAAGTCACATTTTGTTTCTTTACATGTTTGTATTACTTGATCTACTAATTCAGAATCAATTAATGGATCATCAGCAGTAATTCTAACTACGAGATCTCCTTTGTATAATTTTACACAATCATAATAACGTTGGAGTACATCATTGGCATTACCTCTAAAACATTCTATGTTTAATTTTGTACATAATTCTTCAATTTTATCATCTTCCTGAAGAACAGTAGTTGCAACAATTATTTTAGTAGTCAGTTTGGAGAGTTTTAAAAATTCGATAATAATTTCAAGTATTGGTTTTCCATTAATTTCCATTAATGTTTTTTTTGGTAATCTGCTTGAACCCATACGTGCTTGAACAACAGTTAAAACTTTCAATTAATGATCACGCATGATTGAAACTAATATAATAATCATCAATATCCGAGGATATTCCTATTTATGCTTAAATTTTTTTTAAAAAAATTATTAAATGATTCATCTTCAATTTAGTAAATTCTTTTAAGATTTCTTCAAGATTTTTAGAAAACTTGTCTTTGATTTTTTTGTAGCTTTAGGGTCTTCCATATAGTTTAATTCTTTTAAGATTTTTAATAATTTCTTTTCAATACCAGGTTCTACATCACTGGTGAATATATCCTCCTAGATTTTTTGAATGGTTCTACTACCACGGTTATTTGACCTACTTGTGAGTAACTCTTTAGATTAGAATTTGTTAAATGATTTTGAAGCCAATTTTACATCCTCTCCTTTGATTGTTTTTCTTCCTGCATGAGATGCCATATCAATTGCACTTTTTGCAATACTATCTGCAACATCTTCTATTACTCTTCGTAATTCATCTGCTGATTCATCACTAACTCTTTCTGCACCTGCTTTTTTTAAAATTCTATACATTGCAGATAATCCTAATTCTGAAGACTTCATACATTTTGTTTTAGTTTTTTGTGAAAAACTTAATGAGTGAAAAAATATCACTAAGGAATCGATTTATACAGACAATGTTTAGAATTAATTAGAAAATGACATGGTTTTTTGATTCTCATATTCATCTTTCTGATCCTGCCTACCGTCCAGAAATTAATTTTATTTTAAAACAAATGGAGTTTCTCAAAATTAAAGCATGTTGTGTTTCAACAAATGTTGCAAATTCTTTAGAGACTTTGTCATTATCAAAACAAAGTAGTCTTGTTTTACCTTTTATTGGAATTCATCCTGAATTTGCAAATGATGATCTTGAAAAAATTACTAATTTAATAGAATTAAACCAAAATAATATTTCTGGAATAGGTGAAATCGGATTAGATCCTACATATGTCAAAAATAATGATGATACTAAAAACCAAATTCAAGTTTTTGAATCATTACTTTCATCTGCAGAAAAATTTCATAAACCTATATCCATTCATTCTAGAAAAAGTCTTGATGATATTTTTGAAATCATGACATCGTATGATACTAAACATGCTTTACTTCATTGGTTTGATGGAAATAAAAAACAACTTCAAAAAGCTATGGATATGGATTTTTTTGTATCTTTTGGACCTGTGATGATTTATGCAAATGATAAACAGACTTTATTATCTAAAGCGTACGCATCAAAAATTCTTGTTGAAACTGATGGACCTGTTAGATTTTCTAGGTGTTTTGAAATGAAGTCTGGGCAGATCAGTTTCATCCCTAGTGTCATATTTTGTGCCTCAAAAATACTTGAAAAAACATTTGATGATATGTCCTCTTTATTAGAAGAAAATATGAAATGTTATCTGGGAATATAGGTATAAAATACCCCATTCGTTAATTTATGCGTGGATAGGATAAAGCGTCTTTCATTTGAAGTATTAGATGAACATAAATCTAAATTTGGTGAAGACTTTGCTGAAAATAAAGTTGCATTAAACCAAGTTTCTATCATTCGCTCTAAAGGCTTGAAAAATAAAGTTGCTGGCTACATAACAAGATTTATCAAAAAACAAATTCGTGAAGAAAAATTCAAACAAGATCGTAGTGTTTCAGATTCTACTGGTATTGAAGAGCAAGAATCTTCATTAGAAATTACCGAATCTGAAGTTAAAGAAATTACCCTTACAAACGAAGAAGTTGAAGACATTACCCTTACAAACGAAGAAGTTGAAGACATTACCCTTACAAACGAAGAAGTTGAAGACATTACCCTTACAAACAAAAAAACTGAAACCACTACACCTACAGTTGAACCTGTAGAAGAAAAAACTGAATAATTAATTAAATATTAATTTCTAAATTTTATATTAAATGTAGATATGATATCTGTAAAACTAATTGGTGGCGCAAAAAAATCTTTTAATTCTAGTCAATTAGAAATTGCAGAATCTGAAATTTCTATTCAAGAATTATTTGATTTACTATTAAAATTAAAACCTCACAATACTTCTGATTTGGATATTGAAAATATCTTAATTGCTATTAATGGTTCAGATTCTTCTGCGATGAATGGAAAATCTACTATTATACATGATAATGATATTGTTAGTATTATTCCTGTAATTCATGGTGGATCCTCAAAAAAATTAATTTTTGAAATTGAGAAAAAGCAAATTCAAATTATTGAAATTCATGGCCAAAAAACAATTGATATTCAATTTATTGATGATTTGAGAAAAAAATACCCAAAGATCAAATTTCAAGCTGTTTCTAGTTGTTTTATTCTTAATACATCTCATCTAAAAAAAATCCTATCACTTTCAATTAATGCTGAAAAAAATAATATTTTACTCTCAAACAAACTTGAAACTGATATTTTAATGCGTTTTGCAGCAACATTACAAATTTCAAATGCTATATCTTCTGTTGGAATAAAACCAACTGCTAATTTTATTTTAATTTCTATTGGCAATAAACATAATTTTAATTCATTATATTCTGATATGTCTTCGATTTGTGTTAATTTATTTTTAAAAAATAATGATTTATTCATTAAAAAATATTTTAATATTTCAAAAAAACATATTGATGCCGTTTATTCTAAAACTCCTTTGGAAGATATTTTAGTTGAAAAGGCTTCTATTTTACTCTGACATACTACGTTTTGTTTTTTCAAGACTTAGTATGTCTGATTTTTCCAAAATAGATATCCCTGTTATAATTCCTAATATTTCAATTAAAATTATTTTATCTGGAAAATCTAATGAAACTTTATTTTTTATTTTATCTGCTATTTTTGTAATTATTTCTTTACTTGAAATATCTGAATTCCTTTTTTCAATTGATATTCTGTATGTATCTGTATCTTGAATTTGATTTAACATGCTTGAAATTGTTTTTTCAATTTCTTCTACATTTGTTTCAATAAATTTTTGAATTGGTATTACTCTGAGACAATATCTTATACTCCATGGTTCATCTAATAGAATTTCTTTCATTTTCTTAACAACTTCAATTGGATCCAGTGTTGTTTCTGCAGTTAAAATTCCTGACATACTACTTATTGATATTTTGACATCTGAATCCCCTAATTCATCTAAGATGTCTCTTATTTCATCTTCAGTTTCTTCTTCTAAATGTCTGGCACATGTAATAATCAGGTTCATGTTCTTATGATTTCCTCTTTTTTTAATACGCCTTCTCTAACAATTTCAATTTTTTCATTTTCTATTTCAATTATTGTGGATTCTCCTTTACTTGTAATTGTTCCCCCATTAAGAAAAACATCATAATTTTTAATATTTTTAATACATTCATCAGGATCCGTAAATGATGTATTTCCAGAAATATTTGCACTAGTCCCTACTAACAAATTACATTTTTTTAATAATTTCAACGTACATTCCGAATCTGGAATTCTTATTGCAATTTTATCATCTAATTTTAATGATTTTTTCAATTTTTCATCTGTTAATTTTAAAATTAATGTTAATGGACCTGGCCAATATTTTTCTATAATTTTTTCAGTGAATGAATCAATACATGTTATTTTTTTTACAATCTCTAGTGAATATGCTAATACTGGTAATGATTTTATTTTCTCTCTTGATTTAATTTCGTAAATTTTTTTTACTGCACTTGAATTGTATGGATTACAACCTAACCCATACACTGTATCTGTGGGGAATACTACAATTCCTCCATTTTCAATAATCTGAAATGTTTTTTCAATACCTTCTATGTTACAATTTACTTTCAATAATATCTCAATAATTTTTTATGTAATTACTATTTACTTTTAACTAACTTTTTAACTTCATTATGTTTTCATTAATATTGCATATCTTTTCCTAATTTTGATGACAATGGATTTGAAGATGATTTTGAATATAATTTAGATGAATCTAATGATGTAGAAAATTAAATATTTAATCCAAAATTGTCCGCAAATTTTGTAAATGAATAATATGCTTGAAGAAATTCTCTTCCTGACTGACTAATTTTATATTTATTTGAACCTCGAGAATCTCTTTGTTCTAATAATCCTTGTGAAACTAGTGTTTTTAAAATTCTCGAAATTCTTGAATGAGGGATATTTGCTTTTCTAATTAGATAGGTTACTGTTGCTCCATCTTCATCTTGAAGATCATCTCTTGTAGTTGATAAAATATCTCCAATAATCTTCATTTGTGTTCTGTATTCTCCCATTTTCTTAATTTATACTTCTCAAATTTCTATGAGAAACCGTTGATATTTTCGTATATACTAAAAAGATAAAAGAATTTGACTAGTTTTTATTTTTGAGCCTGGTTTACAATTTATCAAAATCATCATCAAATTTTATCTTCTTTAACGGTACTTTGCTTACTGGAATGAATAATGCAATTAATCCTCCAATTTTGATAGTCATTGATACTGAATATAGGATTGATTCTGGAAATACAAAAGAATACCATCCCAGAAATTCTCCTAATGCTAAAAGTGCTAATCCTGTTGATACTGAAATTGCACCTTTGTTTTTATTTTCAAAATATGATAACATTGTTTCAATTGCACCATATGCTAATAAGATGAATGAAATTGATCTGAAAACATGTTCTAATTGAACAGTTGATACTAAAAAGAATGGTAAAATTCCTACTGATCTAAAATAATTAGATTTTGGGAAAAATGATTTTATACTGTGAGAAAATGCAATAAAAAAATATCCTACAGTTTGAATTATAATTCCTACAGTTTGAATTCCTCTTTCAATACTGCCTGATTTTATTACAAAGTCCTCTACCATATATCCTGTCCAAATTACAAAAAATCCTATACTTATTGAAAGAAACGCAATTGTTAATCTAAATAATGTTGGACTGCCTGTATTTCTAAATCCAATATATGCCATAATCCCTATGGCAAGTCCTATCAAAAATCCTACAAGATTAAGTATATTTTCTAATAAAAATTCCAATGATGCTTAGTAACTTACTGAAGTAATTATTTTAATCTGATGAATCATTTTACTATATTGTTAATCCCATTCATCTAATGAACCTGCTGTGTGACCTTCTGTACTGCCACCAGCTGCATAATCTCCTAAAATGTCTGAATATTTAGGGTGATTGTGAGCTACAAATTTTACATATTCTCCATAACTCATATCCAAATCACATGAACCACATTTTACTAAAGAATAATCCATAGCCATTTCTGCATCTTCATTACATTTTGGACATTTGATCTTCATACTATCTAATATTGTTCATGAATTATTATTACTTTACATCAAAAAAAGATAAAAGGAGTAATTTCTTGCTGATGTCTATGAGTCGTACTTGTAGTAAATGTAAAAATTCTATTCCTGATACTGAACAATTAGGACCTGTGAATGAAAAATACCCTACTTGTACTAAATGTTGGGTTGAATGGAAAGAATATCAAGTTATGGTAATGAATGAAATGAAATTAGATATGTCTATGGTTGATCATCGTAAATTATTAAAAAAACATGAAAAAATCTTTGTTGGTGTTTTGTCTCCTGAAGGTGAAGTAATTGATTATTCAGATGAGGATAATCGAAAACCTGATGAACCACAAGTTAACTAAATTTTTAAATGATTTTTAGCATTATTTGGTATCATAATTAGAATTCTCTTTTTTTCTTCATCATTAAGATTTCTAATAATTCCATCTAAATTAAATGAGATTAATTTTTCTGGAGATGATAATGATTGTGTAATGTATGCTACAAACATTCCTTCTCTATGTTCTTCTGATAGATTCGCTATAATTTTTAACCATGATTTAAATAATTTTGAAAAATTTAGAAATGGAATAGTTGGACCTGCTTCTAACGCATTGTTTATAATTTCCTTTTTATCTAATTCGGGTTTTGAAAAAAATTCTATCATTCTTTTTTTTAAAATTGGAGTTCTTAGAAAATCCGGTAGACTGGCTAAATTAACTATAATATTTCCTGCAAAGTTTTCATCTGACATCGATCTAATCTAATTTTTCTTGAATATAAAATCATGTAGTAATAC
>Ga0233439_10006657_pt1 | contig 10204 bp, 13 predicted proteins | sample SI_123_September_6_FD_182713 | JGI IMG/M metagenome (GOLD analysis project Ga0233439, IMG submission 182713) | Seawater microbial communities from Saanich Inlet, British Columbia, Canada - SI_123_September2016_100_MG | ecosystem: Environmental > Aquatic > Marine > Inlet | place: Canada: British... | reverse complement strand
TAAAAAAATTCAAAGTATAAAATTAAAAAAAATAAAAAAAAAAAAAATATAAATAAAGGAGAAACGAAAAAAACAGTAATAGATAATTTTTTTAAAAGCAAAGATAATAAAAAAATTTGTGATTTGAAAACGCCTTCCTATATGCAAAGATATCTTTCTAATATAGATGAAAAATATATTAATCTTAATGATTATTCTACACAATCCGATATATGCAAGTTTTGCTCACATGGTGAAATGATACCAGTTGAACATGATGGTATATTAGTATGTAACAATTGTTTTAAAAACACTCCATATTTCGTAGACAATGATAGACCTTCGTACAAAGAGCCCCCGAAAGAAATATGTTTTTATGCATATAAACGAATCAACCATTTTCGCGAAATATTAGCACAATTTCAAGCGAAAGAAACGACGCAAATACCGAAGGAAGTTTTGGAAAATGTAAAACTGCAAATTATAAAAGAAAGAATTGAGGTTGAACAACTAACAAATAATATGGCGAAAGACATTCTAAAAAAATTAGGATATAATAAATACTATGAACATATACCTTTTATAAAAGATAAATTGGGTATTAAACCACCTGTGATGTCACAAGAATTAGAAGAAATTTTGTGTAATTTATTTATGGATATACAGGCCCCATATGCTAAATATTGTCCACAAGATAGGGTTAATTTTCTAAATTATTATTACACAATATATAAATTATGTGAATTATTAGACCAAACTCAGTTTCTACCATATTTCCCCATGCTAAAAGATCGTGACAAGCAAATCGAACAAGATGAAATTTGGAAACAAATCTGCAATGAGTTAAATTGGGAATTTATTCCAACAATATAATATTTCTAAATATATAGACGATTATATGGTAAGCATTGCATATTATTACTTTTTAATAATATGGAACTAGTTAGTATTTCTTATATATATTATATTTCTTGTATATATTATATTTCTTGTGAATAAGTCATTACTTACATAGGAAATCCTACCAGATTAGCTCCTATTCCTAAACCTGCACCTGAACGGGCATTTACAGCAATGGCAGGGACGTATGTATCCAAAATACTAAATGTAGCGGCAGCTGTTAATGAAATAAGAGCTATCTCATCGAAATTTAAAGATTTCTTTGGAATAGCAAATGCTGCAATTGCAACCATGAGACCCTCTACCAGATATTTAATTGCGCGTTTTATGAGTTCGCTGAGATCAAAACCGGATTGTGATGCCATTATATGTATTATATAGAAAAAAATTTTCAAATATCTTATCTAAAGAAATAAACTTAAATACTTAAAAAGAATATCTAACATAAATATTATGCTAAAGAACGAAAAAAATAAACAGAATAAAAATATGGAGTATAAAACCACCCCAGATGGAAAGGAGAACCCGAAATATGTAGATCTCCTAGATGAAGATCGGGCTATTTCCGGACAAAAGTTTGTATGTCTGTCATTTATTTCGCCCGAAAAAGAAATAAAACAGCGTGAAACATATTTATTCGAACAATACGTTAAGGAGTGGGATATGAAGAAATCACTGGAAAAATATTCCCAGTTCTTAAGTTTTATTGCATTTAAGCATAAACTTGACTATACTATTATTGACACAGATTTTACTGAGTTTTGCAAAGAAGAAAAAGATAACCTTTTCCTAACTAATGTTGCTGATGATTATAAAACATTTTTAGATAAAAATGAAGATAAATTAATGGAAACATATAATGAACACGTATCTTTTCAAACAAGTGTCAGAGGCATTAAGGTTCGCGGATCTTATCCTACACAGGCAGAAGCGGAGCTAAGATGTAAAATGTTGCGTGAAATGGACCCATCGCATGATGTATATGTTGGGCCAATAGGATCATGGATGCCATTCCATCCAGAAGCATATAAAACGGGGCGCGTTGAATATATGGAAGAAGAACTGAATCAATTGATGCATGAAAAGGGCAAGAACGAAGAAGCTGCTAATTTTGAATTTGAGAAACGCGTGAAAGAAAGTAAAGTAAAAGCCATGGAGGAAAATAAAAGGAGGTCTCTAGAGAGCAACAACCCACTTACGCAAATGCTTAATGAAGATGGTGAATTAGTGAGTGTTGCTAATTCTAGCACTATCGAGAAATCTCTTGGTAATGACAATGTCGCAGTTGCTGATATTCGCAAAGAGCTTTTTGAGGGAGACAATATTATAACTGGCAATAATAAGAATAGTGATCACGGATATAACAATTTGACTGCAGTAAAAAAATTAAGAAAACAAAATAATGCTAAACCCAATTTGGGTTCCATAAACGAAGCAAATGAGGACGATGCAAATGACAACGAGAAAAAAGATAATATCATAGTAACAGAACAAAATGAAACGGAAGGGGATGATAATATGGTAAGTGAGCATACTGTTGAGTGTGTGGATGGTGTATGTACGCTGCCTGCATTCAAAAAATGTAAGACTACTGGTGAAAAGAATGAAATTGTGTGCGAGTGCATGGTTGAAAAAAATAAAGCTACAGCAAATGATATAGAAGAAGTGTAATACTATGACATGGTGTATTATGCAACAACTTAAATATATTTCATAAATATATATAAGTTGTAATATGCAAAATAAGAAAAAACAAATTTGCGAACATGAAAATTGTAAAAAACGCATTAGTATTGTAGAGATGATGATGGCTACGTGTAAATGCAATAAACAATTTTGCAAACTACATAGATTGCCTGAAGCACATGAGTGTTCACATGATTACAAAAAAATTGACGTTGATTTAGAAAGTGAGAAGCTACGTTGTGTGTCTGATAGAATCGATTACCTATAGTTACCATCTATTTTTTTTAACGCTTATCTTAGGATTCGTTCTTTTTTTACTTGCTGTGGGATCATATGGTTCATCATCGTCGTCCGAATTCAAGTCTTTTGAAATGTCCCAAAATTCTTTAGACCCTAATTTAAAAGCGTTATGTGGTTCAGCTTTATACCAAAAAATTTGATCTTGTAATTTATTAGATTTAGCATTATTATTTATCACAAGACATTCGTAATTTTCTGTACATTGATCCATGACTTGACAGAAGCTTTCCATTGTTGGGAACATTCCGGCATAGTTTTCCCATATGCGCTTACGATTAGTAATATATGGCTCCCTTAAAATAAAAACATAATCTATATTTGTTCTAAGATTTGGTGGTATTCCTAGTGGGTACTGCATTGTAATTACCATCATAATTTTCCAATGACGACCATTCATAAACAATAAGCGCATCATCTTATCTTTCGTCCACGTAGCATCATATAAACAATCATCTAATATCACAAATGTTCGGGGATCAATAGTAGACCGACGATATTGTTGAATCTCTCTCTTAACTTGTTTTAGCACAGCCTTTTGTCGTTTTAGTATATTTTCAATAATAGCAGTATTGTATTCGTCATGAATAAATAGTTTTGGAACATGTTCGCCATAGAAGCCATTACCCGCTTCAGTTCCAGATATCACCGTTCCTATAGGTATATCTTGGTGATAATACAATAAATCTCGAACGAGAAAACTTTTCCCGGTATCGCGCCTTCCTATTAGCACCACGACAGGTCCTTTATTTTCATCTGCTTTAAAACTAATTTGACTCATATCAAATTTTTTTAGCTCTAATGTCATCTATTACATATTTATATAAATTTAATATTATTATACCGCATAATATATACACCGATCATATATACACCGATCATATATATACACCGATCATATATACACCGATCATATATACACCGATCATATATAGGATATAAAATGCTGTCGCATATAATATATTTAGTATAAGTATTTAGTATAACCATTAATTTATTATAGGTTTAAATATGATATAATAAATATTTAACAACAATAATGGAATTACATTATAAAAAACAAGACAACTCAACATTATTTCATGCATTTTCTACTATAGAAAATCTGGAAGTTAATAATGTGCAGAATTATATCCCAATATACGAAACTTTTTTCACACTTTCAAAAAATAATGCAAATACTATAAATCTTAATCACGCATATAGTTTAATTGATATATTAGAAATGTCTTCATATAATAGTTGCACTGCTAAAGTAATAGATATATGCAATAATACGGTGGAGCGTGAAGTTTTTTTTAAATTTAGTCCTCTTTTAGACCCGATAAAATATATGATTGGAAAATATGATATATCAGATAATAATTTATTAAATATTCCTTCTTTCGAAAATGAAAATTCTCATTTTAAAATTCGTGATAAAAATAATGCTTCGTATACGGACGGATTTTTCTCTTTCTTATCTAGTAAATTATTGAATGAACATAATTTTATTCATGGAACAGACTTTTATGGCGCATTTTTAGGGAATAAAAAAGATTTCAATATTAATATTTACGATGAACTGGATTATTTACACGAATCTAAATATTTTTGTCAACACAAAAATTCGCTTTTTGAATTAGACAATAAATATTATGACGAATATTGCGACAACTATACTAAAACTCATCGTGAAAAACTTTCCATTCAAGACGTATTCATTGATAATAGCAATAATTGTTCAAAACCAACTATTATAGATTTGAAAAATATCAACGATATATCCGGTTTAAATAATTTATTTATAACGGCTAATACAGCAGATTATAAAGACATGGAAATACTGTATACAAATAACCAAAGTGCAAATGAAAAAATGAATAGCAATAATTCATTAAAACACGAACTTCAATCTTCTTCCAGTTCTTGTTCCTCTCGTTCATCAAACACAAATTCTTCTGTGGATTCTTCAGCGGATTCTTCCTCTGATAGTGACAGTAATAGCATGTCATCATATTCCACCGCAACAGAAGACTCAGTTAATGCAACATTACATGATTTTCCCATTGAAATTATAGCTCTCGAAAAATGCGATAAAACATTTGACAGCTTTCTTTTACATGAGGATATACATGACGATGAATTGGGGTCTATCATTATTCAATTATTAATGATTTTAATCACATTTCAAAAAGTGTTCCACATGACACATAATGACTTGCATACAAATAATATTATGTATATTTCTACAAAAAAAGAGTATTTGTATTATAAATTCAATGATAAATACTATAAAGTACCGACATTTGGTAAAATATATAAAATAATTGACTTTGGTCGAGCAATTTATAAATATCGCGGAAAACGGATATGCAGTGATAGTTTTCATAAGGAAGGTGATGGAGCAACGCAATATAATTGCGATCCATATTACAATAGTAAAAAACAATGTATTGAACCGAATTATAGTTTTGATTTATGTCGGTTAGCGTGTTCCATGTTTGATTTTTTTATTGATGATTTAAATGATATTACGAAAATTAAATCACCCATCATCAAAATTATAATCGGTTGGTGCAGAGATGATGAAGGGCGTAATGTATTATACAAATCAAATGGTAAAGAGCGTTACCCCGATTTCAAACTATATAAAATGATCGCTAGAACGGTTCATAAACATATTCCAGAAAATGTGATTCAAAACGAATATTTTTCCAAATTCATAATTCCTAAAAAGAAAATAACAAAAAAGAAAACGATTATGAATATAGATACATATCCAGACTATTCGCAACAAGTATTATAAAATAATTCGTATGAGTTGCAATACTATAACAAAAAATTGAATGAATATTAATAATAGTATTAATATTAATATTAATAATATTAACATGTTGAGCGTTTCACATGTATGTGAAAGTTCTTTCGCTGATAATGTAAGCAATCATGAGGATATTTTATGGAACATAAATGGTGAGTATATTATGATGTGTGTCAATGATAATCAGTCAAGTCCATGCAAATACTTTTATCAACAGATTTTGGATTGTGTTAAATGTGAAAAATGCACAAGACGTATTATACTGTTATCTAATATGTATGGGCAAAATGGCCCGTTACTAGCAAATAGTAATATACTGCAAAATGGACAAGAATTATTGTCAGAACTATATGATAAATCAATGAGTAATTTTCAGCGTATATTTATAGAAAATCATATTAATAGTGTTCATACTATTATAAATCCTGTCATTTATAATAGTAATTATAATAAATCTTCTACAATAGAATTACAGCAGATACTGACTAAATATTGGATACCAATACACGATATTTTAACAACTATTACTTTAGAATGGAATATGGCTGGAAAATGTCACGCAGTAAGACAATTTGTTCGATCAATTCTAAGTATTCTACCCGCCATACATTTGGATACGAATAACGTCAAAATTTATATAGAATATATGGATATTATTCTTAGGAAGTTTTGTATTCCTTTCGAACATGTAATTATTCACAACCGCATTACAATCAGCGTTTCCGCAATAATTGATTTATATAACAGTGGTATTTGTATAGAAAAATTTATACTTACAAATATGCACATTTATAAAATTTCAACAGAAAAATTGCCAAAAACACAACTAAAACATAGACTCATCGATATAATTAAAAATCCGGAGTTCCAGTAAATGCACTAGCCGCAGCAGCCTGTACAGTTTCCACATTAAAATGGTTGATAATATACATCCCCGTTATTCCAGCGACAAATACGACTACTGTATCTCTAATCAATAATTTAACGGGTCTATTTTCCTTGTTTATAAATTTAATTTCCGCAAACTTTACAATAAAATACACGATTGCTATTACTATTGCATTTGTAAATGAAATCGGCATTATTATATAGTTTAACTATGATATAATATGTTTTTTTTAACGTATTATTTTATAAAATACTTTTATAAAATACTTTGTATATGTATTATTTAAGAACTTCTATATCATCTAATATTGGTGGAATAATTACAGCCGGTTTATTAAGATCATTTATTTCGTTTATTTCCAAGTTTACTTCATCTCCTATGGTTAGCTGATCGTCTTCATCGTCTTCTTCTTCTTTTCGTCTTTCTGCAGCAATTGCTGCGATGCGATCCAAACGTTCGTCTGTTTTTGGTGCAATAATATTACTTTTCATACCATTCGTATCTATAGCATTATCCGTATCATTAAATTTAACATTATCATCCAATATTTCTTCGGTTACTTTCTGCGGCGCAATGTTTGGTGGCGGGGCTGCTGGAGTCTTGCGTAGTTCACCAGGGGTATCTGCTGTATTATTTGTATCAGTTACGTTGTCTGTCTCCTTTTTAGATTCAGTATTTTCTTCTACCTTTTCTTCTACCTTTTCTTCTACCTTTTCTTCTACTGGGATAACTACTTCTGTTACATTTTCCTCTTCCGTTTTATCAATATAAGCACGCAATATTTCCTCCACTGGCATTGTATCACGCACACTATTTAAAACACATTCTTTTACTATTAGTTCTAATTCTCTATTATTTTTTTGCGTTTGCAATGGAGCAATGTCACTCTCAAATAAATATACTACAGTATATAATTTACGGGCTGCATTAATATACACTCGATGAATGAATTCGTTCCTTGACGGGATATTGATATCAACCTTTTTTTGTTCGGTTCCTACGCGAACACACGTTAGCGCTTTAAGCTGTATAATATGAACACATGTAATTAATTCCTCTAAATATCCACAGTTCGTGGTGTCTTCAATGCGTATTCTCTCCGCCTCTATAATAGACTCATTCCATTTTGGAACACGACTTAAGAAGGTTTGGAATGTCATAAGATATTTTTCATCTTCATCATTCTCATTACACAAGTTCCATGCTTCAGTAAATATTGACCGGAGACCTTCGATTATTGCAGGCGTCAATAAATTAATTAATCTAGAACACCATTCATTCTTGGAATCACTTAACGCTGTTAGCGAATAATCATCCATTTACATAAATAGTATATTTTCTAAATCTATATTAGAACGTATAAATCGCAAAACTAACATTATAAATATTAATAGTTGTTCATTTCTAATATGTGATTTAATTGTATTATATATTATGAGTAATCTATATTTTCGTTCGTCGTCTAATTTTGAATACTCTATATAGTCTATTATATCTAATCCACTATATCCGGTTTCATATAATGTTGTTGCCATTATTAACATATTTTCAATACTATATTCTGTTTGTTTCGCGAAAAAGTTTTTTAACCACAGTTTGCGGCGGCAGGTTTCCTTAATAAATATAGTATAGCTTTGATTCGATTGAACACTCATAATATGATAGTTATTGCTAAATTTTGATTGGATTTGCCCCGGAACATATATATTACAGAATCTTGATAATATTGGTGCCATCAATAAAGATTTATTTTCTGTTATAAAAAAGAATCTAGTTGTTTTGCTAAATACTTCTATACATCGACGAAGCGCCGATTGTGCATCATTTGTGAGGTGCTCTGCATTCGACATTATTATAATTTTACATAGTGTTGCCTGAGTTTTTTCGTCTATATGTGTTTTCGAAAAATGTTTGATATCATTTCGTATAAATTTAATTCCTTTACTATGAGCACAATCAGTGTATAAAATGTTTCGTTCCATTATATCAGTGTTGTTTTTAAATATTTCTAATATAAAGTTATGCACTAACGTACGTTTTCCGCTGCCACATGGTCCATCAAATATAATATTTGGTATTTTATTAGTTTTCAAAAACATATTCAATGTATTTTCTATTTCTTTATTTTCATATGTTATCATATAATGTAAATAGTATGAGTAATATTTATATTATATCTAATTGTTCATGTTTTATTATATCTGGATGTTCTTATTGATTATTCGAATTGGTCTTTAATTTTTCTTTCATAATATCTTTTAAACTAATCCCACACATTTGCCCTAATACGGTAAGCTCTTCTAATGCTGTCGCCATCTCCTTTTTAAGATGATTATACACATCCACATTTGCATATAGTGCTGCAGCAGTGAGTTGCTGTGGAGGAAGCGAACGAAATAATTCAATCATATCTTTGTAAATAACAGCAGAATTAGATGCAATAGCAAGAGGCGTCATATCATTGTGCATATTATTTGCATATACCTTATTTGAAAATCGATGGAAGAAGTCGTGGTCAGATATTTTGCATGGATCTTCTTCTTGATTCGTTGTATCACTGTTATCTGTATCACTGTTATCTGCGAAACGCATATGACCACGCACTAGAATATTTTCAGACATATTAAATATATTATGAAGTATGCTTTAATATAGTTTGGTTAATGTTAATATAAATATAATAACTAGCGCACTTCATCTAGACTAGTGTCGCTGTAATAATAAGCCTGCAATATTTTGATTTTGAATAATCTTAAAAAATATTAAAGATATATTAATTATATTAATTATATTAATTATATTAATTATGCGATTTCGGGAATGGATCAATACAGAAATTGACTCATCCGATATTTGGACACGATGCATCGACCCTACAGGAGAAGACAAAGATAATATTATCTTCCCGCTTGGTATAAAATATAAACCGGATAATTATACTACACTAACTAATCACCCGGAAATCAATACAAAAATGGTATTATATAGTTTCAATATTAGCGATGAAATAGGACAGCTGAAGCATAGAGGAAACCGCCGTAGCATTAAACGTATATTAGATAAACAATACACAATGATAAAAATGCAGCAAAATATATACTACAGTGAAATTGGAAAATATAAATTTGTTATATCGCCTGAAGGAAATGGTATCGATTGTTATCGACATTATGAAACGTGGATATCAAAAGGAATACCTATTATTCAACGAAATCCTTTCATGGAGAGAAAATATAGTGGTTTGCCCATATTATGGACAGATGACTATTCAGAAATAAATGATGAATATCTCGAGGGAAAATATAATGAGTTTCTCGACAAAGATTTTGATTTTCGCAGAATTTTATTATCGAAATATACACACGGGATTCAAACACAAATTAAACATGTGATTAAATATAATTATTTAATACCAGAAACAAAATCGCCGCCTACAACCTTGGCAACCAAACACGGATTATGGACATTTGATGATTATTTTAAACTTTTATAAAAAGTTTGGTAAGTGCAACGTTTCTATTCAAATCTAAACTTTTATGGGCATGTGCAACGGATGGACAATGTTCCCAATGCTTGTTCGGGGGTTTGGTATTGTTAAAACACATATATATCAAACGTTAATTCATCCATGACTTGGCCGCCGCCCTTAT
>Ga0233439_10006655_pt1 | contig 10205 bp, 10 predicted proteins | sample SI_123_September_6_FD_182713 | JGI IMG/M metagenome (GOLD analysis project Ga0233439, IMG submission 182713) | Seawater microbial communities from Saanich Inlet, British Columbia, Canada - SI_123_September2016_100_MG | ecosystem: Environmental > Aquatic > Marine > Inlet | place: Canada: British... | reverse complement strand
GTTGAAATATCTTTCAGCGATGAAGTGCCTGGATTTTGTTATTGGAAATACCTCAAGCGGTATTATTGAAGCTGCAAGTTTCCAAAAGCCTGTAATAAACATAGGGAGTCGACAAAAGGGAAGGTTACAAAGTGGAAATGTCATTAATTGTGAAATACTACAGTTAAAGGACGGAATAAAAAAAATAACTTCTAATGAGTTTTGTAAAAAAGTAGGCGACTTTAAAAATATTTACGGCGTTGGCAGAGCTTCAGAAAAAATTGTAAAAATACTCGAATTTACTAAAATATCAACATTAAAGAAATTCCAGGATTTCAATAATAAAATAATAAAATAATGAAAGTATTTAAAAGTGAGATAGGAGGACATCCGTTTCCAAGAAGTGAAAGAAACATTAGGGTACTAGGAACATTAAGAGGTGCTACTTGTAGATGTGACTATACAGAGAGTTTTACGTTGATTAAGGAGATAAAGTAGATGACAGTTAGGATAATTGCAAAACTAGATATCAAACCTCCTTATGTGGTTAAACCTGTGCATTTTGAAGGGCTTAGAAAGATGGGAGATCCATCTGAATTGGCAAAAAAATACTATGAGCAGGGTGCAGATGAGGTGGTATATATTGATATCGTGTCTTCACTCTATCAAAGAAATATTATATTTGACGAGATTGAAAGAACTGCAAATGAACTTTTTATACCATTTGGTGTTGGCGGCGCGGTAAGAAGTGTTGATGATTTTTCAAAACTATTTCATATTGGTGCGGACAAGGTGGTGATAAATACTTATGCAGTACAAGAAAATCCAGATATTATAAATAATGCAGCTAAAATTTTTGGCAATCAGGCGGTTGTGGTGAATATAGAGGCAAAGAAGTGGGGTGACTATTGGGAGTGCTATACAGACTGTGGAAGGATACAAAGTGGAAAAAATGTATTAGAGTGGGCAAAAGAGGTTGAAGATAGAGGTGCAGGAGAGATATTATTACAATCGGTAGATTCAGATGGTCGAAATAGAGGTTTTGATTTAGAGTTGTGCAAGCAAGTAGTAGATTTAGTTAATATCCCAGTAGTGGTGTCAAGTGGCGCTGGAAGTTTAGAGGATATTAAAAAAGTTATTGAATATGCAAAGCCAAGTGGCGTGGCAATTGCAAGCTTGCTGCATTATGATAAAAATACCATTAAAGATATTAAAGACTATTTAAGGAAAAATAATATAGAGGTGTCAAAGTGAGTAATATTATTGGCATTGTAAATTATGGAATAGCAGGTAATATTCATAGTATAAAAAAAGCAATTGAAGCAGCAGGCGGTAAAACTTTAATTATCAATAAGCCAAAGCAATTTAATGAAGTAGACAGACTTGTATTGCCAGGGGTGGGTAGCTTTATAGATGCCATGCAAGAGTTAGAAAATGATGGATTCATCGAACCATTAAAAAATAATAAAAAACCCATATTAGGCATCTGTTTAGGTATGCAAATATTAGCTACGGTTGGTTTTGAATATGGCGAAACTAAAGGGTTGGGACTAATAAAAGCAGAAATAAGACCTATGCCTGTAAGTGCCAACGTGCCACATGTAGGTTTTAATACTATAGATGTAGTCAATGACAATGAATTATTATATGGATTAGAAAATGAAGAATTTTATTTCATGCATTCATATACAGTTATAAACTTTCATGATGTTAGTTCAACAACTACATATCATAATCATCAATTTGTTTCAGCTATTAAGAATTCAAATATATATGGGGTGCAGTTTCATCCAGAAAAAAGTAGAAGTGCTGGAATAAAATTATTTCAAAATTTTATAAATTTGGGAGAGGCGTAATGATTGAATATAAAGATACTCAAAATAAATATAATCTACCATCGGAGGTTGTATATTGTATTAAATGTACAGTATCAAATCAAAGACCAAGAATTACTTTTGATGAAAATGGAGTTTGTGCTGCTTGTCAATATGCAGAATTTAAAAAAACAAAGATAAATTGGAAGGAACGAGACCAAGAATTACAAGAGTTATGTGATAAATACAGAAAGAATGATGGCTCATATGATGTTATAGTTCCATCTAGTGGTGGAAAAGATAGTGCATTTGTTGCGTATCAATTAAAATACAAGTATGGAATGAATCCCCTAACAGTGACATGGTCTCCACATTTATGGACAAGAGATGGTTTTGATAATTTTCAAGAGCATATCCACACTGGAGGATTTGACAATGTCTTAGGTACTCCAAATGGCACTGTACATAGAAAGCTTACAAAAATTTCATTTGAAATTTTAGGAGATCCATTTCAGCCATTTATCTATGGACAAACACATTACCCAATGCAAATGGCATTAAAGCATAATGTAGCATTAATTATGTATGGGGAAAATGGTGAAGTTGAGTATGGTGGAAATATGAAAAATGCTTTTAAGCCCACTAGGGACTGGAGGGCAGACCATAAAGAGCATTATTTTTCAGGATTAGCCCCTGAAGACTTAACTAAATATGGGATTAGCTCTAATGATATTCTTCCTTATATGGCACCAGATAATAATAAGCTTGAAAAGCTTGGATTAGATATACATTTTTTTGGTTACTATAAAAAATGGGTGCCTCAAGAATTATATTACCATGCCGTAGAGCATACAGGATTTAAACCAAGGCATGCAAGAAATGAAGGTACATACTCAAAATATGCTTCGTTTGATGATCAAATTGATGGATTTCATTATTATCTATCTTATATTAAGTTTGGAATAGCTAGGGCAACAGCAGATACGGCACACGAGATTAGAGACGGACATATTACAAGAGAGGAGGGTGTTGGTTTAATAAAAAGATTTGATGGTGAATTTCCACATGAAAATTTTAAAATTTTTTTAAAGTACTGTGGTATCACAGAAGATCATTATTTTAATGTAATTGATAGTTGGAGGTCCCCCCATCTCTGGGATAAAATAGACGGCGAATGGATACTAAAGCACCCCATTTGGAAAGAAAACAAATAATGGAAAATGTTAATGATATCATTGTCTATGAAAATACTCCATTAAGAGATGCACTCAATGTAATAGATAAAGGGTCTAAACAAATTTGCTTAGTTCTTGATGATTCTCAAAAACTGTTAGGAACTTTAAATGACGGAGATATAAGAAGAGCTTTAATTAATAGTGCGTCCTTAGAGGAAAGTATAAAAAACCTATACTTTAAAAATCCCATTGTTGCGAATATCAACGATTCAAAAGAGTCGGTATTGAATCTTTGCAAGGCTAACGATATTCATCAGATTCCAATTGTTAATGATGAAAATAAAGTACTGGGTTTAGAGATATTAAATGACCTTATTAAAAATAACATTAAGTCTAATAAAGTTATTTTAATGGTTGGTGGCTTGGGCACTAGGTTAAGACCTCTTACAGAGAACACTCCAAAGCCAATGCTAAATGTAGGAGGTAAACCCATACTTGAAACTATAGTAGAAAGATTTGTAAACTATGGGTTTGTAAATATTGTGATGAGTGTTGGATTTAAATCTCATGTCATTCAAGATTTTTTTAAAGATGGTGGTAAGTTTGGCGCTAATATTGAATATATAATCGAAGACAAGAGAATGAGTACAGCTGGAGCATTGAGCTTATTGCCTAAAATTCCAAATGAACCATTCTTCGTAATGAATGGCGACTTATTGACCAATGTAAATTTTGAGCATTTTTTAAATTTTCATACACAAAATAATGCCAAAGCAACTATGGGCGTAAGAGAATATGATTTTCAAGTGCCATTTGGCGTGCTAAATTTAGAGGGAGAAAAAATTAAATCTATTATTGAAAAGCCCGTGCATAAATTTTTTGTAAATGCTGGGATGTACATATTAAACCCAGACTGCATTAATTTAATTCCTAAAGGTGAATTTTACGACATGCCTACTTTCTTTAATAAATTAATACAGATGAATGAGAATACTATTTCATTTCCTATAAGAGAGTATTGGTTAGATATTGGTAGAATGAAAGAGTTTGAAAAGGCCAATGATGAATACCATAAAGTATTTTAATGTATAAAAATAAAACATTTTTGGCAATTATTCCAGCACGTGGCGGTAGTAAAAGGCTGCCTCGTAAAAACGTGCTTAACTTAAATGGCAAACCATTGATTGCTTACAGTATTGAAGCTGGATTAAATAGTAAGTACATAGATAAGGTCATTGTTACAAGTGATGATGATGAAATATTGACTATATCCAAAAAATATGGTGCTGAAATAATTATTAGACCAGATGATTTGGCAAATGATATGGCCACAACAGTTGATACAGTTGAGCATGTTTTGGAGAGTGTTGATTTATATGAATATTTGGTATTACTTCAACCTACAAGCCCCTTAAGGACTAATGAGCATATTGATGAAGCTATACAACTATTAGAACAAAAAAATGCTGATGCTATTATAGGCGTATGTGAAACAGACCATAGTCCTTTGTGGGTCAACACTCTGCCAAATAGTAAAAGTATGGATAATTTTTTAAGCCATGAAATAATAGGAAAAAGAAGTCAAGATTTGGATAAGCACTATAGAATAAATGGCGCAATTTATATATGCAAGACAGATAAATTTATTCAAGAAAAGACCTTATTTATTAATAATAATTATGCGTATGAAATGAAAAGGTCGGCATCAGTTGATATTGACAACCGTATTGATTTTATTCTTGCGAGTCTTTTATTGAATGAGGCGCTTTTTAGTGTTGCAAAAAGTGATATTAATGCGTAAATATATTGTTATAGATTACATAAATTTAGCAATAGTGTTTCACTTGGTGCGAAAAAATAGAGGCTCTAATGTTGTAGCATTGTTTCAGCCAACTTCCAAACTCCTGGAAAATATTTTGACAAGGGTGCTATCTAGTTTTGATATTGAATACCGACTAGATAAGATGAAATTTGAGAATTTATCAGATAATCCATATCAAAATGTTCTGGTTGAAACCAATAAAGTGGTCAATAAATTCATGCTTTTGTATGAAAATGACAAACCCTCTAAAACAATAGATTATTTTAATTATATACTTAGAAATAAATTATTTCATTTATTATGGAGGTCTAGTTCAATTCTTGAATACATAAAAATAGATAATAAGATTGATGAAGTTTATATATCTATTAAAGCAAGAAAAGAGTTCTTAAAGCGGTATTTCAAGTTTCTATCAGATCAAGATTGTAAAATAATAATAATTTTTTATAATGATATTGGTAAGATGAATGACACAGGGTATTTGTTTAAGCGCCCCGCATCTAGAAAATTTAGGTTTTTAGCCTATATTTTTTTTATCCAAGTTGGATTTAAAAAGGTGTATAGCAAGATTGATTCTCTATTATTTTCCCATAATAGAGATACAGTTCAAGGTTGGATTAATGGTATTGAAGTTGGAAATTTTGTAGATTTTACATACAAAATTGTCTGGCCAGATAAATCCATTGGTAAAAAGAGTGATAATTTACCCTTTAGATATATTTATTGGAAAGATCTTTATAGTTATCTTTTGCATTTAATAAGCGGCTTGATAAGGTTCTTTCCATTTTACCTTTCCATTGGTTTTGATGCATATAGTGCACTAGTAAGAAACTGGACGGACTTATTTTTATTACAATCGTTCTATAAAAAGCATAGAATCAAAATTATTTATTCTAATTTTGATTCAGATTTTACGCAGCTCGCATTGGCAGTAGCGTCAGATAATAAAAAGATCGTTTCATTTTCAGCTATTTGGAGTTTGGGCAATTATCCATTAAAAGGACGTGTAACCTTCCAAAAGTTTGCAGATAGGTTTTTTATTTGGGGGAGGTGGCATTATAGTCTTTTGTCATCATCTAATGACAAATCATCAGGGTATGTTATAACTGGATATATTGGAGATATTTATTCACATAAGATGCTTAAAGATGCAGTTATTTTAAGGAAGTATCATAAGAAAAGATACAGCAATATAATTGCGTTATATGATACATCCGTATTTCATGATCTTTTTTTTAACAATATTATTGCCGAAAATTTGTTAAATACTGTTGCAGAAGTTGCAGAGCAGTCTAATTCTATCATAATATTAAAAACCAAGTTTCGATCAGGTATTTACGATAAGGTAATTAGTTGTTATTCGAATAATATAGTTGTCGACTGTTCAAAGGGATCACTAATCCCTGCTTTGTCAGCAGATGTTGTAATAGGGATTGAAAATTCCACTCCTGTTTCATTATCAGCGCTATATAATAAACGAGTTATTAATTTTAATCCTTCAAATACTGTCTGGAAGTATTGGAAGTCAACAATCGCTAAAGATATGACCATGGTGGAAACGTTAGGTGGGGTTCGCCGTGAGTTGATAAATAAACTGAAAATGTTGGATAAGCCATATTTAAATGTGAATATAGATCCTTTTGTAGATGGAAAGAGTCAGGAAAGGATGGCACAATATATATGTGACGTTTCAAATCAGCTACACAAGGGAAAAGGTTCCGCATTGGCGTATGCTGATACTAATTATATCGAGAAAAATGGAGTTGATAAAATAATTTATAATGAATAGATTGACAAGTATTCGACAATTTCGAGAAAAAATACAAAATAGAGAGGCATCTATTGGTAGTTGGATTCAACTACCAAATTCTTCTGTTGCTGAAATAATGGGTAATTCTGGATATGATTGGGTTGCGGTTGATCTTGAACACGGGTCTATTAGCGTTAGTCAATTACCTGATTTATTTAGGGCATTGGAAAATGGAGGGACGATTCCACTTGCAAGAATAGCTGAGGGGAGTGATAAGGAATGTAAACAAGCTCTAGATGCCGGCGCTTATGGTGTAATTGTTCCTATGGTAAGTACAAGGAAGCAGTTGGAATTAATCAAGTCTAGTTGTTGTTGGCCACCGACAGGCACTCGTGGAGTTGGATTCTCTAGAGCTAATCTTTTTGGTGAAAATTTCAACTCTTATATTAAAGAGGCTCAACAACCTATTATTGTAGCCCAAATAGAGCACATAAAGGCGGTTGAAAATCTAGAGTCAATATTATCAGTTGATGGGTTAGATGCAATAATGATAGGACCTTATGACCTTTCAGCATCCATGGGGATTACCGGAAAATTTGATCATCAAAATTTTCTAGATATAATGAAATCTATTCTCGAAACAGCTAGATTAATGAAAATACCATGTGGTATACATATTGTTAATCCAAATTCTCATGAATTAAAGACAAAGGTCAGTGAGGGGTATAAATTTATTGCATATTCAATAGATTCTGTTTTTTTAGCTAAATCTTCAAAAAACCCAAGCATATCAGAAGCCTCTTCTTGAACTCACCCTTATTCAAAAAAAAATAGGTATTTTTTTTTAATAATTTTCAATAAAAATGGAGCTAAAAATTGATAGATAATAAACGAATATTAGGCATAATTCCGGCAAGACTTGAGTCTAGTAGAATGCACCATAAGCCTTTATTTAAGGTTTATGGAATTCCTTTGGTTGAGCATGTATATCGACGAGCTATAAAATCTACAGTACTGGATGATATTATTGTGGCAGCAGATTCACAGATCATTGTTGACCATATAGAATCAATTGGAGGTAGGGCGATGCTAACCTCTAAATTGCATAAAAATCCAACAGAACGTATGTTTGAAGTAATGAGGAGTCATAAGTATGATTACTATACTTTAATTAATGGTGATGAGATCTTATTAAACCCAAATTCTATAGAGGTGAGCATAAGGGCATTATTTGAAAGTGATTGTGATGTATCAATATTAGCTGTTCCTTTTACACATAAAAATTCACCTTCAGACTTTAAGATTGTATTAAATTTGAAAAATGAAGTAATGTATATATCAAGAAATGATATTCCTTCTGACTCCAGAAATCCTGTTAATTCTTATTTAAAAGCCTATCATTTAATGACATTTAGTCCGGAAATTTTAAAGATATATTCTGAATTGAGTAAAAGCCCACTTGAAAAGGTGGAGGATCATGAACATCTTAGGCTTTTGGAGAATGGCTACACTATAATTGCAAAAATTGTACACGATGAGTGTATAAGTCTTGATACCTTGGAAGATGTTAAGATTATTGAGTCTCTACTGATTAACGACCCATTGTATAAAGAGTATTGTAATTAAATTTATAGTAATAACTTTAATTCAACTAAGATAAAGCTTGCTGATCTTGATGGATAAGGCTAAAGAAAAAATGTCTAAAAATTTCATAATTACAGAGTCAAATAGAGAATTATCTTGTGCCAATCAAGTGGTAATAAGATGGAATGGATTTTCTAATAAAAAATTAGAGATATCGGTATCTAATTATGTTGAAGAAAATGGCGAGTCTCTTAAAAAAAAATATATTGACTGGAATGAGCAATGGATTCAATCTTGTTTAAAAAATAAACTATTCAGTAAATATTGCAGAATAAATGGAGATTTTGAGTATCTTAAAGCATCAAGGATTTATGAGAAAAGCATATGGAAATCCCCAATGTTTGATGCGATTAAATTAATAGCACTTGAAGAGATATTGTTAAACATCAGTTCGACTCCAAATAAGGTAACTTACGCCGGAAGGTCAACTCAACTACATCAATCTTATAAGATCTTGTGTGGAAATTTAGGTATTACTTATAGCTCAAATTCTATAAAATATTTTGAAAAATTAGCTCCGTACAATACAAGATATGCATGGATTCCTGAGAGTTTTAAGGCTGCTTACCACTTAGTTTATAGATTTAAATCGTTGTATCTTTATAGAAATAAATCTGAAATCAAGCAGTTTAATAAGAGTGGTTCATTCTTGTTTTGTATTCCTTTTTTTAATTTTAATTGTAACCACCTAAGAGAAGGTGAGACCAGGTCTGAATTTTTGAAACAATTGCCAGATTTGATTAAAGATAATACTGGTATGAAAATAAACTGGCTTCACTATTTTGTCAAAAGTGAAAAGTTTCCAAATGATAGTGAGGCTATTAAGTGTCTTAAATTAGTCCAAGAAAAAAAAATAGAAACTGATGTACATAGATTGCTAGGAGAGCATGCAACTCTATCTATTCTAGTCAAAGTTTTTATTAATTGGCTAAAAATTTCCACTTTTAGTTTTGTAGTAAAAAAACCAGTTAACTCTTTTCAGCCTTTAGGATCCAAAGTATCACTTTGGCCCATTTTAAAAAATGACTGGTTTCGCTCATTAAGAGGTACAGATTTGATTGATAATTTATTGTTTTATGAATTATTTAATAATGTTTTAGAAAAAACTAAACCACAAAAATACGGACTTATATTGTATGAAAATCAGAGTATTGAGCGGATATTTTCTTATTTATGGCATAAGCATGATCATGGTAGGTTGATTGGTGTAGTTCATTCTACAGTTAGGTTTTGGGATTTAAGATACACTTTTAATTATAAAGATTCTCTAGAAGATTATTCCACACAACCGGATATAATCACCGTAAATGGAAAAGTAGCTTGGGATGAGTTGAGAGTATTTGGATACCCAATCAAAATGTTGTTTAAAGTAGAGGCGTTAAGATATAATTATCTAGGAAATGGGTTAAGTGTAAAAATATTTAATAAAAAAAACACTAATTTCTTTAAGAGAATTTTAGTTCTGGGTGATTATTGTAAATCCGATACAAATGAACTTATGACTTTAATTAATAATGTAATTCCAAACATTAATCAAGAAGTTTTTATACATTTCAAGCCACATCCAAATTACTCTATTAAAGAGACAGACTTTCCAAATTTAAAAATAGTTTTTGAAAAGGGTCAGTTAGAAGGTGTACTTTCCAAATTTCATGTAGCAATCACCACTAATAAAACCACCTCCTCAGTGGAGGCTTATATTGCAGGTTTAAAAACAATTGTAATGCTTAACAAGTATGATTTAAATTTTAGCCCATTAAGAAAAATGCATGGTGTATCTTTTGTTAGTAGTGAAAATGACCTGATTAAAGTATTGGATTGTGATAAAAATTTTAAAAATATAAAAATAGATTTTTTTTATTTAGATCCTAACTTTATGTTATGGAAAAAAATGTTGAAAAACTTATAATGAGATTACATTTAAAGACCCTGTAAATAATTCCGTGTAAACCCTCATATTTTATAATCCCTAATAAAGGAGTTAAAAACATGAGTAACACAAACACACTAAAAATTAATAA
>Ga0233439_10006651_pt1 | contig 10210 bp, 7 predicted proteins | sample SI_123_September_6_FD_182713 | JGI IMG/M metagenome (GOLD analysis project Ga0233439, IMG submission 182713) | Seawater microbial communities from Saanich Inlet, British Columbia, Canada - SI_123_September2016_100_MG | ecosystem: Environmental > Aquatic > Marine > Inlet | place: Canada: British... | reverse complement strand
TCTTCTTGCCGCCCAATTCAACGTCATTCAAGGCGTTGCGGCGCATATGAATGATGGCGGATTGATAACGAATGATCTCGGGCACCAGGGTTTTGATCAGGCCATGATCGGCGCGCAGGGCGGCGAACTGATCCGGGTTCGCACAAAGCGCCATCAGGCCGCCGGACATGGAATTTCGCGTCGTATCGTTGCCGCCAACGATCAACAGCACCATGTTGGCGATCAGGTCCATATGGGCCATATCCTTGGTGTCTTTGCCCTGGGCCAGCATGGTGATCATATCGAAGCCGGGTTCGCCAGCAGCGCGTTCCTGCCATAGCTTGACGATGTAGGCCCCCATTTCCTTTAGGACCTCCATGCGTTCCTCGTCAGAGGTCACCGGCGCGCCGGGCGCATCGAAATTGGCAGTGGCCACATCGGACCAATAGGTCAATAGATGGCGATCCTCGAAAGGGAAATCGAACAGTGTGGCCAACATCATGGTCGTCAGTTCGACCGAGACTTTGTCGACCCAATCAAAAGTTTCGTTACGTGGCAGACTGTCGAGGACGGTGACAGTGCGTTCCCGGATCAAAGCTTCCATATTACGCAAATTGGCCGGCGAGACCGAGGGGGCCACAGCCTTGCGTTGGCCTGTATGGGTTGGCTGATCCATGGTGATGAAACTGGACATCTGATCGCCGTAGGGATTGTCCCGTATGGTGATGCCCCCTTCCTGGGCCGCAGACGAATAGTTCTTATGGTCCAACTCCACCTGCATGATGTCGTCATATTTGGTGACCGACCAATAAGCGCCATAGGGGCTATCGGCGCAGTAATGAACGGGGTCTTCACGCCGCAAGCGTTCGAAATAGGGACGGAAGGCGTCGGTCTGATAGATCGCCGGGTCACTGACATCGATCTTGTCCAGATCCAGCGCACCGATTTCGGCTTCAGATAGCAATTGGTTTTGTGTCATTTTATGGGGCCTCGGCGTATCTCGTTGATTTGCAGCATTAATTTGGCAGCCTATTTTACTTTGTCCAAACGCATTAGGTGGTGCGTTAGGTAATGCGCACGGGCAAATGCTTGATGCCGCGGATGAAGTTGGAATAGATCCGCTCCGGCGTGCCGACGATCTCAATCTGCATATCCCGCTTTAGGATTTCTTCCCACAGGATCTGTAGTTGCAGCTCGGCCACGCGGTCACCGACACAGCGATGAATGCCAGCCCCGAATGACAGATGGCGACGGGATTTTGTCCGCTGGATGTCGAAAGTATCCGGATGTTCAATCGCCTCATCATCCCAGTTGCCTGAGACGTACCACATCACGACTTTGTCTCCCTTGGCTATTTTTTTACCGCCAAGCTCGGCATCGTTCAGGGCCGTGCGGCGCATATGAATGATGGCGGATTGATAGCGGATGATCTCCGGTATCAGGGTCTTGATCAAACCGTGATCGGCACGCAATGCAGCAAACTGGTCGGGATTTGCGCACAGCGCCATGAGGCCTCCGGACATAGAGTTCCGCGTGGTGTCATTGCCGCCAACGATCAACAGGGCCATGTTGGCGATCAGGTCCATATGGCTCATATCTTTGGTGTCTTTGCCCTGGGCCAGCATGGTGATCATGTCAAAGCCGGGTTCGCCGGTTGCCCGTTCCTGCCACAGTCGGCCAATATAGGCACCCATTTCCTTCAATACGACGATCCGTTCGTCGTCAGATTTTACCAAGGCGCCCGGCGCATCATAATCGGCGGTGGACACATCTGACCAATAGGTCAGCAGATGGCGATCTTCGAAGGGAAAATCGAACAGGGTTGCCAGCATCATGGTCGTCAATTCAACCGAGACCTTCTCAACCCAATCAAAGGTTTCGTTATGGGGCAGGCTGTCGAGGACCGAAATCGTGCGTTCCCGGATCAAGGCCTCCATGTTGCGAAGGTTGCCTGGCGAAACAGAGGGGGCAACCGCCTTGCGCTGGCCCGTGTGGTTCGGTGGATCCATACCAATGAAGCTGGCCATTTCCTTGCCAAAAGGATTGTCCCGCACGGCAATGCCGCCCAGATGGGCGGCCGATGAATAGGTGGCATGATCCAGTTCCACCTGCATGATGTCGTCATATTTGGTGACGGACCAATAGGGGCCATAGGGGCTATCGGCGCAATAATGCACGGGGTCTTCCCGTCGCAGGCGTTCGAAATAAGGGCGGAAGGCGTCGGTTTGATAGATCGCCGGATCACTGACATCGATCTTGTCCAAAGGCAGAGCCGCGACTTCGGCTTGGGACATGGCCAGGTTTTGGCCCGGTGTGTTACTTTGGGTTTGTGTCTGTGGCATGGCAAGTTACCTCACATACGCTGCTAGTTTTCGCTAAATGGCTCTGGATCGAGGAAGACAAATAGTTTCGGGTCGAGTTTCCTGTTTATTCGTATATCGGTCAAGGACAGGGCGGTGATGCCACCTTGAGCGTCCTTGATCCGCCATTGGCGCAACATCATTGGTGGCTCTGTGAAGGTTATGCCCAGCCAACCTTCGTCGGGGACTTCCCGATCAACAAGTTTGATCCGCACTATGCCAAGGTCTTCCTCTGCCTCAATCACCTCTACCTTGTCACGCAGGTTGACGGGATCATCGACCAGAACGCCCATGGGGGTCTCGTAAAGTGGGAAGCGGTTGACCTGACCCAGCTCTTTGTCGTGCAGGATCAACCATGTTCCATCCGCCACCAGCAAAAGGGGGGAGGGCGCATCATATTCGAAACGCAGACGCCCAGGCCGGCGCATGTACAGTTGGCCGTGAACGACATTGCCCGCGTTATCGACCTGCAGAAAGCGGGCAGACAGGGTTTTGATCGTGTTCAAATATGCTTCGACCCTATCGACAGTTTTCGACCGCACGTTGTCTGTGGCAGCGGCGACAGGCGAACTCAATTGCAGACCAAAAGGTAGTGCGGCAAGGGCGATGCCGGTGGTCAATAAATCGCGACGGTGAAAGCCAGGCCCTTTGCCCAATTTAATGGTCCTCGTCCGGATTGCGTACCAGGATTTCGCGCTTGCCCACATGGTTGGCACGACCAATGACGCCCTCTGTTTCCATGCGATCAATCAGATCAGCGGCGCGGTTATAACCGATTTTCAATTGCCGCTGCAAAAACGATGTCGAGGCTTTTTGGTTCCGTGCCACGACCTCAACGGCTTGATCAAACAATGCATTGCCGGACCCGGCATCGCCCATGCCGCCGCCTTGTGATAGGTCCATTTCGGCCCCGGCCTCAATCTCCTCCGTCACCGCATCGAGATATTCCGGCCGGCCTTGTTTCTTCAGGTGGTTGACCACCGCCTCAACCTCGTCATCCCCCACGAAGGGGCCATGCACGCGGCTGATCCGGCTGCCACCCGCCATATACAGCATATCGCCCATGCCCAGCAGTTGCTCTGCCCCCTGCTGGCCCAGGATGGTCCGGCTATCGACCTTGGCAGTGACCTGGAAGCTGACCCGGGTCGGGAAGTTGGCCTTGATTGTCCCGGTGATGACATCCACGGAAGGCCGTTGCGTGGCCATCATCACGTGAATGCCCGCGGCCCTGGCCATCTGCGCCAAACGTTGCACGGCGGCATCAATTTCCTTGCCCGCTACCATCATCAGGTCGGCCATTTCATCGACGATGACGACGATATAGGGCATGGGCACTGTGTCGATTTCCCTGTCCTCAAATACCGGCTGGCCGGTATCGGCATCAAAGCCCGTCTGGACCGTACGGTTCAGGGTTTCCCCCCGCTTGGCCGCATCGGCAAGGCGCTGGTTATAGCCGTCGATATTGCGAACGCCCAGATTGGCCATGGCGCGATAGCGGTTCTCCATCTCTCGCACGGCCCATTTCAGGGCCATGATCGCTTTACCAGGGTCGGTCACCACGGGGGTTAGCAGATGGGGGATGTCGTCATAGACGCTGAGTTCCAGCATCTTCGGGTCGATCATGATCATGCGGCAACGTTCGGGCGGCAGGCAGTACAGCAATGACAGGATCATGGTGTTAATTGCGACCGACTTGCCCGAACCCGTGGTGCCCGCGATCAGCAGATGGGGCATTTTCGCCAGATCCACCAGGACCGGCGCGCCGGAGATATCCTTGCCCAGGGCCAGGGGCAGGCTCAATTTCGATTTTTCGTAATCGGCTGTGGAGAGCAGTTCGCGCAGGTAAACCGTTTCCCGGTCCTGGTTAGGCAGCTCAATGCCAATGGCGTTGCGGCCTGGTACAACGGCGATACGGACGCTGCGGGCTGACATGGAGCGGGCAATGTCATCAGACAGGCCGACGACGCGGGATGTCTTGGTCCCCGGTGCGGGTTCCAACTCGTACAACGTCACCACGGGGCCGGGGCGAACCTGGACGATACGACCGTGAACGCCATAGTCATCCAAAACACCTTCCAACATGCGGGCGTTTTGTTCCAGGGCGCTTTCATTGATGGTACGGTGGTGTTGTTGCCGCTCTGGCGTGGCGAGTAGGTGCAGGGCAGGCAGTTGATAATCATCAGCCTCCGATAAATCCAAAGCGGGCTGTTGTTCTTTTTGGGCCCGGCGGCTTTTTCGCATCTTACGCTTCGGCTTGCTGACCCGGCCCGTCGTCTGTTCCCGTCCCCGTGTGGGATCAAGGGGTTCTCCGACCTGGATCGCGACGGGGACAGGTGCCCTGTTGCTGGGATCGGCGATCATTTCGGGTTCGCGGCGGAACAAGGGGTGGGTCGCGGCCTGCCGCCCCAACCTCTCGGCGGTGGCCGCTGCCAGGCGGGCAGCACCCAAGGTGCCCATCAACCCGGCTAGGCCGGCCCGCGCCATGGCCAGCCATTCCGCCAAGCGGATACCCAGTAGATACAACAGCATCAACGTGGCGATCAGGGCCAATGTGGTGATGACCAGGGGTGAGTGCGATGCCAGCCCTATTAGAGCAAGGGGTTCCGCCCCCGTCCGCAACAGCCAGTCACCGGCAAAACCTCCCAGGCCTGCAACCTGGGGCCATTGTTCCGGTGCCTTTATGGCGGCGGCAACGGCGGCCAGCATAACCAGGCAGGGCAATATCAGTGCCAGGCGCAGGCCATACCAAGGCAGACCGCGATGGGAGGCAATCCGCCAAGCCCAGCATGCCAATATGACGACCACGGCGATACTTGCCAGGCCGAGGCTCTGAAGCAATAAATCCGCCCCATAGGCACCCGGCGTCCCCAGCCAATTCGCGGCGGGGCTGGTTGTTGCAACATTGATCGAGGCGTCATCAGGGTGATAACTGGCCAAAGCCAGGGCCATGGCGGTGGCAAGGGCAAACATGATGAGGCCCACGCCTTCTATGAACCGTCGGCGCATAAATATAACTGCTGCGGGTGGCAACAAGACTATTTTGCGCGTTGATCCACTATGCTGTGACATGGCGGGATTCCCTCAAATATCCGTCAATATCCATCCGGCCCAAATATCATGACAATGTGTCTGATATGCGGGCCAAGGCGTCTTCCATAACTGCTTTATCATGTACCATGGCGACCCGGATATAGCGCCGGCCTGGGTTGTCATGAATTCCATCATCGGCACTCAAATAACTGCCAGGCAATACGCGAATGGCAGCACGGGCCCATAATTCCTTTGTCGCAGCCTCGCCATCGCCAACATCCAGCCACAGGAAAAACCCACCCTGGGGGCGATAAAAGCCAAACCGATTGGACAGTATCCGTTCCGCGAGATCAAATTTCTCCCCATAAAGTGCCCGGTTGGCTATGACGTGGTCTTCATCCTGCCAAAGCGCGGTCGCGGCGGCGTAAACGGGCAACGGGGAGGGGCTGCCACCATATTCGCTCAGCCGTCGAAACAGCATCAGCATTTCCCCGTCACCGGCCACAAAACCGGATCGTAGTCCCGCCACGTTGGAGCGTTTTGAGAGGGAATGAAAGACCAGAATGCCAGACATATCGTCGTTTTGCGCGGCGCAGACCTGCAAAGTCCCAGGCGGTGGATCGCCGTTGTAGATTTCGGCGTAGCATTCATCAACCACCAGGGTGAAATCGTATTTGCGCGATAGGGCTACTAGATTTTCCAGATAAGCCAGATCCGCAACCGCGCCTTGGGGATTGCCAGGAGTGCAAAAATACACCAATGCGGTGCGCGCCAGGATATCTTCATCCAGACCCGAAAAGTCAGGCAGGAAGCCATTTTCCGACAGGGCGGGGACGAACACCGGTTCCGCCCCGGCGGCAATGGCAGCGCCTGCGTAGCATTGATAAAATGGGTTGGGCATCAAAACGACCGGCTGTTGGCCGGATTTTTCCGGCGGTACGGCCATGAACGCGGTGCGAAATAGTGCTTCTCGTGTGCCGGCGCAAGGCGCAATGTGGCGGTCCGGATCAAGCATGCCTTCGGGCAGATCATAGCGCCGGGTCAGCCAGTCAGCCACGGCGCGACGAAATTCCGGCGTCCCGGCAACCGGGGGATATTTGCCATAGAGATGGCGGTTCGCATGCAGGATATCACCTACGAAATCGGGATAGGGATGTTGCGGTTCGCCAAGGCTGAGAGCGATGGGCGGCAAATTGGCCGGCGCTGCCAAGGGGTCCAGCAAGGTGCGCAGACGCTCAAACGGGTAGTCGGGCAAGGCGTCAAGGCGCGGGTTGATAATATTACGCGGGGGGCTGATTTGGTTACCCAGATGGGTAATACTGCTCTGTGTTGTCAAGGTGCCGTCGCCTGTTCATGGTCACTAATCTGGTCACAAATTGGTGTTCGCAAACGAATCAATTCCCGAATCGCAGGGTGATTCGCGAATCGAGAACATAACACAAACGAACAATAGATAATGTAGCCATCTTTTAGAGCATATACAAGGACTTGCGTCGATAACTTATCATCTGAACACAACGCAATTCAGGCATTGAATCAGCTTTCCCTTTTTGTTCCTGTTTTTGCAGGCGGCGGATTGTTGCAAAAGGAAAGGCCCGGCGGCTGCAAAATGTTGCCACCGCCGGGCCCTGGGTTGTGATCGTCTGATATATTACCTTGCCGGATCACCTGATGCCCGGATCAGCGAATGCCCGGATCAGCTGATGCTTTCACCGTGCAGGCTGACATCCAAGCCTTCGCGCTCCTCGTCCTCCTCAACCCGCAGGCCCATGACGGCGCCGACCAGTTTGATCAAGATGAAGGTAACGATGGCGCTATAGGCGATTGTGACGCCGATACCATAAAGCTGCAGGCCAACCTGGGCCCCATTACCCTCCAACAGGCCGGGCGTGCCGCCGACCGCTTCGACGGCGAAGACACCGGTCAAAACCGCGCCGATGATGCCGCCAATGCCATGGACGCCAAAGACGTCGAGGGCATCGTCGTAGCCCAGCTTGTGCTTCAACCACATAACCGCAAAGAAACAGCCAAATCCAGCCAGCAGCCCCAACGCGAGTGCGCCGCTTGGCAGTACGAAGCCGGCTGCGGGCGTAATGGCAACCAGACCTGCGACAGCGCCCGAGGCGATGCCCAGGACCGATGGTTTGCCGCGGGTGAACCATTCCGCGAACATCCAGGCCAGGGCGGCGGCAGCGGCGGCAATTTGCGTTACGGCCATGGCCATACCCGCATTGCCATCGGCTGCCAGTTCAGAACCGGCGTTAAAGCCGAACCAACCGACCCACAGCAACGAGGCACCAATGATGGTCAATACCAGGTTGTGGGGGGCCAGGTTCTCACGGCCATAACCAATACGCTTGCCCAGAACCAGACACAGTACCAAGGCTGCGACACCACTATTGATATGGACCACCGTACCACCGGCGAAATCCAATACGCCCGCCCCGCCGAGGAAGCCGCCACCGCCCCAGACCCAATGACAGATCGGCGCATAGACAACTACCAGCCACAGACCGAGGAAGACCATCAGAGAGGAGAACTTGATCCGCTCCGCCACTGCGCCGGTAATTAAGGCCGGGGTGATAATGGCAAATGTCATCTGAAACATCATGAAAACGGACTCGGGAATTGTCCCGCTCATAGAATCAACGCCAATTCCCATCAGGAATACCTGGCCCAGATCACCGACAAACGGCCCTTCGCCGGAAAATGCCAGGCTATAGCCGATGACCATCCAGATGATTGTCGCCATGCAGCAAACGGCGAAACTTTGCATTAAAGTCGCCAACACATTCTTTTTTCGCACCATGCCGCCATAAAACAACGCCACGCCCGGTACGGTCATCAACAACACCAATAGGGATGATGTCAGCATCCAGGCCGTATCGCCGGAGTTTAATTCTTCCGCCGCCATGGCGGGTTCCGCCAAGCCTAAAAATGCGCCGGCCACGGCCAGTGTTGTAGCAAATTTGGCGACCTTGTTGGGACGCCGTGAAACTTCAGACATTCGTGTTCTCCTCGTTGGATCAGAATTAGAGGGCATCGGAACCGCTCTCGCCGGTACGGATGCGTACCGCTGTGGGAAGGTCCCAAGCAAAAAGCTTGCCGTCGCCGATTTGGCCGGTTTTTGCGGTGTTGGCGATGGTTTCAATTACGCGATCAAACAAGTCGTCGTTGACCGCCAGTTCCAGTTTCAGCTTTGGCAGATAATTCACTTCGTATTCGGCACCGCGATAGATTTCCGTATGGCCTTTCTGGCGGCCAAATCCCCGTACTTCGGTCACCGTTACGCCCTGGACACCCAATTCGGTCAGAGCATCGCGTACTTCGTCTAATTTGAACGGCTTGATTACCGCCATCACCATCTTCATTTTGGTTAGCTCCCGGCTATAAAATCAGCAATACAGATCCCTCAGGTCCTGCAGCTACTGTCTTCCATCCAAGAACCGTGCCGGTTTTGAAAAAATGTGTTAACCATTTGATATATAATGGTAAAATATGAAATTAGATGTTTGGATGTTTCTTGTGGCAGCCGAGTGTGTATATAAATTAGGCAATATTCCGGACTGTGCAAAATATTTAGGCGTAATTAAAAGCAGGCTCTCAGGCCAGCATAAGATATGGTAATGGTTGAACAGTTGACGGATCATGCCATGCAAGATGAAGAACAATTCGCCGACCTGACGCCCGAGGCGCGGCTTGACTGGTTGCGTTTGATCCGAAGTGACAATGTGGGTCCGATTATTTTTCAGCAGTTGCTGGCCCGGTATGGCTCTGCCGGTGCAGCGTTGGATGCTTTGCCGGAATTGGCCCGCCGGGGTGGGCGCAGGCGAATTAGGCTGTGTACGGTTGCCGCGGCAGAGGCCGAATTGGAGGCTGCCGCTGCCATTGGTGCCCTGCCCCTGGCCAGTTGCGAGGCGGCTTACCCCCGGCGTTTGGCCGCATTGCCCGATCCGCCGCCGCTTATTTATGTGCTGGGCCATGTGGCCTGCCTGCAAAACCCGACAGTGGGGATCGTTGGCGCGCGCAACGCCTCTGCCTCGGCTATCCGTTATACCCGGCAATTGGCTAATGATCTGGGACGGGAAGGTTTGTTGGTTGCCTCCGGCCTGGCGCGGGGGATAGATACGGCGGCGCATGGCGGGGCGCTGGAAAAAGGGACGATTGCCGTCGTCGCCGGTGGCGTGGATGTGGTTTATCCAGCGGAAAATCAAACTTTGTACGAGGCGATTGTGGACCAGGGGGCCGTTATTTCGGAAATGCCTCCCGGCACGCGGCCCCAGGCGCGGCACTTCCCCCGGCGCAACCGTCTGATCTCAGGCCTGTCCATGGGTGTTGTGGTGGTCGAGGCTGCCGAACGCTCGGGCTCATTGATTACGGCGCGCTTTGCGTTGGAACAGGGGCGGGAGGTCTTTGCCGTGCCGGGTTCTCCGATGGATCCGCGATGTCGAGGCTCGAACCGCCTGATCCGTCAGGGTGCCACACTCATTCAGTCCGCTGATGAGGTGGTTGAAACGATTGGCCCCATGCTGCAGCAACCCAGCCTGTGGGACGGGGCGCAGGATCTGCGCCAATCGTTGTATTTGGCTGATGATATCGGCGCTGCCGGGAATGCTATTGATAACGAATCGCAAATAGACCGCCGCCGGTTGACAGATCTTTTGGGTTCAACACCGGTGGGGATTGACGATCTAATTCGCTTGTCCGAGTTGACACCGGCCCATGTCATCACCATTTTGCTTGAACTTGAGCTAGCAGGTCGTATAGACCGTCATGCCGGTAATCGAGTATCGATATCTTAACCATTACTCAGCCTGTATGAATTAAGTATCGTTTGGTTA
>Ga0233439_10006649_pt1 | contig 10213 bp, 8 predicted proteins | sample SI_123_September_6_FD_182713 | JGI IMG/M metagenome (GOLD analysis project Ga0233439, IMG submission 182713) | Seawater microbial communities from Saanich Inlet, British Columbia, Canada - SI_123_September2016_100_MG | ecosystem: Environmental > Aquatic > Marine > Inlet | place: Canada: British... | reverse complement strand
TACACCTAGGCATAACACTGATGAAGCTGATGAGTTCGTACGTAAGGAACTACTTAATATGTATACCTGTTGTGACGATAGGGACAGTGTAGCACTAGAGTATGTAATACGTATGGTATCCACACCTGACCAGTGGAAGCACTTCTGGGAAGCTAATGAGCTGAGACATATGATTGCTATAGGAGAACACTGATGCAGATTAAAGAGAAGAAAGGAACTACCAATGACTTCGTAGTTGAGAATATAACTGAAGAAGAACAAGAAGTATTCTTCAAGCTAGGACTACAGGCACTAGTTGATGAAGCTAGAGAAGGTAAGACACAGTTTATTGTACTGCCTCCTGAGGCTTTAGAAGGAGCTATACCTAACAAGAATAGACTAACGGTGGAGATTGATGATGCTGAAGCTGATGCACTAGTACAGGTAGGTATCGTTAAGGCTCTTATGAATGCCATAGAGTACGAGAAGATTGATGAGGAATACTACGAGAGGCTTGGTAAGTTAGCTAAGGATTTAGACGAACCTTGGGACGATGAGCGTACCGACATCATCGGTCAGAATGGGAACGATGGGCTGCATTATAATGAAGACAAGGAGGGTATGTGACTTACGACTATATGTGTAACAGCTGTGAGCATAAGTATGTTAGAAGTAACACCATAGCTCACCGTAAGAAGAGCGGGAGGTGTCCTAAGTGTACGTCTAGCGACACTAAACAGATTATATCTGCACCTAAGTTTAAGACCTGTGGTGGTGGACATAATGGGGAGATGAAGTGACTACCTTTCCTATTGCACCAGTAGTAGCAAGCAGAGCTAGAGTAACCAGATGGACTACTTACTTCCCTAAGAAGTACCAAGCATTCAGAGATGAGTTCAAAGAGTTACTGACTAACTATGATGTCACACCTACTGACTCCTTACTGTATGTTAAGTTGGACTTCTTTGTACAGATACCTAAGTCTTGGTCTAAGAAGAAGAAGTTAGAGAAGGATGGTCAGCTGTGTGATAACAATGCTGATATAGATAACTACATTAAGGCTACACTGGACTCACTGGAAGGAAAGTATTATGATAACGACAAACAAATAGGTATGATTAGAGCCAGGAAGTATTGGTCAACCAATGGTAGAATTGAATTTGATATGGAGAAGGTATGACACAACAAGAACTATTAGAGAAACTTAACAAAGAGTTTAACCTAGACCTAAAGGGCACAGATGAAGACAGGATGTGTAGATGGGATGCCACATCACCGCAGTATCTAGCTGAACTTAAGTGCAGACGAGCACATTACAATACCCAAATGATTGAGTACGATAAGTTAGATGCTGTTAAGGTAGAGGCAGACAAGACAGACAAGGAGTTCCTTTACTGTGTGTCTACCCCTAAGGGGATATATGTATTTAACATCAGTAAGTTGTGTCAACAAGACTATAACTTTAACTGGGAGAACAAGTACCTACCATCTAACACAGACTTTGCAGGTACTCATAGGAGGACTAAGAAGGTAGGTTATATAGGTGTTAATGATTCTATGTCTGTAGCCCACCTTGCTCATACAGAACCTGCTCCTCAGGAGTAAGCTCATTAAGTTCATCATATGGAACATTCCTAGAGATAGCTTGTCTTATTCCTAATATTAGTTCAGGGTCATCCAAAGAGCCTCTGAATATAATATTAGGTTCTACATTAAACTTATCTTGATGTTCTTTGTACACACGAGCACCAGGACTAAATGAGTTCCTAACCTTATCAGCTTTTATAATACTATTTAATTCATTTAATACTTGTATGTTTTCAATATCAACCATTTAATACCTCCTCCATAATTAATTCAAACTCACTTGCTGTTTCAGGGAACAATTCTGCAGTTAAATCCCAGTATCTTTTATCTGTGTGAGCCCAGGCTGCAAATAGATTAGCAAATGCTTCATAGAATTTAGCCTCCTTCTCTCTTTTCCAGTATGCCCTAGAGTGTCCAGCCACTGGATGTCCCATTCTAAACTCACCGCCCGTCATACCATCTACAATATCTGAAATACCATCAACCATACCATCACCATTTGAACCCTTCATCTTCGTTAGACGGTCACTAAGATTAAGTAAGAATTTCTCCCTAGTGATATGATTCTTAACTAGTTCCACACTAGATTTAGAAGGGTCTCTCCTAATCCTGTCCTTAGCTTTACCAGGGGTGGATATTGTAACCGAACCTCTAAACACTAGTCCTAATCTTTTAGCATCATTAACTAAAGGAATAGCAAACCTCTCAGCAGAGATATGTGACATCTTGTGTGCCTTACGAGCACTGTGTTTCTCATAAGGGTTGTACCCTAAAGCTATTTGCTTAATGGCAAAGTCAATATGATGCCCATATTCGTGTAGTGCAACGTGTTCTAAATCATTGGTCTTATCGTTACGTTGTTCATAAGGGAATACAACCATATCGGAATAACCCTTATGAAATCCTCTATTTCCTATACTCTTAATTATACCAGGCTTCTTTAGTTTATTAATAATATTCTTAGCTTTATCATTTGTAAATCTATTAAGCATATCATCATATACTGTTGAAGCACCAGTCACAATATTATTAGGAGTAGTAGGCTGTACTGGTGGAGTAGTAGGCTGTACTGGTGGAGTAGTAGGCTGTACTGGTGGAGTAGTAGGCTGTACTGGTGGCTCAGGCTTAACTACCTTCTCTTCCTCAAAAGTATCAGGCTTTAATCCTTTAAACACAGAAGCAGTAATACCATTAGGTCCTTTCTTAGACCAGTATCCAGTAAACCCAGCATCACTGATAAGTTTAATATATACTTGACTAGTATAGGCTGAAGCAATATGAGGTTCTAGACCTTCTTTAGTTACTACTTCCTTAGCTATCTTTAATAGTCTAGCAGGGTCTGAATCAAAGTCATATAACTCCGTTGCCTCAATACTTACTTCGTATTTAGTGTTACCAATACCAGGCTCTTTCTTATAACCACCCTTCTTACCTACATTAATACCATAAGAAGTATAGTCTACCCACTGACGACTAAAGTTTCCTTTGTTTCTCCAGTCACTACCTCTCTTACCAGTACCGTGAAATGCCGGGTTAATCTTACCACCACTCTTAATTAAGTCTTCCACACTCTGATTACTCCAGTGTGTTAGTATGGTCTCACCTTTGTTATTAATAAAAGGACCACCTAATTTATTATACTTGTCTACAACGAAAGGGGGGAGTGTTCCTTTATCTAAATGTTCTTGAATAAGTGCGAATTGTTTATTACTAATTCTTAATGGGTTGTTACCAGTCTCACCAGTATAGAAAGATTCAAAGGCATCTAAATCAAATAATGAATTTTGTCTTAACACTTTAGCAGTGATTAAACCTAAGTTCTTCTGCCAAGGCTGTATTATGATATTCAAATCCATACTAGATTTGTCTGCCTGTTTGAATTGTGTCTTGGACTCTCTCTTAAACTTAAATACCCCCACCTTAATATTACCTTTCTTATCTTTGTGCCTATTAATAAATGAATTAACCTTAGTCGGGTTGAGTAAATTAACAGGCTGATTAGTAGATATAATAGGCAGTGCAATTCCACCACCATCATATTCACTACCATCCATATTAAAGGTAGCACCATCTTCTACATCTGCACCAGCCTTACGCATATTAGAAAGTATACTGTTCATATCTCTTACAGCAGCTTCTTCTGTCTTCTCATCAGCCTCATTCAATCCTCTATTAACCGCATTCTGTAAATGTGGTGCATAAATAGATTCAAATCCGGGTTGGTTAGGTAGGTCTATACAACTTTTCATTATTATTTAGGGTTGATAGCTTGTTGTCCAATCGTACCAACAGTAGCTTTAAGTAATATATTAAACATCTCATCAGCAGTTCCTGCAATAGGACCATCTGTACCAGTAGCCTTAGTGATAAAGTTATCTGCAAGTGAGGCCCAAGGACCTACAGCATAGCCACCTATAGATGCGGTATCTACAAGGGGAACACCAATACCACCAACATAATCAAGAGGGCCTCTCTCTTTATCCACACCTTTAATAGCATCCTTGACTGCCATAGCTAATGCAGCCATAGCAAGTGCTGCAGAGATAGCTGATATAGTCCCCATCTTTCCAAGGAAGTCTGGACTACAAATCTCTGGATTCATCTTCTTATTAATTCTTCTAGCAATAGTATTACCAAATAAGATAGGGAATGATTTAAGCTGTGCTACTAATAACATCTTAGGGTCTGACATCCACAAAGGTCTGTTACCTGCTTGTGGTTCTAATGCAACATCTGTTGTAATTTTACGCATCCAAGGTACTAATACATCTCTAACACTGATTGTATTGCCCCTTGAATTAACAAAGGTTGAGTCTAAGAAGTTATCATCTAACATCTTATCATAAATCTTACCACCTGCTAATTCACCTACCTGTTTAAAGTCTGCCCTAGTAAGGCCATTCTCTCTAAGCTCTCTATCAAGTAAAGCACCTTGAGTCTTGTTAAGTTTACCTTTAGATAGCTTAACATATTGCTCTTGAATCATATTAAGACCAGCCGTAGCTGTCCATACTCTTACAAAGTTAGTATATTGTGTTAGGAATAATGCAGCAGGGGAGCGGAAGTAATGATTAAGGATAATGTTTCTATCACCAGCCATCATCTTGTCTACCTTCTCAGCCATAGCTGGGTTAGTAGCCATACCCATAAGTCTAATAAGGTCTCTACCAAATGAAGACCTAGCTGCTTTACCTTCACCACCTTGATAGATAGACCTGAGCATTCCATTAAGTGCATAGGTAGCGACAACAGGAGCAGCCTTAAGCTGATTGAACCACCCAACCCTCTGCCCAATCCAAGCAGGTTCAGTCCAAGATGATATAGTAGCAAGACCAAGGTAGCTCACAGCTGTTACTGTAGACACAGCCTTCATAGCAGCTACACCAGCTCTCTCTCCTTCAGTCTTAGGTTTCTTGTATACGTGATGATATGCATCATATAGACCCCATAGCTTATCTGCAGTAGGGTCATCTAAGATGTTCTGTTCTTTTAGTATGTTAATTGACTCATTAAGTTTATTAGCCTTATCACCACCAAAGGCTTCAGAAGATGCCACCCTAGTAGTTGCACTAATTAAGTAGTCCTCGATTGACTTAAGTGTATCGTTACTTCTAAACTCAGGGTCTAACTTCTCCCAGTTAGCTTGTCTTCTCTTCTCAAATGATGACTTACCTAAACCACCTTTCTTAACATCAGCTCTAATCTGCTCAGATGTTAGGGTGTTAGGGTCAATCTCATTAATAATATTGTTAGCTACATTTTGGGCCTCTTCTTTATCCATACCCATATCTTCAATAAGACTTCTAAGAAGACCTTCTGGATTCTTCTTAGCTGCCTTATAGTCTACACCTCTAGTAAGATAGCCCTCAATATGGCCAATGGTTAACCCATCTTTACCTAGAGTATCGCCTAATAGCTTGTGTATATTCTCTTGTATTTTAGCAATCTTAGCAATATCTTTATCTAATTCCCTAATCTTCTCAGGACTCAATGATTGAGTTAAGTCTCCCCTAGCCTTCTTTAAATCATAGATGGTCTTAGGGTTCTTCTCCTCTAACTTAGCAGCAATATAATCATTAACAACAGGTCTAACATATGCACCCATCTCACCAGCAGCTAAGAAGTGCTTAGACCACTTATTTCTAATATCTTCAAATGGTGTTACAAACTTACCACTATATGTATACTTCTGAGCTTCAAAGGATACCTTATCTTGCCTTAAGTTACTACCAGTCTCCACTGCCATTAGGCTACCAGTAATATCATTCATATGGGCAAATGCTTTACCTGTCTTAACCTTCTTTCTTATATCTGCAAATTCATTAGATGATTTACCAAGCAGTAATTTGTATGCCTCACCTCTTAATACAGCAAGTTTACTCTTAGGGTCATCAGGTATATTAAATAGTTCTGGTACTACATCAGGTACTTTCTTTAAGAAGTCTTTCTCAGATATTAAAGATATGTCACCTTTTTCAGTAGCAGGGCCTTCATAAGATGCTAATAGGTCTTGATACTGTTTCTCATAATCAGCAACACCTGACTTATATTTATCACCGGCTTTCTCTAATGTCTTATAATCAACATAATCCAGTAATCTCTTTTCTTTAATTCTTTGTTGGTTAGGGGCTCTACCTTTAATATAACCAGGGCCTGCACCAAATGCACCACCAGCAGTTGCACCTACTGCTATATTAGTATATAGCTCATCACTTTCAATACCTTCCCAGCCTAGTTCTGAAGTACGCATAAGGTTAGCATATTGCATACCCTCAGTAACACCCTCCCTAAACATACTCTTACCAGACTCTTTACCAGTAACAAATAATATACGCCCTAGTTTATCTTTCTCTGTAGTAGTTAATTTAGTAGCTAGTTCTTTGAATGTTGTCTTAGCTGGTAAGTCTACACCTTTCATTAGCTTAGCCCAGGCAATCGGGTTAATTAAATCCAGCCCGGCATTCTCTGCAGCAGCCCAACCAGCCTTAGACATCTCACTAGGAGTCATATTCTCAGGGGTTTTACCTGATGCTTCAGCGTGTGTAGCTACTGCCTCATCTAATTGCAATAACCAGTTAACACCGGCTGTTAATCCACCCACACCTACACCAGCTACTTTAGACACCGTAGGGCCTTTCATTAATAGGCTAGATAATGTAGCACCAAACATCATTAGTGCATTCTGAGAACCACCCTCAGCAACCTTCTCTAATAAGAACCCGGGAACATCTGACATCTCCTGCTCACCTATCTGACCAGTGTACTCAGGTGTATAATCTAGTTTGCCTTCCGCACCCTCTTCAGCAACCTTAGCACCATACTGTTGAGCCCAATCAGGAACATCAAGTCCCATCTGTGGTAAGTATTTAGACGTAGAAGTACCTAGAGATGACTTAAAAGCATCCCAGGAATATCCTAATGAATCAGAAGAAGTACCATTAAAAGAACCTAGGGCCTCATCAAAGTCAAACCCTTCTAAATAGTCTACACCCTCATCTCCAGCACCTATTGCTGAATCAAAGTCAAACCCTTCTAAATAGTCCTCTTCTTCTTTAGTGAAGAATGCCATATACCCTCCTAAATCTTAGTTCCTCTTAACCTCTTCATCTCAGCAAGAACATCTTGGTGTGTAGGTATTCTACCTGCCTCAAGTAATTTACTCCTAACTGATTTATATACACCAATAGCACCTGCAGCCTTCTTCTTAGCATCCGCATCTGAATCAAACATACCTTTATTATAGAACAGGTCATCTAATACAGACTCAGGAACTTCACTGGCACTAATTAACTTCCACTTCTCTACTTGTTCTGCCTTAGTAAGTTTACTATTAGCAACACCACTAGCTTTAGAAATAGCCTGCTTAAGTTTACTAGCCTCTGTATTAGCAGATGTCCATCTCTTAGCTGGGCTATCACCCCTCTTAGATAAAGGAGTTCCCATATACGCCATCATCTCACCTAAGCGGAATAGCTTATTATCCCAACCACCAGCACCACCTTCAACACCATCCATCCAGAAACCTTTAGTCTGCATCTTATCCCAGATAGAATCAGGAATGTCACTCTTAGCCATCTCTTTAATAGCCTCAGGATTATTCATAAGAGAACCCTCAAAAGCCATATCATCCCTAGCATCAGGTTTAACTCCTTTAGCTAAGTCAGCCCAAGGAGTCCCTTTAGCAGTCTGATTAACTACTTTCTTATCAGTAACTGGTTCATCACTAAAGATACTCTTTACAATAGGAGCAGCCACAAGTCCACCACCAATAACACCAGGAGCAGATATAACCCTACCATCCGTGGTTATCTTTTTAGTAGCCATCTTTTGTCCAGCAGAAGGGATAGGTTTAGTTAATGTTCCTGCCTTCTTAGTAACTGCTGGTGTACCCTTCTTTATTATAGGGACTGTCTTCTGTACTTGACCAGGCTTAGTAAACAGAGACTGAGCAACAGACTTTACTTTAGGTAACACCTTAGGTAACACCTTAGTTCCTAAGTATGTCGCTGTGGATTTAGCTGTACCAGCACCAGGGATAAGCCAAGGAGTTAAATTCTCAGCGGGCTTATCCCATTCAGGATTAACACCACTATTCATTAGGGATGGTTGTTGTTCTCCTACCCACTGACCACCGTGCCTAGCACAGATAGCTGGTACTGAGATACCGTTTAGTTCACCACTTGGTAATATACAAGGCATAATTTACTCCTTAAAAGTTAACACCTAAAACACACTGAGTACCGTTAAATGTAGTACCAGGTCCACACATAGGGTGTCCTTGTTGTGGTTCTTGTTGTTGTGGTTGGAAGTTTCCTCCAGGACCTAGTAGACCAGGAGTTACTTGTGGTATATCACCAGGCACTGCACCCATTGGTGTACCTTGTGGTACTCCTTGTGTACCTTCTTGTACCATTTCACCTGGTGACATATTAAGTACATTTTGAATTGCTTCTTGTGGTGACATACCTGGGTTCATTTGCATTAGCTGCTGAGCCATCATCTCTTGTTCTCTAGTTAACATTACTTGTCTCCTTTTAAATATTTATTCATTAATTCTTTTACCATTACCTTATAGTCACTTAGTGCCTTAGGGTTATCCATATCTTTTTTAATTAGATTGAAGATAGGTTTGAGGTATTCATTCCAGATGTCCTGGTATAATTCTGTTGAGTTTTCTTTCTTATCAATAGCTGACACAATCTTAGGTGCTGTTACTCTGTAACGTCCATATGAAGTAGTGAAAGTAGGAAGAGCTGTAAACATATAATCTCTCCAATCTTCAAACAACTTAAGACCACCTTCACCTAGTGCATTGGTAGCTGCAGTGGCAATATAAGAACCACCACCTCCACCACCTGAGTCATCTGAACCACCTGAATCACTGTCACTAAAGTCACTGTCTGCTCCTGACCATCCTGAATCTGAGTCCATATCTGAGTTAGCATCTGAGCCTTCCCAGCCACCGCCACCACCTGAGCTATCACCATATCCATTATCAGAGCTATCTGACATACCCATATCCTGCTCAGCTAACATTGCTGTTTGCTCAGAACCAGGTATAGTACCATATCTATTAGCAGTAGCAGCATAACCATCATCAGATGTTCCAACATATGCAGCATCTCTAGCTGCCTGTGCTGGATTCTCTGCAGCAATAGCTGCTTGTGCAGCCTTAGCTTCATTGATAGCAATATTAGTAGCTACTCTTGTAGCTTCACTTGCAATACCAGCCCTAGCCTGTTGAGCCAGTGCACTGTTAGGATTACCAAATGTTTTAGGAGTAGCTAATCCTCTACCTGTACTGGTATTAAATAAATCACCAGTAAATCCTTTACTTCCCCAGCCATTATTAGTAGGAGCAGTACCATTAGGATTATCTGTTCCATATCCAAAAGATTTATCTACAATATCCACTTTACTAGGGTCTTGTGTGAACCAACCATCAAAGAAACCAGGTGTTTTCTGTGCTGTAGCGTCTGCCTTACCTCTCTCTGATAGATACTGATTGACATATTCATTCTGATTCAAGTCTGTCATACCAGACTGCCAATCTAAATCATATGCGGCTATTGCTGCATTATAATCGTTCACATTAAGGTTTTGGTCAGTGTAAACATTATTATCAAAGTCAGTAGAACCATCATACCAACTAAGAGACTTCTGCGTAACAGGATTAATACCATAAGCAAAATCAATAGCAGGGTCTAGTAAGGGAGCACCAAATAAAGAACCCACGCCTCTAGTTATATTTTTATCTCTACCAATCCAGGACTGTAAGTTGCCATATTGTTGTTCTGGTGTTGTAGAACTACCACCATTAGTCCAGGCACTGTCACCACCACTATCAACTGGCTGAACTACACGAGGAACAGGGGCAACAGGTCTAGGTACAATAGGAGCACCTGAGCCAGGTGTATATGTAGGACTAGCTGTTATATAAGGATTGCCTTTGCTTCCCCATATGTTATAAGAGGAAGTGCTAGGTAATAAGTTACCATAAGTATAAGGAGTGGTTGCGGTAGTAGTGCCAAAGATACTACCTGATGGTGCATAAGTAGGAGGGGTATATGCCATAGTTATGCTCCAAACATTCCAGAACCATACATAGCAGCTGCTGTCATCCCTATATTTCCTAGTTGACCTATAG
>Ga0233439_10006648_pt1 | contig 10215 bp, 6 predicted proteins | sample SI_123_September_6_FD_182713 | JGI IMG/M metagenome (GOLD analysis project Ga0233439, IMG submission 182713) | Seawater microbial communities from Saanich Inlet, British Columbia, Canada - SI_123_September2016_100_MG | ecosystem: Environmental > Aquatic > Marine > Inlet | place: Canada: British... | reverse complement strand
TTTTTTATTGAAATTAAAAAGCATAGGATGCTTAAAAGAGATAACGATACCAAAGTGGAAGTTCTTTGAATTGCAGGAATAAATGGTTTTTTTTTATAATTGTTCAAATAATGCACCACCAAAGATTAGAATTACAGCTAGTTTTACAATTACTGCAGTAAGTAAAACGACTGAAACCGTTCTTACTACACCCTGTCTATCCATCCAATTTGCAATTAAACCAGGGATTATATTACCAATTACTGCTACAGACCCAAGGTCTGCTTGTATAAATATTAAATTCCGTGAAATATACCCAAAGAAAAATCCAAGAATAAGAGCTAATACTATGCGACGTTTTCCGTATAAGAAAATAAATTTCCCAAGGACTTGGATGATAAACCAAACTAAGATCGCAACTAAGAATGTTGCAAGTACTTGCGATGGTTGATGAAGAAATAGAGATACATAACCTGGCACAATAATCCCACCTGCTGTGACACCTAAAGTCTCAGATAAGACAAGGCTAAGAACAATGCCTAAACCTATGCTTACTTCAGCCATTTATCTTCAATTTAGATATTTTTTCAAGTATTTCTTGACCAGCACCTACTTGATTACCAATAGCATATATCAATGTTTCATTTGGTAAAGATTCTAATAGTTCTGTGGCCTTAGTTAATTTTTTGTTTAAATCAAATGTCTTTATAATTGTTAATGGAGATAAATAGACAAGGTCATTTATAATTTTTAAAACTTTATCTCCTCTTATAATAAAAAAATCTGGTTTTATTTTACTAAGCGTAAGCTCTATCATTTGAGCTGTTCTTCCGGGTCTATCTTCTCTTGAATTAAAGAAGATACATGTTTTTTTTCCTAGACCATACCGATCATTAATAGAATTCCAAATTCCTAAAGTTGATACGGGATCATTTGCAGCCATCCCATTAACAAATTTATACGTGCTTTCTTTTATCATTAGATCCCAAACTACTAATGCACCTACATCGGGTTTAACCTTATGCATTCCATTTAAGGCAGTCTGTCTATCAATGCCAGCTTTTTCACATACATCTATCGCAATTGCCACATTAGAACGATGCTCAATATATGTAAACAAATCAATCTCTTTTTGAGATACCGAAGTTGGATCCGAACAAACGACCTGAGAATTATTTTGCTTTGCAACAGCTTTAAGTATATCCAGTTTTTGATCTTCTGCAGTTATTAATAAAGCCTCATTAGGGATTGTATTACATAACGAATAAGCAACATCTTCTTCAGTTGGACCCATTTCTTCTAAGTGGTCAGGCCTGACGTTAGTTATTACGCCAATATGAGATTTGATCATTTGATGTTCTGCAATCCATTGATATTGAGGTTGCACAGCCATACACTCTATTACAACCGCATCAGGTTTCTCGGAAGCGAAGTATCGCAATAAACGAACCTGCTCACCTATAGATGGTAGCCTCAATCTATGGATAATTCTATCTTTTCCTTCTGGATCTATTACCCTAGGCGCAGTTCCAGTTGTTTTTGCGAATGTTTTAAGACCGCCTTCTCTTAATCCTGCTGCAACTAGTCTGGTAACACTAGATTTACCTCTTGTCCCATTGACGTGTATTCTTAAAGGAATAGAGCTAAGGGATCTATTATGAAGTTGAAATTCAATGAGTCCAGCAATACATAAGGACATTGCTAAAGCTCCTAGTAAATATAGGGGCATCATCAAAAAATTTCTAAAATATTATTACTACGGATTAGCCTTCATATCTCATAATAATCCTGATTATTGAGATTAAGTCCATCACGTTTACCATACCATCACCATTAGTATCAGCAAAAAATGCATTCACCTCTCCCTCGTATCCAAGGTTATAATCTACTAACAGCATTAGGTCATTGACATCGACTAAGCCATCATAGTTTAAATCACCTTGTAGCCTGACACCACTACCCCTGGTGGTTATTAAGATTGAAGTTTCATCTGATAGCGTAGAAGCAGAGTTATGATAGCCATTATTAAATGTATATTGCAAACCATTTGTCATTGTGTGGTCTTCAATTCCAATTGTACAATAATCACCATGTATTTGATCCCAACTGTAGGAACCATAAGAGGTATTATTAAATTCTTTATACTGAAGCAAGATATCGCCATCTCCAGTTGGTGTTGGATAATAACTAGGATCGAATAATACAGCCTGAAAGGTTTCACGTGAATTGTTTTGGTAAGTACGAACTTCTGACCACTCAACAATAAATTTTTTCTCTGATTGATCAAACCATGTATAGACTCTTCCACCATTAGTTGTTTTTAAATCGTCCCAAAAAACTGCTATCATAGCCCTTGGTCCACCAACGCCAGGTATTGTATAATTCCTAAAAGACTCCATGTCTGTTGAACCCATAGAAATCCAACCGTTTGAACAAATACTTATTTGATCATAATCCTGACCATAAAAAGTAAATGTGAAAGGTAAGTTAACAACCTGTACGTCATCTCCATTATCGCCAGCATCAGAAAGTGCACTCAGATGGGTACCCGGGCCTCCTTCACGATCATCTATTTCAATCCAATTATAAACTGGAGCAAGAGTATAATCAATATCTTCATTATCGTATATGTAGTAACCGTGAGAATCTGGACCAACTGGATCAGTGACTGAGGCTACCCCTATTTGCAATGGAATTAGATTATTTGAAGCATATCCATCATCTGTTTGAATATTTACAACTAGGTATGCTATTGTCCCAGGAATTGTTCCATCTAATGCATTGATCTTAAACAGATTTTCACCATTATAACTAGATTCTCCAGAAGGAATTCCTGACCATGAACCCGAATTATCTATGATTTCAATAAATGGTGAAGAAGAGGTTAATGTACCAGCAATCGGCTGTGAATTTGTTGACCCTTTATTCTCCAAATTAATTTTAATATCTGATGACATACCAGGAGTCAATATGTCTGTCGCAGTTCCAACTACATCAATATCACCTGCAATTATTTTATTTCCAGAAACATATATATTCAAGATACCCTGGAAAGTATTTTCTTCATTATCCAAAAAATCAACAATTATTTCTAAGTTAGTACCATCTTCAATCCCTTCGTCGAGAACTACGATATAGGGTAGTGAATTCGATGAAGTACCACCCGCAGACATATCACCGAATTCATTAGAATTCGAGGCTATTTCAATATTATTACTTAATGATGAGATGGTTCCTAAAACAGCTGTTGAATTTTCAGAGCCATAGTTTTTTGCATTAATATAAAGCTCTAATGTTTCCCCACTATTAGCAGTTGCATTAGAGTTTCCAATCGAGCTCCCCGTATTATCATCGATAATCTGAACTGGGTTTTCGGCTATATTGACAGAAACACCAGAGTCATAAATCTGAAAAGAGCTTTGATAAGGATAGTGATTCTTTTTGGTAACAGTTAAAAGAACCTCTCCAGTTTGAGTAGTACTCACTGGCAAACGGATGAATCCTTGATCATTTGTATATCCAGATTCGACCATTACTCCATCCATTAAAATTGTTACCCATGCATTTTCAACATTACCAATATCTTTAGAAACATTTATATCAATAAAATTTGTTCCTTTTGCTATTGCATATGAATGGTCAACTGTTGTTAGCTCAGGATAAGCACTCCACATTTGCAAGGAGGACTCACCCATTAGGCTATTCCAATGAACAAATATATCTGAAAAGTTATTGGGATTATCAGGGTAATTTTGATACAACATCATCTTACCGTACATTAATGCACCACCAGCAGAATTAATATTTTTGATGAGACTTCCATAATAAAATCCCATGTCCACTATATTATTAAACATTGTGTGTGTACCTGTTGTGGCAGTACCAATACAAACAACGGATCCTTTAGGATTGGACGATGTACCAGCTCTGATAAATGTTTCCGACAGAGCTTCTTCTTGCCCAAAAGAGCCAGTACCACAAGTTATCACTGTCGCAACAGGAAGCATAAACCCATTTGATGTACCATTTACATTACTATCACCAAATCCACTTACACCATAAAAGCCTCTATAATTAAAAAATGAGACTCCATCTGAAATTCCTGATTGCATTTGACCTGGGAATGATCCTCCATAAACAGTATTCACCTCTTCAAAACCAACCATATCAAGAATATCATGGATCGCTTCATTTGTAATGACACATGATATGCCAGAAGTACTCTGATCACCAACTAGACATGCACGTTCGAACCAATTTTCATTCATGTAGGGATTTGACTCATAATTAATAGTTTTACTCACAATTGTATTCAAATGGGAGCTTGTTTCAAATGATAAACGACCTAAAAATACTTCTGGGAAGTTATCCCCACCTTCTAATGTTGAATAAGGGTGATCTCCATCTCCGTTATATCCGCTCATTGATTCAACCCAAGTTGGGATATCATATGCTCCAGTTACATCACCAACAATGTTTACGTGAACAGGTGGATTATCCCATGTTTCATAAGCATTTTCTATATAATCTTTTAAATTATTTCTATCATTAACAATATTAGAGCTAGAAACAAAACTTACATCATAGCCAACTCGCTCTTTCCATTTCATTAATTGTTCTATTGTTCCAAAAAGGTTACCAATGTTGTTAGGTAAGACATACAATATTGCAGGGCGCTGGTATTCTACATCCTCGCGTTCTGTGGTACTGTAATTAACGACTATAGATTCATAAAGAACTTCAAATTCTTTTGACCTTTTTCTTGGAATAAAAGGAACTTCACTTGTTTCTATTTCAATTAATGATATTTCTGCGTCTTTAATAATTATCAACTCTTTTGAAATTGGATTATATCGAAACGGAGTCAAGGTAATCTGAGTCATAACTAGATCTCTCATAACAATAGGGTCAGATGCTTTGGCTATTTCAGAAGGAAAAAGTTTATTTTGTTCATAAGCATTACCTTTTAGAGCATTCCCAGTCAAGTCACGTTCCCAACTTTCAAAAGGAATAATGTCTATATTTTGAAGAGTTTCTTGTTCAATAATCTCTACCTGAACTTCGATTCTTTTATTCGGGCTGATAGCATACATTGTAGAAACAGTTGGAAGATATGGTTCTCCTGGCTTTGCAACCAAACCGTCACCTTGCTGGATAGTTGGCTTTATATATTGATTGCCATTCTGTTCAACTTGTTTTAATTCATATCCATAATTCTTGAATCGTAATTTTTTCTCATTTAAGGTAGATGTAACCTCGAAACCATTGAAAGGGACAGCGTCTGACTTCTCTGCAGTATATCCGAAACAAATAACAAGTAATATTGTTAATTTTTGAAAAAATATTTTCATTTAATCCTCTATTGCATAATCAAAAAGTAAAAAAAATCTGGATAATAAAAGCTACCAATGTAAACTAGCGTTGCAGCGATGGTGAAAAATGGCGCCATCGGCATCGCTCTGTCTCTATTAAAACCCTTAAATATAGAAACGACTATCCAGCTAAGCAAACTCAACAGAGAGGCAAAAAATAAAGTTAATGCCATCCTCATCGGCCCTAGCATTGCTCCAAGAACGATACCTAATTGAATATCACCAAACCCCATACCTTGTCTTTTTGTTATGAACCACATGATGCCTAAAATGAATAAAGGAATCAAAGATCCAATAAAAATGCCCCATAGTGCAGCCGTAAGAAAAATATTTCCAAGAGCAACGTTAACAGATGCAAAAAAAATTCCTAATAAAATGAAGATTAAAGGAATTTGATATGTTCTGTAATCAACAAATGATATTGCAAAAAGAGTAATATAAAGCAATCCAAAAGGGATCGCTTCTATCAAATCAAGATTTAAAAAACTCCAAACTGAAATAAATATAGATAAAAGCTCTAAGGATATATTTTCATGGTTTAAAGTAAAATTGTCTATTTCAATCCAGTTAATTATTCTTTTAGCAATATGCCCAAAAAAAATACCAAAAAATATTCCAAAAATAATCATTTACTCTACAAACCAGACTGAAGAGCAGATCCTAGGTGAAAAACTGGTAGATAAGTTAGAACGACCATAAGGGCAATTACCGCTCCAACCAATAAAATTAATAATGGCTCTATAAGAGTAGTCATCCTTTCGACTAAAGCATCTACTTGCTTTTGGTAATATATAGCAGCTCTATCAAGAAGATCGTCTAGCTCACCTGTTTCTTCACCTGTGGATGCAAGCTGAAGTAATATAGAAGGAAAAACCTCTGTTCGCCTGAGCGCGGTTGAAATATTATAACCATCTCGGATATAATCAGATGCATTATCAATAGCTTTAGCATAGACTTTATTATCAACAACTTTTCTTAATAGCGCTGTTGTTTCTAAGACAGGGACTCCAGCTCCAATTAAAATCCCAAAAGTCTTACAAAATTTATTTAAAATTGATTGTTCAAGAAGTGATCCAAAAACAGGTATTTTTAGTTTTACAGAATCAAGAGCATAGCCACCTCTTTGGGTTTTTGAAATTAACCAAATGATCGAAGTAATTGTGAAACCAACAAAAAATAAAAACCCTACATTATTGGTAAACCATTGACTGAAATCTATCATCTTTCTAGTAGCTGGAGGTAAGCCAGCACCTAATTGAGCATATACTTGAGAAAATTTAGGAATAATAACAAGTAACATCACCATCAACATACAAATCAAAAAAACTATCATAAAGATTGGATAATTCATAGCAGATTTCACCTTGCGACGAGTATCATCTAAGTTTTCCAAATAGGAGGAAAGTTGCTCAAGTATTTCGTTGAGATTACCACTTACTTCTCCAGCTTTAACCATAGCTATAAAAAGATTATTAAAAACACCAGGGTGCCTTGAAAGAGACTCTGACATATTTAAACCTTTTCTGATGTTATCGCTCACCGATGATAAGACTTTTTGAAATTTCCTATGCTTCTCTTCAGCTCCCAAGCTCTGTATTGCTCTTTCTAAGGTTAAACCTGCGGAAAACATTGTGGCTAATTGTCGTGTAAAAAAAACAATATTTGCCAATGGTATTCTATTTTTAGCTTTCTCTATTGATAGTTGAATTTCATCTAAAAAAGGGCCTAAGAAATCAAACGTATCATCCACTTCTTTTAAAGTTATAACCATCTGTCCGTTTGTAGTAAGCTTTTGAATGGCATTGTCAAGAGAATCTGCTCGTATTTCGCCCTCTTTCCTATTTCCCTCAGAGTTTTTAGTTAGGTAGTTATAGACAGCCATTATAACTCTTCTACTGTAGACCTCAGTATTTCTTCTACAGATGTTGTACCATCAAGTACTCTCTCAAGTCCAGCATCTCTGAGTGTGATCATCCCATTATTCAGGGCTGATTGTCTGATTTCATCTTCGTTAGCATTATCAAAAACTAATTTCCTAAGATCTCTAGCCATTGGAATCATTTCAAAAATTGCCAGTCTACCTCTATATCCTGTATTTCTACAATCAGCACAACCTTTTCCGTGGTATAAAGGACCATTGATCTTTGAACTATCTAAACCTACTAAGGCTAATTCTTCATTCGTTGGGGTGTATTCTTCCTTGCACTTATCACAAATTTTACGGACTAACCTTTGTGCCATAACAAGGTTTAGACATGAACCAACTAAAAAAGGAGCAATCCCAATATCCAGTAAACGAGTAATAGTTCCAGGAGCATCATTTGCGTGAACTGTTGAAAAAACTAGATGACCCGTTAGTGCAAATTTCACTGCAATATCCGCAGTCTCTTCATCTCTAATTTCACCAATTAATAAAACATCAGGGTCTTGCCTTAGTATAGATCTCAGTGTGGCGCCAAAAGTTAAACCTATATCCTCAAAAACCTGAACTTGATTAACCCCATCAAGCTGATATTCAACAGGATCTTCAACTGTTGTAATATTTGTTCTATCACTTTTTATTTCTTTTAATGCAGCATAAAGTGAAGTTGACTTACCTGATCCCGTCGGACCAGACACCACTACTAGACCATAAGGTTGATTAATAACTTTTTTAAAAGTACCTAAATTTCGCTGGGGGAATCCAAGTGATTTAAGGTTAAAATCAAATCCAGTTTTGTCTAATAATCGCATTACTACTTTTTCGCCATATACAGTAGGTAATATTGAAACACGAATATCTATATCTTTCCCAGGAGATTTTATAGAAAACCTTCCATCTTGAGGTAGCCGTTTTTCAGCAATATTTAAATTAGAAAGTATTTTTATCCTCGTGACTAAACCACTCAAAGATGATACAGGAGGCGTCATAATTGTTTGCAGTACACCGTCAACCCTGATTCTTACGTAGACTTGCTTCTCCATGGGTTCAATGTGGATATCGGTAGCTCTTTCTTTGATTGACTCAATAAAAATAAGATTGACTAGTTTTACAATGGGCGCGTCTTCGTCAGAAGCCTTGTCTGGAGAAAGATCTACGATCTCTTGTGATCCTTCTTCTCCTGAAACTACAGTAATACTGTCTATAGTTTCAGCAACCTCAGCAGTTTTTTGAATATCACCATAAACCTTATCTAATGACTTCTCTAGTAAGGTTGGCCCAACAACGAGTATGTCTGGATTCAAACTGGTGAGTCTCTTAATGCTATCAATAGCTACAACATCTTCAGGGTCTTCCATTGCTACAACAATAGTTGTATCATTCTTACTAACACCTAGCACTCTATTTTCTCTTGCAAAATCTTCAGGTATAAGAGCTGCGACACTAGAATCAGCTTCCAGTAAAATAAAATTATCCGCTTTTCTGTATCCTAATTGCTGGCTATAGGCGTTTGTAAAATCATCTTCTTCAATAAATCCCATTTCAATTAAAGTTACACCTAACTTATCATTTGTGGTTTTTTGTTGAGCCAACGCTTCGTTTATTCCACTTTCAGTAGCCTTACCATTATTAACAAGTATTTCACCAATTTTGGAAAACTGTGGATTGAAGTTAGACGTCATAATTATTTCCCATTTTTATTTTTTTAATAGCATTACTCACAAGGCGCTGGGGATCGAACAAGCAAAATATCTAAAGGATCACTACTCGTAATTTCCGGAATTAACAATGTAGCAGATAAACTAGCCGTGAAATCATCATAAGAACAGGTAGATGGATCTGTAGTATCATCTATATTTGCTAAGGTGCATATAGCTTGGTCAAATTCAACCATTATCCTTGCGTAACCATCAGAATCTGTTTTTACAACTGGTTCACAATTTATCATTGAGTAGCCATTCCACTGCCCATCGCCCTCGCCTTCATCAAATGTGTTTTCAATACCGTCTAATCCATAATCATCAAAATTTTCAGAAACCTCAGAGTTTTCTAGAACACCTAGCGAATCTAAAAAAGAATCATGATCGTCATTATTCGAACCTTCATCCACGGTACTAGGATCGTCATCTTTTCCGTAGTCACGCCATGTGAAGCATAAGTCACCCTCACCAGCGTCAGCAGTTCCATCTGTGGTGTCAATACCAAAATCTTCATATGCTTCGTACCCAATTTCATAAAATGCATTAACACCTGTTCCATTAAATGATACAGGTGCACCAACTACAGGATTACCATAAAAATCAATGACAAGCGCACTAATTTGAATCAATGCCGGATTCGGGTTTAAACTAAAGTCGTAATAAGTAGAATTTGATAATAATGAAACTTGTCCTGGTAGAAAAAATAAAGTTGCATCACCTTCACCTTCATTAACAAATGAAACAACTGAATCTCCATTTGCACCAAAAGTAAGAGCCCTCACTTGGCCAATAGCACCGATAGCATCGGTTGAGTAAACCATATTTGATCTTGCCACACCTGAGGTCGCCGTACCACTTAATATACCTGTATTATTAGTAAAGCTCACACCTTCAACAAAAGCATCAATACCAGTAGCTGGAGGTAATGGAGAAATATTCCAATAAACATAGGTTGAGTCCTCAACAGGATTATACCATTTATCATAAACGATAGCAGCACATTCTGTTTGGTAGAAACCACCTCCAATTGCCTCTGTACTATTTGGATCATATTCAGCTTCAATATAGTAAGGCGCGCCAGAAGCAATGATGACAGGAACGGTAATACTCTCCAAATCATCATTGAGAGTATCACAGATAGTTGTTTCAATAGTGTTTGTTGTCGCGATTATCCTGACTGGTCCAGGCTCAGTACCACTATTCAATGAAACCGTTGCTATTCCATTTACAGATTCTACTAATA
>Ga0233439_10006644_pt1 | contig 10222 bp, 9 predicted proteins | sample SI_123_September_6_FD_182713 | JGI IMG/M metagenome (GOLD analysis project Ga0233439, IMG submission 182713) | Seawater microbial communities from Saanich Inlet, British Columbia, Canada - SI_123_September2016_100_MG | ecosystem: Environmental > Aquatic > Marine > Inlet | place: Canada: British... | reverse complement strand
CAAAGTGTGGCTGTGATAGACGTTTACTGGCTACCGGTCTGGCAACTCTACAAACAGATCGGGCAGCAACTCCAGCGCGTCGCCAAACCTGACGTCGAGCGGGTTTGATCCGACGAGTTTTACCGCTGCGTCGAACAATCCTCGATTGTCTCCATGCTCCGGCCATATCAGCGCACGCAGCCAACCGATTGCATCTTGATCGTTGATATCGACACGGTCTATTTCTATCCCGACATTTGCTGCAATCTCAGGAAAACCATGATCTAACACCTGAGCGATATTTCCTTCGGTCTCGACTTCCACAGCCCACGGGAACGCTGGTGATCCCAGTTCGATGTCACCCGCTCCGCTGTGGTATCGATATCTGTATTGATTCCAAAGTAACGTAAGACCCGCGCTCGCTCCGATTTCTACATTGACGAACGGCTTGCCCCCAAAGGATCGAGACGACTCGATCAATCCCGGCAGCAATACTGCCGATCTCCGCACAACATTGCTTTGGACCTTTCGACTGGAGATGATTGGTATGATCTCGTCCCGATTGGCTAGAACAAACTCTCCAAATGCTTCTGTGGACCAATCGTCATCAAATGACTGTGGGTATCTTGCCAACAAGCTCGGCGAGTGACCGTTGTCTAGTAGAAGCCTTACTGCGCCAAAAATAAGATTGGGAGCAGGCTGACCATCACTCGCAGCAGAGACGATTTCCAACAGTTCCGTGTCATTTGAGATCGCTGCCGATAAGTGCGCATAAAACGGCGACATCTTCTGCGATTCGACAGAAGAAAACCGATGAAACACGTCTGCTAGCACCGAAATATCTCTTTGCATCGTGTTCTTCACTACCCTCGCTCTTCGGCCGAGAAACCTGTGATCAGTTTCGGCCATTTCAATACGGAAAACACGAGCGCTATTAGCCCAACAATTGCGTAGCCGGTAATCGTAAAGGGCACCCCGTATTGCTCGATCAGCCAGCCTCCAATGACCAACCCCATTGGTAGTCCGTAAACCGCCAGCATTCGAATGCCCATCACCCGCCCACGCATTTCGAATTTGGTGAAAGTCATCAATACGACCGACATCGAAACCATACAGAAGCTGATCGACGCTCCTATCAATGCCAACAACGGTAGACCGATGGCATTCGAATCGGTCTGAGCGAATAAAATCAGCAGCACGTACCAAACTACCATCGTGATCATCATGAACCGCTCTGGCCGGCGCGAATTCACGACTGCCGCCATCAACAACGACCCCACCAGCGCACCTATAGCGAACACAGCAACCATCAACGCCAGTCCGTTTTCGTCGTGCTGGTAAATGTCGTGGGCGACTACGGGGAGTAGACCGTTGGTAAGCGGGAACGCCGTCGCATTCACCAGAAAAGCAAGGAACATGATCGGCTGAATCACCGACGAGTCAACCATGTATCGTACTCCCTGCTTCATCTCGGTAAAGGGGTTCACGTGCTTCACAGATATGTTCGATCTGACTGAGCTGATACCGAGAGCCATCAACACGCTCAACGAATAGAAAATCGTCACGCCTACATACGCCCAGCCGAGTCCGAGTCTTGACAACAATATCGCACCTAACAACGCCCCAACGATACGAGCGGTGTCTTGTGTTGTTCTCGCTAAACCTGAAGCATTCATCAACAGGTTTCGTGGCACGGTATCGGCGATTAGCGACTGCCTAAGAACGTTGTCGGCGGGTCTTAACATTCCGCTGATGCTGGCGATTGCAAAGACGTGCCATGGCTGAATCAAATCGGTTACAGCCAATATCAAAAGTGCCAACGCCGAAAGTCCAGCGCCTGCGCGAAGCACGACTAACATCAACTTTCGACTCATACGGTCGGCGATAACACCAACAATCGGCGCAGTGAGAGTTCCCGAGAATCGCAATGCACCAAGTAATCCAACCAAGAGCGGAGAGTCGGTTGCGACAAGGATGTACCAACCAAGGATCAGAGTTTCCATCTCCGATCCCCAAGTTGTCATCGCATCTGCCGACCATTGGAATCGAAAACTTCGAATCCTGAATGCAGCGAATGGGCTCACTTTTGTGTTCGGATCTTGCGTGACCGAAGTTGGACGTTGCTCAGTGCTCAAATTATTGGCAACATCAAATTCTGGAAGCTCCGGTAGGACTCCCAAATGTATGAACAACGAATTTCGTCAGCTACCATCGATCCGTGAATAATCCCATCTGCAACGTGAACGTCACCTTATTCGCCCTAGTGGCGGCGGCAAGTATCGCACTTATTGCCGCATGTTCGACGAGCGAAGTTGTGCCTCCAGCCCCGACAACGATTGTTCTACCGTCCCCAGGAGCGTTTATCGTCTCAGCCGATTGCGGTGACCTAGAGTACGGATATCTGGGGCAGTCGGAGGTCACCGTGAGTTTGGATGAACTCGATCTGCAAGTAATCGTTGAGAACGCCAGCAATCCAAGCGAACGAGCACAGGGACTGATGTGCCGAAAATCGATTCCCGCCGGAACCGGAATGAAGTTCTACTACCCTGGACCAAAAACAACCGGATTCTGGATGTACAACACCTATGTACCAATCGACATCCTACATATCGACCGCTCTCACAATATCGTCGATAAAATCACCATGACGCCTTGCCTTCGAGACGGGCTAAGCGACGACGACTGGCAAGTGAAGTGCGCCACTGAAGCAAACGACTACGTACCGTCTGGTGAGTGGTTCACCGTATTAGAGCTCCCTGCGGGTTGGCTCGAATCGAACGGTATTTCAGACGCCGATATGGATGATGTGAAGGTCAACTGGCTGACAGTGGCCGACTAGATTTCGACTTCGGATCAAGCAAACAAAACGAACAAGGAAACGCACGAGAATTGGCTAACAGCAAGCAAAAAGCACTTCTGGCAGTAATCGATGGACTCGGTTTCAGCCGGGGACGGTCAAAATCGGTAGTTGAAGCCGCTTGGTCACAACTCGATCAGACCGATCAAGAACTAATCGTGTCGGCCGCCGAGCGTATCGGACACGATTCCGTTTGGGCGAAAAATCTGCTGTACCCCGTTCATGTCGAATCACTCGAAGCCGAAACGCCAACTCGTGACGCACTCACGTGGATCAGCGATCTGCAAACTTGCCGTGGCTTCCTAAATGTCGATCTGATCGAACGCATCGATTCGCTCGTCGAATCCGTAGCCGACGAACAGCGATATGTTCCGTGGGCGTCAGCTGCTCGCAATCTTTCGTCGTTACGAAATTCCAATCTCTCGATACCCACCAGTGCGTCGGGAATCTGGGCCGGGTTCGAGGATCTCGACCCAGCAGTTCAGGGCAATTCGGAAACCGGTCATCAACAGATCGGCAACACGGAACTAGCGCCTCAACTTCCGCTTGAGATCACCAATTCGATCAACACGGGCGAGTTCTTCGAGAACTCTGCGTTCAACGGCACGATAGCCAGTGCGAAAGAACGTGGGTCGACGATCAATTTCTGCTTTCTACTCTCAGGAGTAGGTGGTGGCGACGGACGTGTTCACAGCGCATGGAATCACCTCGAAGCCTTCTTAGAATTAGTCTTTATCCGCCACGGAATCTCGCCCGAGAATGTCCAGATGCAAGCGATTCTCGACGGTCGTGATTCAGCCGCTAACAGTTCTATCGTCGCCATAAACGGTTCTGGTGATTTCGTCGGTCAACTCCAAACGCTTCTATCGAAATACAACGCCGAATCGTCACTCGCTTGGCTTGTCGGTCGCTCGACCGCTATGGACCGCGACTACAGAGAAGCAGCAGCCAAAGCTGACTTCGATCTGCTGACTGGTAACGCAGACGAACGAGTTACCAACATCGCAGCAGCTCGATCAATCATTTCGGCAGCCCACGATTCTGGTAAGACCGACCAGGACATTCCGCCGATTGCCGTTCTAAAAACCGACGGATCAGTGCCATCTATCGCAGTCAATGATGCCTTTATTGATCTCAATTTCCGATCCGATCGACAACGATCAAAAATCGGTTCCCTCGCGGGCGCACGCGCATTCCTCGAATCCGAAGGCGACTCACGCGGACGAAAATGGGACGGTTCATGGATCGACCACAATCTAAATCTCGATATCTGCGCAATCGCCGAATACCACCCGATTTTCGAGTCTGAATACGGTGTCTCAGTCGCCTACCAAACCGAGCCTCACTCGCCGAATTTTCTTGCTCGATGGCCGGAGACAGTAGGCGATGACGAGTACACGCTGATTGCTGAAAGCGTGAAGTCGTCCCACATGGGCTACTTCTTCCGAGGACGACGCGAAGATCCGGTGAACGGTGCTAACGAAACTCGATTCGTCACGCCATCACACGGTGAAGAGGACGGCGTACTGACCGACACTGACTTCTACCTCCACCCCGGCATGCGAGCCAAGGAAATCACTGCCGATGTCGTAACAGCGATCGAGAAAGGCACATCTCGCCTGATCTGCTGCAACATCGCCGCTCCCGACATGGTGGGACACCTTCTACCAGCGCGCTATGAAGAAGCCAAAGCCGCTTACCGTGCTGCAACCGACGCGCTTGTCGAAATGGTAGAAGCTGCCAAAAATGCCGGATCCTACATGGTCATTACGTCCGACCACGGCAATATTGAAGACGATACTTCAGCTCACTCGGTCAACGATGTGCTGACGACGATCATTCGCCCCGACGGCGCTGAGTTGGTCGTTGGCATACCGGTGTATCAGGCGAGACTCTTCGATGTCGCCCCTACCGTGCTAGAACTCATAGGTGCTTCTCAAGTACGAAAAGACGCAGCACCGTCGGCTCCCCCCGAACGTTTCGTGGGCAGACCGTTGGTTGCCACCGGGTGAAGCGACCCGGTTCTGTTCGGTACAAACCTCGGTAGAGCTTGGGTGTGGACGCACAAGATGTGTGCTAACCCCCACTTGACTGGGTGTCGGAGCATGGTAACTTCTGGTGTATCGGTCTTCCGAAAGACCTTCATAAAGAGGACGGTGAATCGCCAGCATGAGGCTGATACTTCACCGACACCCCACCGGCTCGAGAAGTACATCGAATGGTTTCACGAACAGAAACGAATAGCCCAAGACTGCGATACGTATCGATCGCTGATGATCTGCAAAAACAGATCGAATCAGGCACGGTCAATCATGGCGACCGACTGCCAAGCCAGCACGAAATGGCAAAACAGTACGGTGTTTCTCTCACAACCCTTCGTGCCGCTGTAGATCTTCTCGAACAACGAGGTTTGGTTCGATCTGCTCATGGGCTCGGAACCTTCGCACAATCTCCCAAGCCGAGTGACTCCGCTCCCCAAGTACTGCTAGTCGATGACGATCCCCAAGTGGTCGATCTACTCACAGCGATACTCGAAGGCGAAGACCTCACAGTATCCAGTGCGGGTACAGCTGCTGAAGGAATTGCAAAACTCGAAACTGCAACATTCCAAGCAATATTTCTCGACCTAATCATGCCCGGCGGAACAGGTATCGATCTGCTCAAAGCAGTCGAACTACAGGGTCTAAAAACCCCAGTAGTACTAGTAACAGGTGCAGGCGACGCCAAATTGATCGACGAAGCGATGGACCACGGTCCTATCACCCTTATCCGCAAGCCGATTCGGGTAAAGCAAGTGCGTCAGGTTCTCGAAGTTCTCGGCGTTCGCAATCAGGCGAAGGTCTAGGTACAAACCATTGAGCACTGAGAACCGACAAGCAGTAGTATCCCCCGCGGCAGCCCATAAGTTTGAACTTATTGGGCGCATATCTTCCGGTTTAGCTCATGAGCTGAACGGGCCGATTGGCATCGCTCTGGGATTCTCTGAACTCGCTAAAGAAGCAATCGATGCTTCGACCTCACCCGATCTTGCTCAGGCAGACACAAGCAAGGTGCGTGGCTATTTAGAGATGATCGAATCTGCGAGCCTTCGAGCTCGTGACCTCTCTCGTGGAATCTGGAGCTTCGCAAAAGCGGAACCCGGAAACACCGAAAATATCGACATTGTTGAAGTACTCGAAACTGTGCAGCACCTAACGGCTCCCGCTGTCAAAGTTGCGCAGATCGACGTTGCCAGACGAGAAGATCCCGCTGCTCTTGCCGAAGCATTTTGCTTCGCCGATTCAGCCCTCTGCCAGCAAATACTGGTCGAGCTTGTTCTCTCGTCACCCGAATCAATCCCGGGCGGTGGATTAGTCGTTTGGCAGATCACTGCCTCTAACGATGGCTCAATCGAGATCGATCTCGTAACCGAGCCATGGAACGAAGTATCCACCAGCGAGTGGGAAATTCCCGAGTACGTTCGGGAGTCATTCAAAGATATGGGCGGCAACATAACAAGTGCCTCTCCGACGCCGGTCCAATCACAGGCCGACCCTACTGAAGAACTCACTGGATGGAGGGTCGTTGCGACTCTCCCACCAGCAAGTTCCGACTAATTTGTAGATAACTGGTTCTGAGCGATTGCTCGCAAAAAAAACGCCTGAGGAGGCCGCTGTGACTACGGATTCTGTAGCAACAAAGAACATCAAAGTTTTGATGGTAGATGACCACGAGATCATGCGTCAGGCATACGGTATGCTGCTAAATACCGACCCTGATATCGAGATCGTCGGTTTCGCTGGTGATGGTCAGGAAGCTCTCGTGCTTGCCGACACACTCGGACCAACCGTGGTAATCATGGATGGTCGAATGCCTCGACTCAACGGTGTTGATGCCGCTCGAATTATTCGAGAGAAGCACCCTGAAATGGCAATAGTTCTACTCTCAGCTTTCGACGACGACGAGTTCGTTCGAGAGTTCCTGAAGGGCAATGTTCGTGGCAAGGCATATTTGCTGAAGCAGTCACTACAGAGCCTTTCCGATCTCGTACAGGCCGTGAAAGATGTCGCTGAAGGTAAGACCTACCTCGCCAGCGAGATCGTTGCGAAGCTTGCAGGCACACAGAACAGCCGTGAGAGCCAGTTCCTTTCAGAGCTGACAGAGCGTGAACGTGAAGTTCTCGACTGTATGGCCCGCGGACTATCTAACGCAGCAATTGCTGAAGAACTGTTCATTCAGCCTCGAACGGTTGAACGACACATTGGTTCGATCTTCTCGAAGATGCGTTTACAACCTCAGCCAAAAGCTCATGCTCGTGTTCAGGCAGTACTTGCGTACTTGTCAGACACCGGCCGACTCAAAGAGGGCTCGAAATCAGGTGAAGGCGACGATTCAATGATCGGCGCAATCGGAATGATGGGCTAGACATCTCCCCTGCCCACAAGGCAAAGTCCTAGACCAAAGTTCAAGAGTTCATACAGCCTCTCAGACGCGAGAAAGCCTCCTGCACCCACAGGAGGCTTTCTCTTTTAACCAATTAAGTGCCACATTCCATAGGGAGAGAGGATGAACCTACTACCAAGCGATCTCGCCGCCATCAATAACAAGCTCCGTACCGGTCACCCATCCTGCTTCGTCAGAAGCCAAATACAAAATCCCATACGCTATATCGATTGGCAATCCGAGTCGCCCCATCGGCGTCATCGCCAAACGGGCGTCACGAATTTCTTTCTGAGAATGAATATCCAGAGTCATAGGCGTATCGGTAAAGCCGGGATGAACTGAGTTAACACGAATATTGTCCGGGGCGTACTGAACCGCAGCCGCCTTACTGAACGTCCGCGCCGCACCTTTCGACGCGTGGTACGCAGCACCCATAGGCGATCCAACAATCCCGAAGATCGACGAAACGTTCACCACCGCCCCACCGCCGTTCTTCCTCATCGCTGGAATAGCCGTCTTAGTCCCAAGCATGACAGCGGTCGAGTTCACCGCGAACACTGTGTCCCAATTCTCGACGATCGTATCCTCAACCGTCGCTCTACCCTTTGCCCCCGACATCCCGGCGTTATTGACCACGATATCGAGCCGCCCCCACTTCGCCATCATCTCGTCGACAACCTCGATCCAACGACTTTCCTGAGTAACGTCGAGCTTGCGATACATGGCAACTTCGCCGTTCTGATTCAGTTCAGCTTCGAGCGCATTGCCTTTACCGTCGTCGATGTCGGCTATCACTACCTGAGCGCCTTGCTCGACGAACAATCGCGAAGTAGCTTCGCCGATACCCGATGCTCCACCCGTTACGATGGCCGTTTTTCCTTCAAGACGATTACCCGAAGACATTTTTTAGTTCCTTAGTTGTTGTTGATATTCAGATATCAGCTAATTACGTTGTTCTTCAAAGAATCAGGGTTAATCTCTAATCCTAGTCCGGGTCGATCCGCAAATGGTTTCCAAGTTCCGTCGTCACCATACGGCGGTACCTCCGTCCACCAAACACCCTGGCTGTGCTCGTCTGCTCCCAGAACTTCCACGACCTTGAGATTTGGAGTCGCCATCGCACAGTGCAAGTGAACCAGCGATACGGCGTGAGGGGCAACTGGCAAGTTAAACGCATCCGCCATCGCAGCGACTTTCATCCATTCAGTAATGCCCGTAACTCGGTGGACGTCTGGCTGAACGATATCCACACCTCCGGCCATCAGCAAATCCCTAAAGCCGTACTTGGTGTACTCATGTTCACCCGTGGCAACGGGAATCGTAGTGGCTTGTGAAATCTGCGCCAATCCGGGAATGTCATCAGCCAGCACTGGTTCTTCGAACCATCCAACATCAAATTGCTCGAAGATCCTCGACATTTTTATAGCCTGCTTGGCGTAGTAACCGTTGTTGGCATCGACGTAGATTTCGACATCGTCACCCACTGCATTTCTTACCGCGGCAAGTCGCTCGATGTCCTCTCGCTCCGACTTGCCGAAATCCTTGCCGACTTTCATTTTCACACGTGGGATACCTCGCTCAACGTACCCCATCTGCTCGGCGACCAATTCATCTTGTGAATAGTTCGTCCAGCCACCCGATCCGTAAATCGGAACAGTCTCATGCGCAGGTCCCAATAGCCGGTAAATAGGCTGATCCAGCACTTTGCCCTTCAGATCCCACAACGCAATATCGATAGCCGCAATTGCCTGAAAAGCCACACCCTTACGACCAAATCCACGTACTCGCCAGTACATGTCCTGCCAGAGCTTCTCGATCATGAACGGATCCTGACCGACCAATACCCCGCTCAGACTGTCGTGAATCACAGCCTGAATCGAACGCTGTCCCGGTGCATATCCAAGACCAATCGTGCCTTCATCCGTATGGATGTGAACGAACAGTTGGCTCTTGCCCTTCGCATTGGGATCAATAGTCGGAATCGTCGCATCCTGAATTACGTACCCGTCAGGGTCGTGCAGCATCGTGGTTGTGATCTCGGTAATTTTCATTCGGGTCCCGCCATTGTTTCTTTTCGATTCAGAGCGACAGACTACGCCGGTTATAAGAAATTGTGTATATCCAGAAACAGACATTTGATCGACGACCGAGTTGATTCATCCATGCATCACAACCCAAATGGTCGTACTCTTCTTGCTGCTACTCCCGTTTTACCTCACAAGGCGTCCTGTCCTAATCAATGACAACCGAGAACCCAACCGGCCCGAAATCTAAAGCCGGTCGCGTCTTCTACGGTTGGTGGGTTGCACTTGCCGGTGCGATGAACATGCTCGTCAGCTCCGGTCCAACGTTTCAGGCCGCAAGCACGTTGTTCAGAGCCATTGAAGATGAATTCGGCTGGTCACGTGCACTCGTAGCCGGGGTCGCTTCTTTCGGGCGATTCGGGGGCGCAATGCTTGGCCCCCTCGAAGGCTGGCTCACCGACAAGTTCGGTACAGGGAAAATGGTCGTTGCCGGTTTTACTATTGGTGGTGGCGGACTCATCTTCTATTCCCAACTTCAGGGACCAATTCAGTACTACGCCGCCTATTTCATAATTTCACTCGGATTCTCAATTGGCGGATTCGTGCCTTCGATGTCGGCGGTCAACGCATGGATGCCCCATAAACGTGCCACGGCAATGGCTATCGTCATTGGCGGTTCGAGCCTCGGTGGTGTGCTCGTTCCGGCAATCGTCTGGGGCATCAACAATCACGGCTGGCGTGATACCACATTCGTTATCGGAATCATCACCATTGCTGTTGGCCCTCCACTTGCGTACATAGCTGGCAAGCGTGCTCCTGAATACAGCGACTTGATGGAACAGGTGTCGAAGCCTGACGATAATGATTCAACCCCGAAGTTCCAGCACGACTTCACCGCTAAGCAGGCACTACGAACACGAGCGTTCTGGTCGATATCGAT
>Ga0233439_10006643_pt1 | contig 10222 bp, 6 predicted proteins | sample SI_123_September_6_FD_182713 | JGI IMG/M metagenome (GOLD analysis project Ga0233439, IMG submission 182713) | Seawater microbial communities from Saanich Inlet, British Columbia, Canada - SI_123_September2016_100_MG | ecosystem: Environmental > Aquatic > Marine > Inlet | place: Canada: British... | reverse complement strand
ACTACACCACGCCGGTGGTCGTCGAGGCAGCAGGCCGGCTTCAGATGGTTTTTTGCGGTTGCGAGCTGATCACGAGTCTCGATCCGCTCACGGGTGAAAAACTGTGGGAAGTGCCCGGTTCCACACAGGAGTGCGTCTCTACGCTGGTCACTGACGGCACGCATATTTTTGTCAGCGGTGGCTGGCCGAAGAATCACACTACGGCGATTGTCGCCGACGGCTCCGGCAAGGTGGCCTGGCAAAACACAGCCCGCGTTTACGTGCCGTCGATGCTGATCCGAGACGGTTTTCTCTACGTGACGATGGACGCCGGCTTTGCGATCTGCTGGGATGCCAAAACCGGCAGACCGCAGTGGAAGGAGCGGCTCGGCGGTAAATTTTTCACTTCTCCGGTGATGGCAGGAAACCGGATTTACGGAACGAACCTCGACGGCAAGACGTTTGTCTTTGAAGCCAATCCTGACGAGTTCAAGCCGATCGCCATCAACCAGCTTGGCGACGAGGTGTACGCCTCGCCGGTCGTCAGTGGCAACCGGCTCTACCTTCGCGTCGCGTTCAAGGACGGCGAGCGCCGAGAATTTCTCTACGCCATCGGCGGCAAGTGAGCCTGCGTTTGCCTAAGCGCTTCCGGCCAGTCAATCCGCGCTGAATACTTTTGCTGAGTTTGCCAACAAAACAGGCCGAGCTTGGATGCCCGGCCTGTTTGAGTTTGTTAGCGTGTTCCCTGCCCAGTCCTTACGGGTGCGACAAGCGGTAAAAACGCGCCCCGGTCTTGGCGGGAGTCACTTTGATGACTAGTTTACCATCCTCGACGGTGGCCTCCGCGCCGGCGTCCAGCCAGGGGCCGTTCACTTTTTCCGCGTACTGTGTCACCCAGCCGGTCTCGTCTGCAGACCAGCTCAGAGTGAGTGTGGCGTCTGAGCCTTGGCCAAGCGCCATGGTGATCGGCGCGGCCGGTTCTTCCGGACTGGGTAGCTCGACCTCTGTGCCCTTGCCCTTGCCCAGTCGCACGTCGTCGAGAAGCACCGTGTTATCTCCCTCTGCGGTCTGCGCGAAGGTGATCTCGGCCACGTCCGAGTCGGCGGTGAAGTTGTACACGTAGCGGTAGTACGCCTCTGCCTCGCCCACCGGGTTGACCTCGTACTCAAGTGCGGTCTCGCCGTTGACGTTGACGTTGAGCGTGGGCTTGTTGCCGCCTCGGGCGTTGAAGTAAAACGAGAGGTGGTACGCCTCGCCATCCTCGAGTTCCCAGACGGTTTGCGTGAGGGTGGCGTCTCCCTGCAGGAAAGCGACGCGGTCCTGCTCTGGGTTAATGCCGTTGTTGGCAAAAGGCCCCGGACCGGAAACGTTGACGCCGTAGTTGCCGGTCGCCGTCCAGCCGCTTATGGGCGCGGGCTGAATGTACCCGGGCCAAGCTGGCGTACCGCTGGCCTCGAAGCCGGGGTTGACGATGGCCACATTGTCCGCGGTTCGCTTGACCAATGTCACTCCATCCAGCAATAACGTGGCATCTCCCGCAGCGATGGCCTCAAAAACCAACTGCCCCGATGATGACTCTGGCGCAAACTCAACGTGATGATAATAATACGGTTCATCTACACCCACTGCGCTGATTTCGGAGATGTAATCGAGTTCCTCCTCATCAAACTGAATGGACAAGTCCATTGTACCACCACAGCAGTTGCGTACATTGTAGTGAAACTGCAACCAGTATTGCTGACCTGCCTCGAGGCCGCCGACTAACTGCTTTAGCTTCCTTGAGCCTTGAGTGAAGGCAACCTGAATACGATCGGGGATGACTCCATTGTCCTGAAAAGGCCCATCGGCGTTGTTGACACCGGAACCGCCCTCCCATCCGCCAACTGGGCCATAATGAGGCCAGGAGGCAGACGGAGGATGATCCTCGAAACTTGGATTCTGGATCAACGAACCACTCACGTTCACCTCCACCCCGGCTGGGTTGAAGCAGACGCCGTATGCATTGGAGAAAACCAGCGCTGCACTGCCTCGACCAATAGCCTCGACCTCAAACGACTGGGTTAGTTCACCATCGTCACTGGCAAACTTCAGTTCCAGTTTGCCATCGGAGGCGCCGGTGATGTTGACGACCGACGGGTCGGAACTCGTCACGGTGAGGACGGCGTCCTCATCGGCGATTAACTCCTCAGGGATTGTCAGCGCGACGGCAGTACCAGTCTGCCCCACTGTCAGTTGCAACTCAGCAACGGATGAAGTGATGCAGGGAAGCATGGAGGAGGCACCTGTCACCATGATGTTATCGAGGATGACCGTGTTGTCCCCCGCCGCCGCTTGGGCAAACGACAGGTTCACCGCGGAGGCGGAAGCCGTGAATCGAACGGTTTTCACAAGGAACGGGTTTGCCCCGCCAACGGCTGCGATTGACTCCTCCAGCAATACTTGGTCGTCGGCCTTGACAACGAGCGTAGGCGAGTTCCCGCCACGGGCGTTGCAGGCGAAACGCACCTCATATTTTTCGCCCGGTACTAAGCCGGAGATGATTTGGCTCAGCGAACCGGCTCCCTGCAAAAAGGCGACCAAATCCTGATCTTCCGCTTTGCCGTTGTTGGCGAATGGGCCGGGCCCGTTGAAGTTGACGCCATAATTACCAGTACCCACCCAACCGGCGATCGACTTGGGCTGGATGTAGCCGGGCCAAGGCGGCGTACCGCTGGATTCGAAGCTGGGGTTCATCACGATGACGTTGCCCTCGTCACGCTGGACAATGGAAACGGCGTCGTAGATCATTGTGGCGTCGCCCGCAGCCTCGCCCCGCAACACCACCGTAGCGGTGTCGCTTTCTGGGGTGAAAACGACTGTTTTACTATGATAGCCCGCATTGCCCACCGCCTTTATCGACTCGTGGCGCGCGAACTCCTCACCATCAATTTCAACGATCAAGTCGATGGTAGAATCGCCGCAGCAAGCCCGCCGATTGTAGTGGAATTGCAGCCAGTACTGTTTTGCGGGGTTCAGCCCGGTGATCGTCTGGGTTACTGCTCGAGAACCCTGAGCAAAGCCGACTTGGTTGCGGTCCGGCGTGATGCCGTTGTCGTTGAACGGCCCTCCGATGTTCACGCCACTGGCACCAGGCCAACCCTCAACCGGGCCATAGTGAGGGAAAGCAGCGGCGGGCGGGTGCGCCTCAAAACTCGGATTCACCACGAAAGCCGAGCGCTTGGTCAAAAAGATGGGGTCGCCGATGCAGACACCCGAGTCAACCGACAAGGTGAATGCCGCCTGGCCACTGCCAAGCATCGCCACGTCCACCGTCTTGGTGTTTGGCCCTCCCTTGGCAAAAGTAAGCGTGATCGCGCCGTCGGCGTTGTCATCGGGGATGGCTACGCTTGGGTCGCTGCTGGTCAGCGTGACGACGGCGTCTCCGTTCTCAATCAAGCCAACTGGCACCTTGACAGTGATTTGCGTGGCGTCGTCGCCGGGACCAAGGTCAGAGTTGGCCACCGTGGCCGAGACACAGGCGTGAGCGACCACCTCAAAGTCGTCGAACGTGTGTTCGAGGTCAGTGCCGTAGCCAAGCAGCGAGATGTTGTTCGCGTGGAAACCACCCTGCTTTGTGTACTCCATTGACGAGCCGGTGAGTGGCGATTCCTCCCCGTTGATCCACATGCGGACCGTAGCTGGCGCGCCTGCAAAATTGATCGAGCTGGATGTGATCCGCACGTCCAGTTCACCCTCGGGAAGGGTGCCGATCTCCGGGCTTCCGTATATGGCCGCTGTCCCGTCGAAGACCTGCACCCGCCCGTCGTTGCGGAACAGGATGCCGAAACCGTCGGAGGCATTGACAAACTTGTTCTTCTCCGTCGCGCCAAACACAACAGCGGCCCAGTCTGGCGAGTCGTAAAAATCGTTGTTCGATCCAGGATGCACTTTGAACGAAATTTCAAATTCAGGCCCATCGATGAAATTGTAATCGGGCGACACGTTTTGTCCCACGATGTAAAGTTTGCCCTCTGCCCAATCTGGATTCACTACTGTGAACTCATCGGCAGCACCACCCGCGGCCGATGCTTCCGATTCAACATAATCAAGAACTCCGGCCGTGCCGGTTTGGCGACCGCCGTCGTTCTCAAAATTCACATCCCAGTCCTCGGTAGAAGTCTCATATGTGTCGGAAAATACGACCTCCTCTACACCGAAACCGCTGGCCGCCATCACCGTGATGCTCCTGGCCAGAAACCCGGCCTGCTCACTTGAGAGTTGCACCCTGCCCACTCCTCCGCCGACCACGTTGATCTTGAACGTGCCATCGGCCTGATTGGCATCGGCGAAAGACAACACCAACTTGCCGTCGTCTCCCGCTCCCTCGATCCCGACTATTTCCGGAGTCAGGCTTTGCGCGGTGACCTCAACCACACCGGCCTCAATAAGCGACTTGGGCACCGAGACCGTAACGTCGTCCGTTATTTCACCGGCAATGGCTTTAATCTGGGTTGGCGACACGCCAATGGCAGGCGCTGCTGAGACTTTTAGGTTATCAAAAGTGTGTTGCCATGTGTTGCCGCCAAATGCGCCGCCCAGTAGCGTGATGAAGTTGGCCTTGAAACCGGCGGCCTTGACGTATTCCTTGGCGTCCCCCGCCGCAATAACGGCGGCCTCTCCGTTGATGAAGACGCGAATGGTGGCCGGCGATGCGCCGTCGAAGCTGCCCACCTCTACCTCGATGCGAACCTCGAGGTCATCCTTCGGGATGCCGTCGGCGAATCCGCCGTTGCCCCCGTAGATGCTTGCTCCGCCGTCAAAAACCTGGATGTCGCCGTTGTTGCGGATCAGGATGCCGAAGCCGTCGGCACTGATGACCCACGAGTTTTTCGATGTGGCTCCAAATACGACTGCGGCCCAGTCGCCAGAGGCGTTGTCCTCGTCATCGACGCCGGCATCGACCTCGAACTCGATGGTGAACGGACTGCCGAAGGCGAAGTTATGATCCGGGGAAACCGAAATCCACTCGCTGCCCGGCCCCGGGAACAGACTCAACTTGCCGGGAGCCCATTCCGAGTTGATAACAGTCAGATCCTCCGACGAGTCGGAATAAGTGGTCGCGCCCAGCGCACCGCTCTGCCTTTCATCGTTCTCGAAGCCAAGATCGGTGATTTCTGTTTCCGAGACCTCAAAGGTGTCCTGAAAGATGAGCACCTGTTCCTGCGCGAACGCTGTGCCGCCAAGGAGCGACCACAACGCCACGCCCGCAATGATGAGCGCGTGGCTCATTGTGTTGGTTCGTGTGTTTGTTTGTTTCATTTTATTCTGGAGTGGTTCTGTTTATGAGTAGCCAAATTCGCTGAGGGAGATTAAATCATTCAAGATAACTAGATCGAGTGATCATCTGCGGCGGTTTTTTTTCTTAAAGTCCATAATGATGTCATCGATGTTGTCCTTCTTTCTCGACTCCACGTGCGAGTCCATGAGGACGATGTTGGCGGCACCAGCGGGGTGTTCCATGTTGTGCTTGTAGCCGACATGATAACGGCCACTGCTGTTTTTGGTCAGGTAGGTCACGGCAGGATGGTTCAACTCGTAGGAGATGTCGGAGATCAAAAACGTGGTGGATGGCTCACGCACGGAGGTGAGCTTCGCAGTCTCGGGATGCGGCGGCTGGCCGGGCGGGGTCGGGTATCTGGGATTATTGGGGAAACCCAGGTTGTTGTACTGGTTCATCCCGTAACTGATCTTCCACGGGTTCCCTCCGGTGCGCCGCTCCTTGATGCGTGTCGGGCAGCGGTACACGTTTTTGGCAAAGTCGCTGTCTTCGGTTTTCCCTCCGGCCTTAAACTTGTTACGGAGTACGTACGACACCAGCAGGTTCTGGAAATTGTTGATGTTTGCGTCGTGCCGGATGGCCCAGGCGAACGGAAGCTTGTCGTCATTGTCCATGACATATAGTGCAGTGGCCAAGCCCATCTGCTTGAGGTTGTTTTTGCATTGCGTGGAGACAGCCTGCGACTTGGCCTTGGCCAAGGCCGGCAGCAGCATGGCCGCGAGGATGGCAATGATGGCGATGACCACCAGCAACTCTATGAGGGTGAACCCCCGAGGTTTGTCTCCTTTGGACTTTAGTGAGTTCAAGTCATTCATTTGGTTTATCGAGGCGCACGAATCATACTATTTTCCAAACAAAAAAAACTTGACAATTGCGACAATTTTTAGCATAAAAACGACACCGACATGTCATCGCAAATGGAAACTTTTTCAACAACGGATGATTCCACGGCTTTTTTTCCGCTCCCGTACCGCGGGCATTTTTCCGTGCATCGCGAGGATATTTTTAGCGAAGACGAATTTCCACTGGCGGTGATTTGGCTCACGGATCACCCCGATCTTGGCTTGCACACACATGACTTTACGGAACTGGTGCTTGTGTTGGGCGGCTCCGCCAGGCACATGACCGAAGAAGGCGAATACTTGATCCACCCTGGGGACGTGTTTGTGATCCCGCCCGGCGTTGCTCACGGTTACACAGAGTGCGACAGGCTGGAACTGGTCAACATCGTTTACGAAACAACTCGGCTCAATCTTCCCAACACCAGCCTGATGGGATTCCCCGGTTACCGTGCGTTGTTCACGTTGGAACCGGCGTTCCGCTCGCGCCACGAATTCAAAGGAAGACTTCACCTGCCGCCTCACAAATGTCGGGAGATGACGCAATTAATGACCGAGTTACAGGAGGAATTGTGGCATCACAAGGATGGTTTTCACTTCATTTGTCTCACTCTGCTGATGCAGATTGTCGGACAGCTTTCGCGCATTTACACGGAGATGGAGACGTCCACCTCCCGCTCGTTCCTCCGCCTGGGACGGGTGCTCCAGCACATCGAGAGCCACTACGCGGACGACTTAAAACTGGAGGACTTGGCCAAGGCAGCCGCCATGTCCACTCGAACGCTCCAGCGCTGTTTTCAGGAAACGTTCGCCATGTCGCCAATCCATTTCCTCAACCGGCTGCGCGTCGGCAATGCCTGCAAGAAACTTCTCCGGAGCAATTCCACGATCACCGAAGTCGCTGAAAGCGTGGGGATCGTGGATAGCAACTACTTCTCTCGACTGTTTCAACAATTGGTCGGCACCAGTCCTTCTGACTATCGGAAAAAACCGTCCAGTTTCACCACTCCCCCTTCGGTTCACTAGCGCAGCCGGTGACGGTTTAGTGCTGGAAGCGGGCATTTAAGTTTGACAACCTGCGCCTGTATCCGATACGTCCGCTTCGGTTTGAGCAAACAAGACACCCAATCAGAGAAGGTCTACGCCTTTGCACGGGAACAGTTCGCCGCGCTTGGCGTGGACACCGACGCGGCCTTGGCTAAGCTCTCCAAAATCCCCGTTTCACTCCACTGCTGGCAGGGCGACGATGTGGGTGGTTTTGAACCTTCCGGCGAGTCGCTCGGCGGTGGCTTAGCCGTCACCGGCAACTACCCCGGCAAAGCCCGCACACCGGACGAATTACGATCCGATGCCGCCAAGGCACACTCTCTCATCCCGGGCAAACACCGCTTCAATTTGCATGCGTCCTACGCCGAGACCGGCGGAAAAACAGTCGAGCGTAGCGCACTGGAACCAAACCACTTCCAAGGCTGGATCGATTGGGCAAAAGAGCAACAACTTGGCCTTGATTTTAACCCCACTTTTTTCTCCCACCCCAACGCGGACGACGGGTTCACGCTCGCCCATGGCGACAAGGGCATCCGCGAGTTTTGGATCGAGCACGGCATTGTCTGCCGCCACATCGGCGCGGCGATGGGGCGCGCACTTGGTTCGCCGTGCGTCACCAACGTCTGGGTGCCGGACGGCTACAAGGACACACCGGTTGACCGGCACGGCCCGAGGGAGCGCTTGGCCAAATCGCTCGACACCATTTTCGCCGAACCGCTGGATGCCAACCACATCCTCGACTCGGTGGAGGCCAAGTTGTTCGGCATCGGCTCGGAAAGTTACGTCGTCGGGTCGCACGAGTTTTATTTCGGCTACGCTGTCGCCAACCGCAAGGTGCTCTGCCTTGATGCCGGCCACTTTCATCCCACCGAGGTCATCTCAGACAAGATCAGTTCAGCGATGCAGTGGCTCGACCGGCTCCTGCTGCACGTCAGCCGGGGCGTGCGCTGGGACAGCGACCACGTCGTGACAATGACCGACGAGTTGCAGGCCATCGCCCATGAACTCGTCCGCAACGATTACCTTGGGCGCACCCATCTCGGGCTGGACTATTTCGACGCCAGCATCAACCGCGTTGCCGCATGGGCCATCGGCACGCGCAACCTGCTCAAGGCCCTGCTCATCGCCCTGCTCGAGCCGATCGACACACTCCGCCAAATGGAACAGGCAGGCGACTTTACCGCGCGCTTGGCCCTGCTGGAGGACATGAAGCTCATGCCCTTCGGAGCAGTGTGGCACTACCACTGCCTGCAACAGGGCGTGCCGCCGGATCTGAACTGGATGCAGGAGGTGTGTCGTTATGAAGAAGACATCTTGGCCAAGCGTATTTAACCCGATCAATTTTTGATCTGTTATGACTACAGACAACCAATCCACGCAAGTCAACGAATACGAGCGCGAACCGGTGCCGCCCAAGGCCCATCTGGGCGCGGGAAAATTCTGGGGCATGTATGCGGGCGAGCACGCCGCAGGCACCGAGTTCATGATCGGTCCGCTGTTCCTCGCAGCCGGCGCGAGCATTCAGGATCTCATCTTCGGGCTGTTGCTCGGGAACATCCTCGCGGTGTTGACCTGGCGCTATCTCGTGACTCCCATCGCCATCGGCAAGCGGCTCACGCTGTATTATCAGCTCGAGCGCATCGCGGGCGGCTCCCTCACGAAATGTTACAACGTCGTCAACGGTGTGCTGTTTTGTTTTCTCGCCGGCGCGATGATCACGGTGTCGGCCAGCGCGGTCGGCGTGCCGTTCAACATCCACTACACGGTGCCGGAGGCGACGTTCGGTTTTGGCGCTCCCTCCTTTACAGGTTTGGTCGTGGTGGTCGGTGTCATCATCGCGGTGGTGGCGGCGGCCGGTTATCAAGCTGTGGCTCGCGTGGCGAACATCGCGGCGCCGTGGATGATCGCCATCTTCGCCGCCTGCGGCGTTGTCTCATTGGTGCAAATGGAGGCGACCAGTTTCGCCGCGCTGAGCGAAGGCAAATACTGGAGCGACGCCATCGCGTTTGTGCAGGAAAAGGAAGGCGTCCAGGCGTTTCCGTTTTGGCAGATCGTCGCGTTCGCGTGGCTGTGCAACGGCGCGATGCACTTCGGCATGGCTGACCTGTCGATCTTTCGCTTTGCGCGCAGTGCATCGTCCGGTTGGGCGCCGTCGATCGGCATGTTCCTCGGCCATTACATGGGGTGGATCTGCGCGGCACTGCTGCTGGCAGCGCAGATCAAGTTGTCGCAGGATCACTCTGCCAACCCGGGCGCTCTTGCCTGGGGCGCGCTGGGCTGGACCGGCATCATCTGCGTGGTGATCGCCGGCTGGACGACGGCCAACCCCACGATCTACCGCGCCGGGCTGGCGTTCCAGGGCGTGATGCCCACCTGCTCCCGCAAAACGATGACGCTCGTGGCCGGTGCGGTGGCCACCATCGCCGGAGCGTTCCCGAATCTCTCCGCCCAGTTGCTCGGTTTTGTCGGGACGTATGGCACGATCCTCGGCCCAATGGGCGCGGTCGTTTTTGTGGACTATTATTTGATGAAGAAAATCGGTCTGCGAGACGACTACGCCGTGCGAGTGGGTTCGTCGGTGAATCTCGCGGCACTCGTCGCCTGGCTGCTGCCGGTGTCCATTGGCCTTTACCTGATTTTCGCGAAGGGCATCTTCGCCGCGTATGCCGTGATCCCCGCTTGGCTGGCTTGTGGCGTGATTTATCTGGCGTTGAGCAAACTTACCCAAAAACCAGTTCCCGCGTAGAACAACCACCGAAAATTCAAAATGAAATCATTGGCAAAAATCATCTCGTATCTCGCCCTCGCGGCGAGTCTTGTTCCGAGCCTCCTTTACTTCACTGGCACGATCGATCACGACGCCGTGAAGTGGACGGCGCTCGCCGGCACGATTATCTGGTTCATCAGCACACCGATTTGGGCTGGCCAATGCGAAACCGCTGACACGTCAGCCAACTAGAAACATAAGTCCAAGAGTTGCACCCTTCAGCATCCTTGCCAGTCTTGGCCAAGGCCGGCGGCAGCAGCTCAATGAGCGTGA
>Ga0233439_10006641_pt1 | contig 10225 bp, 9 predicted proteins | sample SI_123_September_6_FD_182713 | JGI IMG/M metagenome (GOLD analysis project Ga0233439, IMG submission 182713) | Seawater microbial communities from Saanich Inlet, British Columbia, Canada - SI_123_September2016_100_MG | ecosystem: Environmental > Aquatic > Marine > Inlet | place: Canada: British... | reverse complement strand
TCCACCTAGTGACAATCAAACCACCAGTGCAACCCCTACATTTGAACAAATGAGTTTAAATTTAAAAAACCCTGACAATCTACTACGTTCAGAGACAACACCTAAACGAAAAAAAAGTGAAATGAATCTTACTGGATCTCCTGTATCTCCTGAACCAAAAAAAAGACCTAAAACTCCTCTACACGATTCAGAAGAACCAAAAGAAGGCGGACAAAAGAAAAGTCGTCGTCAAAATTATATAAAAAAGAATATAACTCGTAAAAAACAAAACTAAAGGATTTTGAAAAAAGAGACATAAAAACCAAAATTTATATAGTACAAATATGAACCCAAATACGAAAAAATCTCAAATAGTAAAAACTCCTGGAGTCCATACGATAGATATCAAACATACAGAATTATTGAATTATTATGAAAAGATAGAAAATGAAGAAATCCCTGAATTAGAGAAAGAATTTGAAGAGTTAAAACAAAGAAAGATGTTGTTAAAAAGAGATGAAATAGATGAGTATTTAAATATTAAAGATAATATGAATGAAATAAAAGAAAAAATAAAACGATTGAAACGGGAAAAGAAGGATTATTTATTAAATAATTCGAAACATATTTTCAATTTTTATGAACAAAAGCAACAAATATCAGCAGATTCCAATATAGTAAATCAAAATACAAACGTATTAAATAAGTTTTTTAAAATCAAAGCAATAAATGAAGATGCGATAGATATAAATAGTGAAAAGTATGCTCAATCGAAACAATCTTATCAAATGTATTGGCGGAATGTAACAAATGAAATATCAAACATTCAAGATTTTATAGTTCCAACAGATATATGTGAAAGTTGCTTGAAGGGAGAATTAATTCCTCAAGATGAAGAAGGAATATTAATATGCAATAATGAAAAGTGTGGTAAATTTATAACTTATATAGTGGACAGTTCAAAACCAACAAATAAAGAGCCTCCAAATGAAGTATCTTATACAGCTTATATAAGATTAAATCATTTTAAAGAGATTTTATCACAATTCCAAGCAAAAGAAACGACACAAATCCCAGAAGAAGTAATAGATGCGATAAAAACTCGTATAAAGAAAGAACGTATAGAAGACACAAATGAATTAAATTATGATAGGATGCGTGAAATATTAAGAAAATTAGGTTATAATAAATATTTTGAACATATTCAATATATAAATTCCCTTTTTGGAATAAAACCCCCAATAATGAATGAAGAATTACATGAAACTTTGTGTGTTCTTTTTATAGAAATTCAAAAACCGTGGGCAATTCACTGCCCTCCAAATCGAACAAATTTTTTCAATTATACGTACACATTACATCAATTATGTGTATTATTAGACCAAACTCAATATTTACCTTATATACCTATGATGAAAGACCGAGAGAAACAATTAGAACAAGATATGATATGGAAAAAGGTATGTAATGATTTAGATTGGGAATATTTTCCAACAGTATAAATAGTTTCATAGAAACAACTATGAAATTATTAAAAATTATAATATTTTAAATTTATGCTGCGATACGAAGACCACCTACTAATGTGCTACCAAGAGTTAAACCAGCACCGTTTCTAGCACTCGAACCCATAGCAGGGATGAATACATCTAAAATACTAAATGTAGCAGCAGCAGTTAATGCAATAATCATAATTTCTTCAGCACCTAATGCTTTCTTAGGGATTAACATAGCACAAATAGCAACAGCAAGACCTTCAATTAAATATTTAATTGCTCTCTTCATAAGTTCATTCATATCAAACATTCCGTTCATGTTTTATATAATACTAAAATATAAAAATAATTAGTTATCGGAAAATTACTTAAATAATAATTTTAATTAAATATATATAATGTCATCTTTTGAAAAGAAAGAATTGCCAACGGGTGAAAAAAACCCTAAATATGTAGACCTTTGCGATGAAGATCCACCAATTGCTGGTCAAAAATTTGCGTGTTTATCTTTTGTTTCTCCTGAAAAAATTTTAGAAAAGCGTGAAGTATATTTGTTTGATCAATTTATCAAGGGTTGGGAATTTTCTAAATCTATGGAAAGATATTTTGAATTTATTCATTTTATTGCTTATAAACATAGTATGAATGTGGAAACTTTAATAGATGATTTTAATGATTTTGTAAAGGAAGAGAATGATAAATTAAAGGAAAGCGGTATTAAGGATGATTATAAAAACTTTTTGGATAAACAAGAAGAAAAAATGAATGAAAAATTCAATAAGGAAAATCAATTTCAAACATCTGTTAGAGGATTAAAGGTTCGTGGTGTGTTTGGTAATCAAGAAGAAGCAGAGGAAAGAAGTAAGAAATTGCGAGATCAAGACCCCAACCACGATATTTTTGTAGGACCAGTAGGTATTTGGGTTCCTTGGGATCCAGATGCATATAAGACAGGACGTGTAGAACATTTAGAAGAAGAATTAAATGCGTTACATAAAGAAAAAATTAAAAATCAAGAAATGGCTAAGAAAGAATTTGAAGAGCGTGTTAAGGAGTCAAAGAAGAAGGCTATTATGGAAAATATTGAGAAGGCAAAGCAGAGTGGAAATACGTTAACTCAAAGTGTTGATGAAGAAGGTAATTTAACCGGTGTAACAGAAACAGTCGATTTTGAATCTCGTGAAGCAGCGAACGAAGATGATAGAACAGCATATAATCAATCGGTAATTGATAGTCATACTACAGATTCTCTTGAAGATGTAGATTAAATTTTAAGGTTTAATAAAAGTATATAAATATATATTATAAATATTTATTAGTATTTACAATATAAATGAATCTATTCTACGTAATTTTATATCATTTTACAACGCATAGTAATAATTCTAAAAAAAATTTACTAATTAATAGAAAAATTTTAAATAATGAGAATTTAAATGAAATAAAAAATGTGAATATAATAGATATTTTAATTAATGTAATAGTAAATGGCAATCAAATGTATAACAATAATCATAAATATAAATCATTAAAGGATATATTAGAAAATCCATTTCTTAAAGAAGAGGATAAAGAATTTTTTTTCGATATATTTTCAAAAACTCAAAAAACCTATTTAGCACTAGAAAGACTAAAATGGATATATATGTTTAAAATAAGTAAATTAATAATAGATACTGATTTATACATGAATAAAATAAGTCCTGATAAACGGTACGTATTTACATTACTTCATCATAAAAATCGTTATTTATTTACCAAAAGCGATTTAACCAATATTATAGAAAAAACATTATTAAATATAAATTATGGTTATTCTGAACCGTTACCAATCAAAAATCCTTATAATAATTTACCATTTAATAAATCAGACTTATATAATATTTACTTTTTTTTCCAATCAAATGGGTATATAATACCAAACGCATTTCACAAATATTTTTTATCTAATTTTCATCTTAAAAATTTTCGTGATTCAAATGAAGCTTATGTTAGAGATGAGTATATTAATAATAAAATGAAAGCAAATGATTCTACCTTAAAAAAAAATATATTAGATATGATTCAAACATTTAATACAAGTTCTACAAAAGAAAAAATATGTATTTCTGATACTTTTCCTGATAATCAATTAATAAAAACGATGAAACCTTACTTATTATTGTATTATACATATATATTTACCTATGACAGTTATAAAAAAAATAAATGTAGAGAAGAGTTTTATTATCGTATGCTTAAATTTTCAAGAGATAATCCTCTATATGGTCGCAAATATATTACTATTGAAAACCGTTATAAAAAGGAAAGTATTATGACACCAGTTAAAAATAAAATAACTAATTATAACACTACTGCTTTACACACATATAAACAACCAAATTTTTATAATAATTATAAAACATCTCATATAAGTATATTAGAAGAAGAACCTTATGAATTTTCATTTAATCTAGACAATCTTATAAATAATCATGAACAATACATAGATTATGATAGTGATTCTAGTAGTGATGATATTGATTCTAGTAATGACGATAATGATTCATTTTCTAACCATTCAATAAGTAGAAATAATGGTTATAATGATTTACCAGATTTAATTCCTGCAAATAGTGAAGAAAGTATAGTAATACCTACACCTATAAACGTTCCGTTTATGCCTCCAATATTATCTAGGACTTTGGGAAGTTTTTATGATAACAATACAGAACGTAACTTTGCTCATATTACTGATAATATAACTGTATCTGAAACATTACAAAATAATACGGGTTATATAACTCCTACTGAAAATTCACAACATAATGAAGTAATCGAAGACACAGTAAATATGCAAGAAATCTATGAAAATATTCAAAATATGAATATAAGATTAGAAAGAATTCATACGATAAATGAAGGGGTTATAAATACAGGTATTATTCCTCCAAACTATTATCAAGAACAATCAAACGATTCCTTTAAATTTGATAGTGATGATGAAATAGAGGAAGATGATATAAATGATTTTTAAAATAATATATAAAAATACAATTATTATATATTATAATGAGTTCTGACGAAGAAGAAACACTATTACCTAGTTCTATTGTAAAACAAAATAAATTAGATAAAGAAAGGTTGAAACGTGAAGATGAGTTATATCAAAAAAGATTAAAAGCAAGTGAAGAATATACTTATAAATTTAAACAATTAATTGATGAACAAAAAACTATAGCAAACACAATTTTTCATATTGATGAACAAAATCCTAGTGTTGAAGATTATTGTATAGAAGACTTAGATGATGAAGCATTAAAAAATATATTTCCTGATTATAATGAACATAAATTTTATCCTATTAAACAAATTACATCATATGACTGTAAAGTTATTCATGATTGTTTAAACAATATTTTTAATAAATATATAAATGAATTATATTATTCGTTATCTGATGAAAGTAAATTGTGGAGTGAAAATATTCGCAAATTTATCGAATTTCATGATGCTAGTTGTTTTAATCGAGAAATTACAGAAATAAATGAGCAAGAAATCGATGAAATTAAAAAACAAGGATTTGATTTTTTTGTAGGAGAAAATTGTGCAAATATAGATGAAGATGAATTTGACGGACCAAACGATTTATCAACTGAAGAATGGGAATTATTAGATGATATTATTTTATATTACTATCACAAATATTACACACTAGATAACTAAAAAATTGATTATAAAACTAATAAAAATATTCTAATCAATTAACTATTTAAATGTTATGTTTCTTGAATATTCAGCTAGAGATGAGAGGTATATACAATTTGCGGCCGAACAAGCAGTAAAATCAAATGTATTAACATTTCGTCATGGGTGTATAGCAGTTGTTTCAGGGAAAATTGTAGCTAGAGGATATAATAATACAAGAACATATTCAAAGGATGGTTTTATTAAAAATACTTGTTCTTGTCATGCAGAAACAGATGTTTTAAGAAAATGTTATAAACAAAATATTAATAAGAAAATTATTTTATATATAGCAAGAATATCAAAAAAAAATACACTTTTAAATTCAGAACCCTGTGTGGAATGTTTTAATTTAATGAAAGAATTAAACGTTAAATATATTATATATAGCACAGAAAATTCTATTACAAAAATACACGTTAATCATTTTGAACCAAAACACCATAGTAGTGGATTTCAAGCAATTCAAAATGAAAGAGTTACTTTACTATAAAAAATTGATAATAATATCATAAATAATACTTTTTTAATGATTTAAAATGTTATCTTATATAAGTATTTTATTTGTTATATTAATATGCTATATAACAAATAATGTTACCAGTAATATAGAAATTATCGTATTACTTGGTTGTAATAATAATGCGATACAAAATCAAAGAGTTTTATCTACTATTAATTATATAAATTCTAAAAAGAAACCTATCATTTTATATATTTCAGGTGGTTCAAAATTAGGTAATACTCCAACAGAAGCATCTATTATGTATCAAAGAATAAAAAATATTGATTCTAGTATTGATATTCATATCGATGATAAATCAAAAAATACAGCAGAAAATTTTATATATTTAAAAGAATGGATGAACAAAAATAACTTTCAAAACGAAAAAATTACAATTACTACATCTGATTTTCATAAAAATCGTGCTGAAAAATTTTTAAATAAAATTTTTAATAACATTAATATTAATTGGAATTTAAGTATTAGTAATTGTAAATGGTGTTGGGAAGATGAATTAATTCATATGAAAAATGTAAACAACGATATTTTATTAGCTACTTCCAAAATAATTATATAAATAGTGCGTCTAATTCAGGTATACTTCTTTCATCAAATTTACCTATACAATTTACTTTTGTAATTAATAAAGTCTTCTGTTTTTTTATTTGATAATCTTTACTTTTCTCTGTATTCGCAATACGTAAAGTATATGATAAATATACATCATGTTCATTTATACCACATATTATAATATTTAAAAAAGCACTAGTAAAACTACTTATGTAATATGTTATATTTACAATTTCACTATTCAATATCATATTATTCATAGTTTGGATTAAACGAAATTTACTATCTTTATATTGAATATTTTTTGTTGATTTTGTCATATTATCACATATTTCTGTAAAATTTAATAATTTTTCATTTGAAAATGGTTGTGTTAATTCTTCATCTTCTTGTTTTAAATAAATATACTTTAATAAATAATGACATACACAATCAGATAAACGACGTATAGGTGATGTAAAATGGCAATATTCTTGAGAACCTACCAAATCGTGAGATTCAACATTAGAAATATATTCTGCTTTTATTCCATTAATTATAATTTCATTCAATAATTCTTGACCAGTAATACCTGAATATACAGTATTTAACCAATCTTTCGCATCACAAGAACGATATAATCCAATCCCATCAAAATGAATTCTTAAATATTCACCTACAAATGAATTCGCAAATATAGCAAATTCTGCTATCATCTGTTTCATTAGTCTTTCAGTAACTGTATCCTTGTACAAATAAGGAATATCATTATTATATTTCACATAAGAATTTGATACTTCATTCAATACAATTCCTTTTGTTTTCTTGCCTCTTTTTTCTTTTAATACTTCACTTATTCGAATACAATTATAAAATATATCATTTGAATAATATTCCTTAGAAGCTCTTTCATAACTATAAGCATTTATTTTTTTCACCTTTATATTAGTAAATAATAATTGCACATTATTAATTGGTTCATAATTATTACTGTTAATCTCAGTTAATATAGTAATTGCTTGTTTAATATCTCCATAACTATTTACCATTAAACTCGATTTTTCCATAATATCATCAGGTATCATATGTATAGGTTTTCTATTTGATGGATACTTTGTAACAACTCTATCTTGTATATCATTCCATAAAGATGATTCAATATTAATATATTCTGTTGGGTCTGCTATATGAATTGCTAAAAACATCTTTTTGTTTTTTGTATATAAAGTAAACGCATCATCAGCATCTTCACAACCATCAGGATCAATACTATATGTTTCATATTCTGTCATATCTATTCGATCAAGAATACTATATTTATGAGGTAATACATTATCCTTTAATATATCATTATCAAATGCTTTTGTTCGTTTTTTACCGTATAAAGGTTCTACATTTTGACTATATTTATACTGAAAATAATAGTTATCCATATAATTATTATTCTTATTATTAATTGTTTATATAATTATTTACCATTTAGATTTCTTTACATTAATTGTAGTAGCATTTTTCTTTTTTGATTTACTTGGGTCATATGCTTCATCTTCATCATCTGAACCCAGATTTTTAGATAAATCCCAAAATTCTTTTGAACCTAACTTAAAATTTGGATGATTTTCTGCTTTATACCAGAATATTTGTTCATTCAACTTATTTGATTTAGCATTATTATTTATTACTAAACATTCATAATTTTCTGTGCACTGATCCATTACAGCACAAAATGATTCTAATGTTGGAAACATACTCGCATAATTTTCCCATATACGTTTACGATTGGTTAAATATGGTTCTCTTAATATAAATACATAATCTATATTTGTTCTCAGATTAGGTGGAATACCTAATGGATATTGCATAGTAATTATTAACATAATTTTCCAATGACGTCCATTCATAAAAAGCAATCTCATCATTTTATCACGTGTCCAACTTGCGTCATATAAACAATCATCTAATATAACAAAGGTGCGCGGGTCTATTAATGTTTTTCTACGTACTTCCATATCTTTATTTACCTGTTTTAAAACTGTTTTCTGCCGACGTAATATGTTTTCTATTAATACAGTATTATATTCTTCATGAATAAATAATTTGGGAACGTGTGCTGAATAAAAACCATTTCCTGCTTCTGTTCCTGAAATTACTGTGCCTATTGGAATATCTTGATGATAATATAATAAATCTCTTACTAAAAATGATTTTCCTGTATCACGTCTTCCTATCATGACTATTACAGGTCCTTTATTTTCATCAGGTTTAAATGTAATCTCACGCATATTAAATCTTTTTAATTCTAATGTCATAGCTATACTTATTTAATACATATTGTTTTACTAAGTTAAACGTGTTTTATTATTTGGATGCTAATTAGTTTAGAAATAATAAAATTAATATATTTACCACATATAAAGATATTTTATGCAAAATATTCCTAAATTTGAAACTACTATTTGTAACAAAAAACCATTTGATTTATTATCTTTAGAAAAAGATAGTCCCATTTTACAAATTAATGAAAATAACACTTATCAACCATTATCTATATCAAACATACAATTATATAATCCTACATTAAAACTTTTTTTTAATAATATTAATAGCAATAATGATGTTTTGTCTCATAAATATAATTTTCAAGATATGAATTCTATCTATGATAATGAAAACAATATTACTGTTCAAAATCCTGTCTTTATTAAATATTCACCTTTACTTGATCCTATTAGATATATGATTGGAAGATATGAACCAAATAAAGATATTTTATCTAATTTACCTACTTTCGATAATACTAACGAAGTTCAAGATAAACTAAATGACCCTAACAATACCTCATATGTAGATAATTTCTTTAGTTATTTATCAGGTCAAATGTTAAATACACATAATATTATTCACGGTATCGATTATTATGGTTCATTTTTAGGAATTCAAGATAAATTTATGATTGATATTGCAGATGATATTGAATATTTACATTCATCACCCTTTTTTATATCTAACAATAACAATTTATTTATATTTTCTAATTTTGATAATGATAATTTCTTCAACGTATCGAATTCTAGATGTAACAGACAAAAAATTAATATAGATACTGAAGAAGATTGTGAAATTGATTTTGACATTATTGAAACAGATGCTATTGATTCTATTCAAAATGATATTATAGAATTAACAGATGACAATATTGTCTATGCTAAAACAAATAAAAATACAACAACAAGCACTAAAAATAGTAATAATAGTAGTATAGAAAGTATTAGTAGTGCTTCTGAGGATGATTCTGATGAAGATAATTCTGAAGAAGAAGAACATAATTCTGAAGAAGAAGAAGATAATTCTGAGGAGGAAAATTCTGAAGAAGAAGATAATTCTGAATGGGAAACTGCTAGTAGTTGTTCTTCTAATGAAACTACTGTTTTTGCTTATATTAATAAATTCCCTATACAAGGTATTTGTTTACAAAAATGTGTTGGAACTTTTGATTCATTATTTGAATCTAATTCTATTAATTCCGATGAAGCTATTGCTGCTATTGGTCAAATTATAATGACATTATTATGTTACCAAAAATGTTTTCAATTTACTCATAATGATTTACATACAAATAATATTATGTATGTTTATACAGATTTACCTTTTTTGTACTATCGTTTTAATAATTTAACTTATAAAATACCTACTTATGGAAAAATTTATAAAATTATTGATTTTGGACGTGCTATTTATAATTACAAAGGTATTAGATTATGTAGTGATAGTTTCGCACCTAACGGTGATGCTGCTACACAATATAATACTGAACCATATATGAATGATTCTAAACCACGTTTAGACCCTAATTATAGTTTTGATTTATGTCGTTTAGGTTGTTCATTATATGATTTTATTATTGAAGATGATTCTAATGAACAAGAATATAGTGATATTCAAAAATTAGTAATTGAATTGTGTTTAGATG
>Ga0233439_10006636_pt1 | contig 10231 bp, 9 predicted proteins | sample SI_123_September_6_FD_182713 | JGI IMG/M metagenome (GOLD analysis project Ga0233439, IMG submission 182713) | Seawater microbial communities from Saanich Inlet, British Columbia, Canada - SI_123_September2016_100_MG | ecosystem: Environmental > Aquatic > Marine > Inlet | place: Canada: British... | reverse complement strand
GAAAAGTCAGTAAGGAAGAATTTGAAAAAGATTTTTTTAAATCAAAAAATATCTTAGAGAAAATTACAGGTAAAAAGGTAGAAGGTTTTAGAGCACCATTTTTTTCTATTAATAAAAATAATTATTGGGTTTTTGAAATTTTAAGTAAAAATTTAACTTATGATTCAAGTATTTTTCCTGTAAAAACACAACTATATGGAATTCCTAAAGCTCCAAGAATAATTTACAAGCCATCATTAGAGAATATCATTGAGGAGAATAAACAAGGTAAATTAATTGAAATTCCAATGGCAACACACAAAATTCCATTAATTGGAAATATTCCAATTGCAGGTGGGTTTTATCTTAGATTTTTTCCATATTGGTATATGAAATGGGGTATTAAAAAAATGAACAAAGAAGGCAATCCAGCTATGTTTTATATTCATCCAAAAGATTTAGATCCAGAAATGCCAAAAATTAAAGAATATAACTGGCATTATTACTATAATTTAAAATCTGCCTCTAAAAAATTTGAAAATTTATTAAAAGATTTTAAATTTGGTTCAGTAAAAAATGTATTATCTATTTAGAGTACATTTTATTACTATTATTTTCTTAATTTTATACATTGAGTTATCTTTCCATTTTAAAAAAAATAGATTCACAGAAAATGTTCGAAGTTTATGATAAATGGCCAGAAATTGCACATAAATCCTTTGAAATCAACCAAGAGAGGGCCAGTTATGAGAATATCAATCACATAGTATTTGCAGGAATGGGGGGTTCAGGTACAATTGGAGATATATTTTCATCCATTCTATCAAAATCAAAAATTCATGTGAATATAGTAAAAGGGTATGTTTTGCCTAAAACTACTAATTCAAATACATTAGTTGTAGGAATTAGTGTTTCTGGAAATACATCTGAAACATTATCAGTTTTAGAATCAGCTCAAAAATTGAATTGTAAAATTATTTGTTTTACTTCGGGGGGTAAAATGTTAGATTTTTGTAAAAAAAATAAAACACAATATAGAATTATTTCTAAAATTCACTCACCTCGTGCTTCATTTATTAATTATTTATATTCCATATTGAAAGTTTTACATGTTACTCTTGGAATTAATCAAAAAGATATTTTAGAATCAATAACGGAATTAGAAAAAATGCATGCAGAAATTAATTCATCAAATCTAACCAATAGCAATGTAGCACTTAATTTAGCAAAATGGATAACTAATACTCCCATGATTTACTATCCTTTTGGGTTACAATCAGTTGGAATCAGATTTAAAAATTCTCTTAATGAAAATTCAAAAATGCATGCAAGTACAGAAGATATGTTAGAAGCAGGTCATAATGGAGTTGTGGCTTGGGAAAAAAAATCAACGATTCAACCTATTTTGATTGAAGGTGAAGACGATCATATTAAAACTAAAGAGAGATGGCAAGTACTTAAAAAACTATTATCACAAAATAATGTAGAGTATAAAGAAATTAAATCAGTAAAAGGAGGAATTTTATCAAAATTAGTAAATCTCATTTATTTATTAGACTATACAACAATATATCTTGCAATAAAATTCAATGTTGATCCAACTCCTGTAAAATCAATTGAGTTCATTAAAAAAAATACAAATTAAAAAAAGATGGAAAAGATTTATTTTTTTGAATTAAAGTGATCAATAGTTAATTTTAATCCAATTTCAATATCAATTTTAGGCTCAAATTTTAAAAATTTTTTAGCTTTTTCATTATCAGCCCAAATGCATTTTTCATCAGGGACTTCTGAACTGTAATTTACAGTGAGTTTTGATTTAGAGGTTTTTTCAATTTTTGAAATCAATTCATTTATTGAGTATCTTTTTCCTGATGAAACATTAAAAGAATTAAATCCATGATTTGGATTATATATTACATTTAAGATACAATCGATTGCATCATCAATGTATAACATATCACGTTGTTGTTTTCCATCATTATAACAAATTGGAACTATAGTTTTATCATTAAGTGAATTGATAATTTGAGTTAAGAATCCATTTTTTTTATCAGGTCCATAAATATCTGCAAGACGTAAAATTACTATGTCAATTCCATACATTTTTGAAAAATATTCATACATTTGTTCAGTAATCATTTTTACAATGCCATATGTTGTTTTTGGTTTTAAAGGATCATTTTCTTTTGAGGGTTGTTTTAAATTTTCACCATAGACATTGATAGTAGATATTAAAATTATTTTCTTAATTTTTTTTTCAAGACAAGAATTTAATAAGTTAATTCCACCAATTATATTCAAATCAATAAAATCAGATTCGTTTGGGGTAATTTGTCCCAAAAAATTTATTATTATTTCATTCTTACGTATTTCATTAAAAAAAGATTTCTTCTTTAGGATATTTCCTTTAAATTTTTCAGCATTAGTTTGAAAATCTGAATTATGAATCATTAATTTTAAAGAATTTTTTTGATCCAGTTGTTTTAATAGAGATTTTCCAAGAAATCCAGTTCCCCCTAAAAGTAAAATATTTGTCATCTAAATAAATTCTAGATCTTATTATTATAAAAATAGATAACAAATTATATTTTTATGTAATATTTCAAGATATGTTTAGGAGTAATTTTGAATTACCCACATGTTTTCTTTTTCTTTAGAAAACTTTTTCTCTTCTTCAGTTATCAAAATTTCTTGTAATTTTTCACCTTGTCTTGGCCCAATAATTTTATGATTCTTTGAAATTTTTGATGCCAAATCTGTAATTGTATGTAATTTCATTTTTGGAACAAAAATCTCACCTTTATTTACATACAACATACATTGTAAAATGAAATCTACTGCTTCATTCATATGAAAAAAATATCTTTTCATTTTAGTATCTGTAATTGTTAATGGTTGTTCATTTTTAAGTTGTTCATTCCAAACTTCAAAAACATTACCTCTTGTTTCAATAATATTTCCTAGTCTTACAGTAGCAAATTTAGTTGTAAGAATATGAGGACCTGCCCAATTCGTTAATCTTTCACCTAATTGTTTAGTCGTACCATAAAGAGTAGAAGATTCAGCAACTTTATCAGTACTAATATTGATAAAAATTTTTGGTTTATTCTTAATTACAGATTTAATTAGATTTATTGTTCCGTTAACATTGACATCAATTGTTTCAATTGGATTGTATTCAGTAATTTCAATATTTTTTAATGCTGCTGTATGAATAATAATATCTACATCCAATACTGCCAATTCCACTCGATCTTTGTTGAGTATATCTCCCAATAGAGGTTGAACACGTGAATCATCTAAAGAATGACTAAGTTTGAATAAAGCATGTTCATTATTATCAAAAACTCTAATAGACTTAACAGGATAATTTAACAAAGTTTTGGTTAATGAAGAACCAATACTTCCTGCACCTCCAGTAATTAAAATAGCCTTATTTTTTAATATTTTTTTTAATTGAATTTTATTATTTTTGTTCATTTTTAAAACCTGGAATTATGTTACAAAATATCTAACTAGTGTTTGTATATATCTATTAAACAAATCAGGATTATCATTTAATTTCACGTGTAAAAAGTCACTTTAAAAGTAATAAAACTCAATTACCACTATAATTTAGAGAAAAAATATGAATTTAGAGAGGAAAATAGTAAAGAAAAAATGTAGTAAAATTAAGTTAGTAATAACAGATGTTGATGGGGTTTTAACAGATGGAGGTATGTATTATTCCAAAAATGGTGAAATATTAAAAAAATTCAATACACGGGACGGTATGGGCGTAGAATTGTTACGTAATAATAAAATTCCAGTAGTAATAATTACAGGAGAAAAATCACAAATTGTTCTAAATCGTGCTAAAAAATTATTAATCAAAGATGTATTTATTGGAATTAAAAAAAAAGAATTGTTATTACCTAAAATTTGTAAAAAATACAAAATTAAAAAAAATAATGTTGTATATATCGGAGATGATATTAATGATCTAAATATTATGCAACAAGTAGGATTTTCTGCAAGTCCTAAAGATGGAATATCGATAGTTAAAAAGAAATCAAATTATGTTTGCAAAGTTAAAGGAGGAGAAGGAGTTCTAAGAGAAGTTGCAGACATGATAATCTCATTTAAAGAATAATGATTGTAATAGTTTTTTATACGGTTTTTTTTATTCAAATATATGGTTTTCATAATTGGTGAAATAGGTACAAATCATGCTGGAAATATTAATATTGCAAAAAAAATTATTGATGCAGCAGTTGATTCAGGATTTAATGCAGTAAAATTCCAAAAAAAAAATGTAGAAAAAATTTATACAAATAAATTTTTAGATTCATATCTTGAAAGTCCATGGGGTACAACTCAAAGAGAAATGAGATTATATCGTGAATTTTCAAATAAACAATTTAATGAAATTGATAAGTATTGTAAAAAGAAGAAAATTCCATGGTTTGTTTCATGTTGGGATGTAGATAGTCAAACAGAAATGAAAAAATTTAAACTAAAATATAATAAAATAGCCTCAGCTATGCTAATACATGAGAAATTATTAAAAATTGTAGCTAAAGAGAAAAAACATACATTTGTTTCTACAGGAATGAGTGAAATGAAAGATATTGAAAAAGCAGTTAAAATATTTAGAAAAGAAAAATGTCCATTTGAATTACTTCATACAAATAGCTCATATCCAATGAAAAATAACGAAGCAAATCTTAAATTAATTTCATCGTTAGCAAAAAAATTCAAATGTAATGTAGGTTATAGTGGACATGAAAAAGGAGCATCTTTTGTTTCTACTGCTGCTGTAATTATGGGTGCTACAACAATTGAAAGACACATAACAATTGATAGGACACTATATGGTCATGATCAAGCAGCTTCTTTAGAACCAGAAGGAATGAGAAGATTAGTACGAGATATTAGAATGATTGATGAAATAATGGGAGATGGAGTAAAAAGAATTTGGAAATCAGAATTACCCAATATGAAAAAACTTAGACAAATTTTTACATAAAATAATTAAAAAATATTATTTTTTAGAAAACACGTACAAACCAGTTGCACCACTTTGAGGAAGTGAATTTTCAAAAGGCAAAATATTATTTTTTATCCATTTAATAAAATTTTTAACATTTTTTGGATTATTTGGTAAATTAGCATCTTTTAAAACATTTGGAAATCTTTTTTGAAAATCTTGAATTAAAATATCACCATGGGCCCAGGATTTATCAATTGTTCTCCATTTTAATTTCATATCTAGATTATCAGAATATTTTTGAAAATCAACAGGAGTTTGATAATGTAAATCAGCTAATGTAATAGGTGCATCAAACAATAACCATAGTGTCATAAGCATATAGCCTCGTGGATTAGTCCAGTTTGGAGAGGTTATGATAATTTTGCCTTTAGGGTTAAGATGTCTTTTAAATAATTTTAAAATTTGTAATGGATTATCCATATGCTCTAAAGTACCAATTGAAACTATTACATCATATTTATCCTTAATTTTTTTTACATCCATTTGTTTATATTTTAAATGTGAATGTTGATATTTGGTTTGTGCAATTTCAATTGCTTCAGTAGAAAAATCAATGCCAAGTACATCAGCACCTTTTTTTGCAGATTTATAAGAAAAATATCCAGTACCACAACCCACATCCAATATTTTTTTAGATTTCCAATTTAATTCTTTTAATATTTCATTTGTTTCCTCTGTAATTATCCCCGTTGTAGATAAATTAGTAAAATGTTTTTCTTCTCCTTTTTTGTAAACACCATCATAAAAAATTTCTAATTTTTTATTTTTTTGCATATTAATATAATAATTAAATTAGTATTTAATTCTATGATTTAAAAAATAATTATTTATGTTTAAGGAATTTATTAGCTTGTAAAAGATCATATTTAGTATCTATATCAATTGAAACTTTTTGTTGCATTTTAAATAAACCAATTCTACCAGAAATTCTACAATGTGATTTTTTAAATGCATTATATTTTGTAATGTAAATAGCTCCATTTTCAATAAATTGATTATTCATTTGTTGTCTATTAGGTCTATTTTTTGGATTATGATTTTTTGGGCTTAATGTATTTTTTTTAAGAGTCCAAAGAAAATAATGAGAACTATAACAACTCATCATTGAATCAAATTTTGAATCTAAAAAAGTGGATAATGCATCATCTATGTGATTTTTAGTTCTTAATGGAGAAGTATTTTGAAGTAGAATAATTATATCGGGAATATAATTTTCTTGTAATTTAAAATGATTCAAACAATGCTCCATAACAGGCTCTAGTTGAGATGAATCAGTTGCTAAATTCTTTGGTCTTTTAAGAATTTCTGCACCTAATTTTTCTGCTCTTTTTAAAATTTTAGGATGATCAGATGAAACAATGGTTCTTGTGATAAATTTTGATTTTATCGAGCTATTTATTGAATAATCAATCAATGGTTTTCCATTAAGTAATTTTAGATTTTTTAATGGAATACTTTTAGATCCTCCTCTAGCAGGGATAATTGCCATTATTTCCATATTTAAAATGATTGTATAACACAGATATCAACTTGACTGAGGATAATTTTTTCTAAAATAAAGAAATTTTTAATTTATTGATTCATTTTTTTCTCAAATTCAGATGCTAAATTATCGATAGTTGATTTATTTTGTTCTAGAAAAATTTTCATTTTATTTTCATGGATTTCGACAGACAAATAATGACCATCATAATAAAATGATTCATTCACTTTATTTTCAAAATCCATAGGATTAAAATCAAAAGAGTTATCATGTAAAATTTTAATATATTTATCTAAATCATCACTGGAAACTTTCTTTTTTAGTGATTCTAGAATAAGATTTGGTAACTCTTCAATATTGTTTAATCTAGATACAGAAGGTAGAACAGAATAGCCTAAATCAGAAAAAATTATCGCAGGTTTTTCATAAAATGCAGCATCCAATCCAGATGTACCTGCAATTGTAATTACTACAGAGCATTTTTCATAAATTTTTTCTGCAGGAAAAATAGGATGTATTAAACGTACATTTGGAATATTCATGATATCTTTGTATTCAGATATGCTTCTCCAGTATCTAATTACTTGAGCAGGATTCTCTTTAACATATAATTTGTAATCAATAGGTAAAGATTTTGCAATATGTCGCAATATTTCAAGTTGATTTGTGTGGAACGGGGCACTAATTAAGAGATTTTTTTCTTCATCAACTGCTAAAGGAAAATAAACAAATTTTTCATTAAAATCAATATTTTTTTCTAAATTATTATTCATAAATGAATAACGAAATTTTCTTTTTAACTTTTTTTGAAGTTCATCTTTAAGAACACGAATTTTTGTTCTTCCACGATGAGTATAATGTGTTTTAATATGTTCATTTTTAGAAGAAAAAAAGTTGAATGCTGATTTTATTAGTTCAGAATTTGAAACTTTAAAATTATGTCGATAATTTTTAATTTTATTGTAATTACTAAATGATTCTCGATATAATTTTAATTCATCAAAATTTTTATTAGAAGATTCAAGTTTGTCTAAATTAATATCAACATCAATTTTTCTAGGATTTTCCGAAATTATAGATCTTGAAATATTAGGTTGGTTCAAAAGAAGAATTTTAATTCCTCTTTTTTTACACATTCTATAAAATAATTCTTCTTGATGTAAAGTGGGTTCAAACATAATAAGAAAAGTAGGATTTGATTCTGTAATAATTTCATCAAATAATTTAGATTCATGTTCAATTATTGATAAAATTTCATTACTAGAGAAATTATAGATGGGGTTAAAACGATAAAAAATTCTTTCGTTAATTGCTAATTCCCATAAATTAAGATCATATTTTTTTTCAAAATTAGATAAATATTTTAAATCTGGTTTGTCCATATTTTGAAAATAATCATGATAAAACCAAGTTTTCTGAAATTTAACTAAATTTTGATTTTGGAAAAAAACTTTAGGTTTATCATAAGAATCTATCACTGCATAAAAATCAGTATTATTTTTTTTTTGTAATGAATATGCAATACAAAAAGAAGTTAGAGAACCATTTATCCAAAATAATGTTTTTGAAGACATTCTAATAATAATTTAAAATAAATCTGATAATTTAACGATTGTTTGTCTATCATACTAATCTAATTTAGTCTATAAATTGAACAATCAAAAAATGAATAATGCCTTAAGTTAGATATACTGAGTAGAATTTTACAAATAGAAGTGAATAGGAAAGTAGGTAATTGAAGATTAAGGGGTTATTATCAATAGGAGTTACAGACATCCTAGGAACTGGAATATCAGGTATATTTTGGTTTTTTCTGGCTACATTAATTAGTCCTGAAAATTTTGGAGAAATTTTTTACTTTATTGGAATTGCATCACTTGTTTCATATATCTCATTAATTGGTACACAAGATACGATAATAGTTTATGTTGCAAAAAAGATTAAAATTCAATCGACTCTAAATGTAATTTCATTAGTAATTGGTGGCATTTCATTAATAGTAATAGTCACAATTTTTGATAGAATAGATGTAGGGTTTTTACTTTTAGCTTTTGTAATAAATACACTAGCAATAGGAGATTTGTTAGGAAGAAATCTTTACAGTAGTTATGCAAAATATTTCTTAATACAAAAAATTCTTACATTAGTTTTAGGTTTTGGATTTTATTATTTATTTGGAGTAGAAGGAATTATCTTTGCTTTAGCAATTAGTTATATTGTATATATTATTAGAGTTATGAAAGGATTCAATGCACACAAAATTAATTTTTCATTATTAAAACCACGTATTGGATTTATCACAAATAATTATATGGTAATATTATTACATGGTTCAAAAACTCATATAGATAAATTAATTATCGCACCACTACTAGGATTTTCTCTTCTAGGAAATTATGCTTTAGCATCACAAATTATAGGATTAATGTTAATACTTACAACAATTTTATTCAAGTACACATTATCACAAGATGCAACTGGAAATAGAAATAGTAAACTTAAAAAAATTATGTTGTTAATTTCAGTATTAATTGCAATTATTAGCTATATATTTTCACCAATTATAATTCCAGAAGTTTTTCCTAAATATTCTGATGCAATAGAAGCAATTCAAATAATGGGTTTCAGCATAATTCCAATTACAATTAGTACAATTTATACATCAAAATTTTTGGGATTAGAAAAAAGCAGATATATTCTTGTTAGTAAACTCATATCATTAATTACAATAGTCGTGGGTACAATTATTCTTGGTTCCAATTATGGAATTACAGGTTTATCATTTGCTTTCATACTATCAGCATCAATAGAAGCAATAATTTTTCTGTTAATAAATATAAAAGTAAAAGAAAAATAAGATATGACTAATACATATTCAAAAAATGGGCATGACGATAATGGAAAAAACAATTATATTTTTAAATTAATAAAAAAACCAATTTTTTCATTATTAATAATAGGAATAATTAGTTTAACAATTAGATTATACTATTTTCCATTTGGAATACCAATCATTTTTGATGGTGTAGATTATTTTTCATATGCAGTAGTAATTAATCAACAAGGACATTTACCACTAAATTGGAATTTATCAAATAATGGTTGGCCAATATTTCTTTCATTTTTCTTTTCAATTTTTGAACCACAAAAATTTTTAGAATTAACATATTTGCAACGATTTTTATCAATTATAATTTCGGTTTTGACAATTATACCAGTATATCTTTTATGTTCAAGATTTGTTAAAAAACAATTTGCAGTAATAGGTGCAGCATTATTTGTATTGGAACCAAGAATAATAATAAATTCAATATTAGGAATTCCAGAACCACTATTTATTCTACTAAGTACAATTTCATTATTTTTACTTTTAAGTAAACGTCATACAATAATTTTAATTTCATTTTTTACATTAGCCTTATGCTCTACTATTCGTTATGAAGGATTTCTACTATTATTTCCATTTTTGATAGTATTCATTATCAGATTCAGAAAAGATAAAAAAATTGTTCAAAAAATATTATTATGTATTGGTATATTTTTTATTACAATTTCTCCAGTAGTATATGCCATGTATGAAACCACAGGTAATGATGGAATAATTTATCCAATTCTAGGTGGAGGTATTGATTATGTTTCAACTCACATTATAAATGAAATTCCAGATGTAGATGATCCAATTTATGGTGAAGATATTGAAGAAAATAGAGTAATAAAATTTTTTAGTCTGGGAA
>Ga0233439_10006635_pt1 | contig 10232 bp, 16 predicted proteins | sample SI_123_September_6_FD_182713 | JGI IMG/M metagenome (GOLD analysis project Ga0233439, IMG submission 182713) | Seawater microbial communities from Saanich Inlet, British Columbia, Canada - SI_123_September2016_100_MG | ecosystem: Environmental > Aquatic > Marine > Inlet | place: Canada: British... | reverse complement strand
TAGTGGAGTCAATATGACAGTTGAAGGCGTTGATGCACAAACACAACAAGCACCTCCAGCACCAGAACCACCAAAACCAAAAGGTACACTACCAAAAGGAATGGGAGAAACATCACCACAACAACAGTCAACAAATGTTGCTGATGATGGAAAATCTAGAGGAGATAAACTTGCAGACTATGAAGCAGATTACTTGCAAAGAATAGAACAACAAAGAATAGATGATGAAAAAGTCTTTGATGAATTACTAGAAGCAGAATCTAAAGCACGTTCTACAGCTAGTAGAGGTTCTTTACCAAAAGGGTTTGAACCAAAATCAGAACCTGAAGCACCAAAAGCATCTAGAGGCACTTTACCAAAAGGTTTCTAATCTATCAACAACTTTTTCTTTACTTATTTTTATTTTAAATTTAGAAAATCACCTAGCACTTCTTTAGAATGACCTGCTGGTTTTACTTTGGGGTATATTTTGAAAATTTTCCCTTTTTCATTTACAAGAAATGTACTTCTCATTACTCCCATGTATTCACGTCCCATGAATTTCTTCTTTCCCCAAACACCAAATGCATTTGAGATTTCTTTATCCACATCTGCTAATAATGGATATTTGATTCCCATTTTGTCACAGAATTTTTTGTGAGAGTTTACATCATCTGGGCTCACTCCGATAATTTCTATTCCTTCTTTTTGGAATTTCTTATAATCTTTAGAAAACTCGTCAGCCTCTGTGGTACATCCTGGAGTGAAATCTTTTGGGTAAAAGTAGATGGCATGTTTTTTGCCCTTAAAATCACTAGATTTTACCTTATTTCCATTTGCATCATTTACTGCAAATTTTGGAACAGAATCGCCTTCAGAAACCATATGTTCTCAAATGGATTATTCCATAATTAATTACTTTTTGACCTGATATGGATCCCGCCACTAGTCCGAATCTTTTATATGGAAACTCACGGGGCTGTTGCACATGGTTAGTCCTAGAAGTTGGCTTGCAGAAGCAATTTCCACATTTGCATTGGTCTTCTTTGGTCCTTTGTCTGTAATTCTTGCAGCATCCGTTTTCGGAGAGGGGTTAACTATTGAATCAATTATCATGATATCTTTAGGTCACGGTGCAGCAATTGCATTGATGGTCTATGCTTTCGGACATATTTCTGGTGCTCACATTAATCCTGCAGTTACAATTCCTATGATAATTACAAAGAAAATTGGAATTAAAGACGGAATTGGATATATTGTATTTCAAATAATCGGCGCTATCGTAGCAACTGGCACTTTGGTTGCATTGTTCCCTGAAATTGGAAAACCTGTATTCTGGGGTGCTCATGGTGGTCCAAGTGCTTTACTTGGAGGCAGCATGATGTCTGGATTAATTGTTGAAATTATCTTGACATTCTTCCTAGTTACTGTAATCTTTATGACTGCAGTTCACAAGAAAGCACCAAAGAGTGTTTACGGTGCAACAATTGGTGGAATGATCTTCTTACTTCACTTGGTAGGTGTTCCTTTAACTGGTGCATCAATGAACCCTGCAAGATCATTGTCTCCTGCAATATTTTCCGGTGATGCTGGATTATGGGAAGTTCAATGGTTATACTGGGTAGGACCAATTGTCGGCGGTATTATTGCTGGTTTGATAATGAACTACATCTATGTCAACAAAGCAGAAAAAGAAGCATAACCCTAACATTTTTAAAAATTTGAGATTTAATTTTTCTATATGACATCCTCTGATGTTATTTCTCAAATGTTTGCTAGTGAATCCCAAAAACTGACAAACCTCTTTGATATTGCTGATTCAAAAACTGATATGAACATTCATGAAATTGTAGAGACATACTATCAGGTCATGAATGTCTCCTCTATGACTACAATGCTCAAAGAACAAGGCGATTCTGAGCCTGAGGAATTACTTGAGAAAATTACTCAGACTGAAAAACTAATCTCTGAGCGATTTAATTCTGTAATTCACCCAAAAATTATGGAAAAATTATCTTTTTTAATTCAAGACTTGACAAAGAATTTACAATCAGAACCTTCTGGTGAAAAATCAAAAGAACAGATAGAAAAAGATGCAAAGATGTTTGATGAATTAAGACGAACAATGAGTACCAAAGAATTTGTTGAACAATACGAGACTGGGCTTTCTAATGATTAATGATCTTGCAAAAAACCTAGTTGAACTAAAAAAAGAATTTGTTAGAATCTACGATGGCAAAAGTCAGACACATGAAGTTATTCCAAAATCTAAATCTGAATTGTTCCCAATTGAGGATTCTCATTTAGAACTGTTACATGAATTTGCAACAAAGAATCCCATTTACTATAATTCATTTGAGAAACAAATTGGCTCTGTTAATTGTATTGTGTATGAGGGTGACATTAACAAGTATTGGCTAAACAGCATTCAACACGGTTCAAGCAAAGCTCCTTTTTCTCCAACTTGGATAATGTCAGGATACATTGGTGCATTACTTGCAAAAGAACTAGGATACTCTGAAGTGATTGATATTGGATCCGGTGATGGTCGTATTGCATTTGCTGCAAAGATTTTGAACATGGAATCATACAGCATAGAAATCGATAATATGCTAGTTGACTTGCAAAATATTTTAACATTTACACTTGATTTTCATCCGTACTGCTCTGATGCAATTACATTTGATTATTCAATTTTGAATTTGAATAGGCCCATCTTTTTCATTGGCGGTCTTGCGCAAATGGGCGGAGTTCCTCTGGCCTCTGGAGTATTGAAATCAATTCAATCAATATCTAATTTGAAGAAAAAAACTGGTTGGGTGTTTGCAGGAACTATGTCTCAAAAATATGCTCAAGATCCTAAAAATGAGGCTGGGTGGGGAACGTTAATTGAAAAAAATAATCTAAAATTAATTCAAAATGTTTCATTACCTGCTGCTTGGACTATCCATGAATCTGATGATGTACAATACATTTTTGCAGAATCAAACTAATAGTAATCCAAATTAAGCGTAAATTTCCAAAACTTTTTGGACTCGTTGCATAGCTTGGATAGTGCGATTGCTTGCGGAGCAATAGGTCGTCGGTTCGAATCCGATCGGGTCCGTTTATTCTCTTGTCTTGATTAGTCCCAAATAATCCAATTATGATATTTGGAACTGTAGAGATTAGAACTTTAGGGAACTGAACCAAACTCTGTGGGCTTTTGATGGTTTAGATCATCTTTAAGTAAAATTCAATAATTTTGAATATGTAGTATGGATTTGAAATAGAATTGACACAAAAAGAAAATCTAAAACCTAGCAACATTTCAACTAAAGAAACTATTGTACTCAGAACAAAACTAATGCCACAAGACGTAATGGAAGTCTTAGAAAAGAAAAAAACATCTCTTTTTGGTTCTGCATTAAGACATCCAAAACCTGAAGAAGTAAAAGTTGAAAATCCTACATTATATTTAGAACAAGTGACTTTTCTTTCAGGTTACTATGAGGTTGATTTTAATCGTAAAGCCTTGTATACGATCAAGGTAGATTCTGATGTTGCTGAAGTGTCAATAGGCAAAGAAAAATTCCCTATATTAGATCCGTCAGGTGTATGGGAAAAATTTGGGAAGAAAATGAAACACGGTGTTGGTATTACTAAACAAGATTTGGTGATTAATGTGACTGAGAATGCAGTGAAGAATATTGTTGATTTTTTATATTTAGATAACAATGGATTGGAAACTGATTTTTCATGCAGTACTAATTCTGATGCTGTTGAAAACTATGCTCAACGAACATTAGACATTAACAAAGAGAATATTAGAAAAATCGAACTTACAGATGATGTTATTTTTGAAAAACTAGTAGAAAAACTCAAAGACCAGCAAACCTTAGATATCAAAATTAATCACGAAGAATACGTTATTACTGAATTTCGTGAAATATTTGTTCCAATTTATGAGGCAAAATGCTTTGATAATAAAGAAAAAGTTGCTGTTGCCAGAGTGGATGCAATAACAGGAAAATTCCTTTGATAGTGTGTGCAATTTGAGCCTCTTTCCAAATTACGGACAAATTTATCTTATTGAAAATGATTCAGATTTAGGTAATCTGGGATTTTTCTAGACCCGACTTGCTCTACTGATCCGCTTATTCTCTTGTCTTGATTAAAGTTCCAATTGTAGGCTTGCTGTGGCTGTAACATTTTGTAACAGGCATGGTCTTAAGTTGAATTTTATTCTTAAAAGGACATGATGGGTATCACAAAAACACGAACACCTCAACAAGTATCAAAAAAGATGATAAATGAAGAGAGAACAATTATGGATTTAGAACTGGCAATAAAAAAAGAACAGTTCAGAAATACCTTGATAGAGAAAACTGAATTTGATGAAGGGTATACTAAAGTTACAGACACAGCATCATACGAACTTGATATGTCAGCTGTATGCTGGTATACAGAACAATCTTGATAATTTCAAATTAATTAAAACTTTAAAATTATTTTTAGAATCCTTGAAATTCAGACCACTGTTTTCCCAACTTGTCGATAATTTTCCAACCCAGTCTGTCTATGTTGACATGAGGTTCTGCAATTACTAGTATGATGTATCGTCCGATGGGAAAACTCATCATAACCACTTTTTCTCTTCTTGAAGAAGAATACTTTACTCTGCCCAAATTAGCATCAAACCCTTTTCTATTAGCTACTCTATGTGCTAATTCATGAAACATTTGTTTTCTTTTAGCATCAGTTTCAAAAGGAATTACCCCTTCTCTCATCTCTCCGACAATTAATTCTCCTGAACTATCAATTAAACCGCAAAACCTTATTTCTGGTTCAGACAAAATATTTTTTATTTTGTTTTTAAAATCTTCAACTGGAAATTCATTATTTGACATGATTTACATGTGTATTCATAATATTTAATGAACATTTTCTGTAAAACTCTAATAATTCATGATATAACAAATATCATTGGATTATGAAAAATTCTGCTCTCAAATTTTAGACGTAGACCCTAAAATCCGATTTGCCACAGTATTTGATGAATGGTCAGTCAAAGTAGGGGGTGGAATGAGGGATGGTGTGGAGAGTTTACTTTCTGAGCGTGCATCAAAAGAACTTGTCAATCTTGCAACCTTTGATTGGAAATCCCGAAAAGATATGGCTAAAATGCTAGGGAAAACCAAGTACACTTTAGCCGAATATGAAACGATAAAGCGTTTTTCATTTTATCTTGGTGATGATTATTTACTTCTTGTAAGTGCTGAAAAAGACTGTGACACTAATTTGGTAGTTGATCAAGTAATCAAACTATATTACGAAAACTAAGACTGATAATTTGAAAACAACTTGAATCTTTTTATGAGTAAACAATGAATAAATATTATGGAATTAAAATCTGAAAAATCCATTAAAGAATATTTAAAAAAATTACCTGATGATACTATAATCAAATATTATCTTGATGTAGAGTATAGTCCTTTTCCAATACTAGTCATTGAAGAATATACTAGACGATTTAAACGAAAAACCAAAAATGAAATCATTAAAGATCTTAAATTACAGTCTCGTCTTGCCAAAAAGAAAACTAAAGAGCTAGGTTCTATGGCAAAGAAACGAAAATTAGTAGATGATGTTACAAGAGAAAAATCTGAAGAAATAATTAAACAAGCAAAGAGGAAAGGCTACAAAATAAGTGAAAAACTAGCTTCAAAGGGAAGTCTTTTGGGTTCTAAATTAAAAAAGAAAACAAAATCTACGATAAAATCTGGAAGAAATCTAAAATCTTCACCCAGTAAAAATCTTGATTTGTTGAAAAAGCTTGGAGATTTACAAAAGGCAGGAATAATTACCAAGAAAGAATTTGAAGAAAAGAAGAAAAAGATCCTTTCTAAAATTTAGAAATTTAATTTGATATTTTATTTGATAAAATTTCTGTGTTGAAAATAATAATAATTTCCAGTTTGTATGTCTATTGGCCCTGCATCAAGGGCTTTCACTCCTTCCATTAGCACCATTTGATATCCTTCTTTGGTAACTTTATCAAATTCTTCAAAAAATATTGTCTCATATCCCTTTTTTTCCATAACACTACGATTGCTTCAGTTTTTAATTGAACCACTTCTTTACTGCGCCAAAGGCTTTTGATCCTTTTTGCATGTCCTACAACTTGTTTCTTGTCTTCTTCATATTCAGTATGAAGTTCTTTTTTTACTATATCTTTTGTTGATTTGTCTGGTTTGCTTTTCTTTGAAAATTTGTCTTTAATCCCCACGACGGGAATATGCTTTTTCTTGTTTTAATACATGTTGATTAAAATTCAATCTGAAATAATTTAAAAGAAAAGTTACTCGGATATGAAGATCTTAAATATTATAATTTCTTAAGCAAGTAATGAGTCGTGAAGATTTTAATTATTCATCTATCCTAATTCAAGATATTATGACCACGGCATTAATCACTGTTAATCGTTCTACTACTGCATTGCAAGTAGCAAAAATGATGGAACAAGGCGGAATAGGTGCAGTATTTGTACAAGATAATGGCAATCCTGTAGGCATTATAACTGATAGAGATTATGCAACAAGAATTGCAGCAAATGATCTTCCTCTTAACACTGCTGTAGAAAATATAATGTCCACTCCTTTAATCACAATTAATCACAATGAACCAATTTCTGCTGCTGCAGAAAGAATGACCACTAAAAAAATTAGAAAACTAGCTGTTACTGAAAACGGTAAAATCGTCGGTGTAATTACGTCTACTGATTTGGTAACCCAGTTGGCAAAATAACTAGAAAGTTTTTGTCTTTCTAAGAAAAACTGTAACTGATGCCATGTAGCATCCTGTTGCAATAACTTCTGAAATTAATGATGCCAAATACGGCTCAATCCCAATTTCTAAAAAGTAATACAATGTTGGCCATCTTATTCCGAGATAAATTATCTCACCTACTCCAAATGATGAAATCAAAGCTAGTAATTCTTTTTTAATTAAATTTGACTTCATAGACTTGTAACGATCTTTATTGTCAAAATAAAACAAGATTGAAAAAATTCCAAAGTAAATGATGTAACCAATGATTATTGTAATTGTTGTGTTTAGATAATTTTCTTGATCTCCAAGTAACTGTGAAGCTACAGCTGATAATGATGCTGAAATAATAAAACAAATGAGAAAGTTTCTGTTAATTTGTAATAGTTGTGGATTTAATTTCATGGTGTGTCTTTGGTAACTGTTATTTTGAATCATTTCATAAACCAAACTATGAAAAAGAGATGTGAATGGGCAAAAGACGAACCTAACACTACATATCATGATGAAGAATGGGGAACACCTCTACATGATGATCAAAAATTATTTGAATTTCTAATATTGGAAGGGGCACAGGCTGGACTTTCATGGGTAACTATTCTCAAGAGGCGAGAAGGATATGGACAGGCATTTTCAAATTTTGACCCCAAAAAAGTGGCAAAATACTCTCAAAAGCGTGTTGAAAAGATGCTTTTGGATGAATCAATTATTCGAAATCGACTCAAAGTAAATTCTGCAATTAACAATGCAAAACAATTCCTAAAAATCCAATCCGAATTTGGCTCATTTGACAAGTATGTCTGGGAATTTGTAAATCACAAACAAATTAAAAATAAATTCAAAAAATACTCTGAATTACCTACAACTAGTGAGATTTCAGAAAAATTAAGTAAAGATCTAAAAAAACGAGGCTTTAATTTTGTTGGACCCACAATTTGCTATGCATTGATGCAAGCTATAGGGATGGTAAATGATCACACTTCTGATTGTTTTTTGTATAAAAAATAATTTTTAAGGTAGATTATTTTGAATTAATCATGGCTGAAGGAAAATTTGTAACATCTGTATCTTGTATAGATGGACGGATTCAGATTCCATTGAACAAATGGATAAAAGAAAATTTTTTAGCAGATTATGTAGATACAATTACAGAACCTGGTGTAGACAAAAAAATCACTGATGTCATTGAATCAATCAAAACTAAAGTTGGAATTTCCATCAATGCTCACAAATCTGAACTAGTTGTTGTGTCGGGACATTATGACTGTGCAGCAAATCCTGTATCTGATGAAGAACATATTGCTCAAATTAAAAATGCAGTTGAAATAATCTCTTCATGGAATTTTAATGCCAAAGTTGTTGGTGTTTGGGTAGATAGTACGTGGAATATCAACACCGTATAAAATAATGAGTTCAAAATTTTCTAACTTTTCAAAGACTGCTGGACCTGGAATTTTATTTGCATGCACTGCAATAGGCGTGTCTCACCTAGTACAATCTACTAGAGCAGGAGCTGATTTTGGCTTGATGATTTTGGGATTTGTAATATTGGTAACCTTGTTGAAATACCCTTTCTTTGAGTATGGCTCTCGTTATGCAAACTCTACACAAACAAGTATCATTGATGGTTACAAGAAACTCGGCAAACCTGCACTGTGGCTTTATTTTCTATTAACAATATCTTCAATGTTCTTTGTTACTGGCGCTGTAGGATTTGTAACTGCAGGATTTTTTGAAAATCTTTTTGGAATTGATTTTCTTGGTGAATGGACAGTGGTTATTTTATTTGCAGTATGTGTTGCAATATTGGCAATTGGTAAATTCAATGTACTTGATAGTTTGATTAAGATAATTGCAATTGTATTACTAGCATCAACGGTATCTGCATTTTTGTTTGCATTGTATAATGGTCCAATAGAGCCTGTAGAGGATTTTATTCCAAAAGAACTTTGGAATGTCTCTGGAATCTTTTTCTTGCTGGCATTGATGGGTTGGATGCCAACTGCGATTGATCTGTCTAGCTGGAATAGCTTGTGGACTATAGAGCGAATGAAACAAACAAACTACAAACCAAAACTAAAAGAAACGCTACTAGAGTTTAGATTAGCTTATTTGATTACTGGAATTCTTGCAGTAATGTTTGTAGTACTTGGTTCATTCATATTTTATGGGTCTGGTGAAGAACTACCCAATAGTAATTCTGATTTTGCACACAAAATAGTTACACTATACACTGAAACAATTGGTGATTGGAGTTACATCATAATTGCAGCTTCTGCCTTTACTGTAATGTTTGGAACAATACTTGCAGTCTTTGATGGATATTCAAGATCTTTACAGAGAACTGTGGAGTTGATTTTTACTTCAAAAGAGGAAAAAATACGCACAAAATTCCGTGCATTTTATATAATTTTTCTAATTTTGATATCTGCTGGTTCTTTAGTTGTAATATTTCAATTTGAAAATAATTTCAAAGAATTAGTTGACTTTGCTACTGTACTATCTTTTGTAATCGCACCTGTAATTGCAATTTTTAATTTTAGACTGGTCACTGGTAAATTTCTTGAGAAAGAACATCAGCCATCAATTTGGTTAAAAATTCTAAGTATCTCTGGAATAATTTTCCTAATTGGATTTGCAGTTGTGTTTGTTATACTTAAATTCGGCTCTCTCTCCTAAATCATTTAAATTCCATATCTTTTACGATTTATTATGAAATCTCGTTTGATTGCTGTATTTACAATTTCTATTCTTTGTGTTCTTGGTTTATCGTTATCTATTTCAGCTTCTGAATCTAGTATCCCTGATTGGGTAAAAAATAATGCAAAGTGGTGGTCTGAAGGATCTATTAGCGAATCTGATTACATTACATCTTTAGAATACTTGATTCAAAATGGAATAATTGATTTACCAACTCCAATTACTAAAGTAACTGCAGCTCAAACGATGTATTCTGATGAAGAGCGTGCTCAATCATTTAGAGTTACGATTTCAAACATAATAGAACCATTGCCTGTTCATTTTTTTGAAAAATTTGAATTAAGTAGTTCTACTGTCGATGCTGATGATCCTCTTGCAAGATTGTATGAATTTCGTGACACCAATCCTGGTTTCTTTTTAGAATCATTACCTAGTGTTGACAAACAACCATTCTATGATTTTGTTGCTGATTGGATGGATAGTGGTGATTCACTAAATGAATTTGATGTAGATGTTGATGTTCTTGATGGAACTGGGGCTGTGATTCAGACCTGGGGTTTTGAGAAATGTGGTATAACAAGTTATGGCACATATCTTCAAGAATTTGTTTTCGTCTATTCTTATTCTGGCCTCCAAGATTCTGAAATTCGTGATAAGACTACTTTCTCATGTGTTGGTGTTCATCTTGAAACTCCATAATTTTAGTAAGTTTTTTTAATATAGATACATCAAATATGTTATCATCA
>Ga0233439_10006633_pt1 | contig 10233 bp, 10 predicted proteins | sample SI_123_September_6_FD_182713 | JGI IMG/M metagenome (GOLD analysis project Ga0233439, IMG submission 182713) | Seawater microbial communities from Saanich Inlet, British Columbia, Canada - SI_123_September2016_100_MG | ecosystem: Environmental > Aquatic > Marine > Inlet | place: Canada: British... | reverse complement strand
TCCACGTATCCAAATGTCGCATTACCAAATAAATGAAAGAGGAAAGCCATGGCAATCGCTCCCACCAGAAACACGCTTTTGTGGGGTAGTCTTTTCAACAAAACGGATATTTCTTTGAATATATCCGCCGCTGAGCTTTCCTCAGGCTCTCTTTTTTCCGCATTTTCCATGAATGTTGAGATAAACTAGATATTGGACCGATTTAATCTTATTTCACTCAGACTTAAATAAAATTTTCCGTGGCAGAGTGTATCACGGCGCAAATCCCCTTTTCCATGCATTGCCTTTAAGCAAACCACGGACAAGGAGGAAAAGGAACATCGTGTTGTAATAGAGGTATCTGCCGAATAGCCGCCTAGGCTCACTCAGCAATCGGAACAGCCAGCCTAAGCCCATGTTCTGCATCCACATGGGAGCGTCAGGTTTGGTTCCCGCATTCACATCAAACGCAAAACCAACCGCCAGCAAAAGCCCGCGCTTGATCTGATCTTTATGCTGATGAATCCATGCTTGCTGCTTGGGTGTCCCTAAACCAACCCAGATAAAATCAGGCGCAAGACGATTGATCTCTTCAACGATTTCCACTGATGATTCTTCCTTGAAATAGCCATTCTGCATTCCCACAACCTGAACTTCAGGCTGCCATTTCTCAAAAGCTTGCTTCAGCTGCTCCAAACAAGCATCCGAACCCCCAAGAAAAAAATGTGTGAATGGTTTGGGCGAGTGATTGACACAATGTTTCATGAACGCAGGACCGTAAACCCTGTCTTTCAAGTTCGCCTGCTGATTATTCAGGCACCAGATAAGGGGCATGCCGTCGGGAATGAAGTAATCCACGTTGGAGGTCTGCTCCCTAAAATCGGCATCCAGGCATCGCATGGTAATGATCTGGGTGTTTGAAAAATCCAATGAAATTACCCTGCCATTTTTGGATTCTTGCTGACAAAAAAGAGTCAAGTCCGCATAGGAAGTCGCACTGACGGGCGTCCCAAGTATGTGATGACAAGGCAGATCGTTTACCTTCATGAATCCACCTGATGAACCATTCTATCAATGATACGATCCAGCGACCACTTCAGGTTCCATTGAGGAAAATGACTTTGAAACTTCCGAAGATCGGACATATAACAGATGTGATCACCTTTCCTATTCTCTTCCACGTATTCGGTTTGAAGCTTCTTTTCCAGCTGGCTTTCGATCTTTGAGATACACTCGAGGATGGAGGCGCTGTTCCCACGTCCTCCACCAAGATTATAAACTTCTCCTTGCCTGGGGTTATTCGCAAACGCCAGAAAGGCACTGATCACATCTTCGCTGTGGATCTGGTCTCTCACTTGTTTTCCTTTGTAGCCAAGCAATGAATACTTTCCCCCGGATTTGGCAACTTTGACCAGATAGGAAAGAAAGCCGTGCAATTGAACACCGGAGTGGTGCTCCCCCGTAAGGCACCCTCCCCTGAATATCCCGACATTCATGCCAAAATACCTACCATATTCCTGAGCCATCACATCAGCCGCTGTCTTGCTCGCTCCGAATAAGCTGTGGAGCGTTTGATCAATGCGGCAATTTTCACTGACACCCCAATAATCCTCTTCTCGCTCGTAGTCCCACCGCGTTGGCAATTCTTTAAGAGGAAACTCATTGGGAGCGTCACCGTAGACTTTGTTAGTGGACATGAATATGAACACTGCTTCAGCCTGAGTCTGGCGTGTTGATTCCAGCAAATTCAATGTCCCTCCCGCATTCACATCGAAATCAGTAAACGGAATATCCTTCGCCTTGTCATGGGAAGGTTGAGCAGCACAATGGATGATTAGGTCAAATTTGTGTTGCTTGAATAAATCCAGAACTCCTTCTCGGTCTCTGATATCAAGGGTATGATGGGTAAAATTTCTGGTTGTTTTACGTAAGCGCTCAAGCACCCAAGTGGTATCCCCCGCCGGGCCAAAGAATTCACGCCGCATATTATTGTCTACCCCCGACACAACATGCCCCGCCCGGTCCAATAGCCGGACAGCTTCGGACCCGATCAATCCACTTGACCCTGTGACAAGAACTTTCATTGGCGTCGAAGGATAATAGTTGAAGGGAATTCTGAAAAGAATTTCCGAAAAGAAACCATCTATTGCAAACAGAGAATGCAGGATTAAAATGGTGCCAGAGGCAGGATTTGAACCTGCGACCAAAGGCTTATGAGTCCTCTGCTCTACCACTGAGCTACTCTGGCACCCGTAGAAGTCTCGCTTTTACAAACGAAGGAAGAAACTAAGTAGATCATCGCGCCCAATGTGACAAGCGATTATTTTGATGAATTTACTTTTTCTGATCCACCGCAACATTGAAAATTGCATGGATTGAGTCAAATCTTGAGGCGAACGGAGATATCCCCTGGTCATATTGGTCAAGCCCAGAGCACAGCCAAAGATCTTGGACTTTCCTTTTTGAGCGCAATCGCTATGGTTCGGATGTGATTCACAAAACCACGCATCGTTGCCCCAATTTGAGCAAAGCCTTGGCGCTCATTTACCTCGAAGCTCTGTTCTGTCTATCTGTAATCCAATTACAAGCGCATACCAATGATTGGAAGGCATTTGGAGCCGACAATGCCAGCACTCAATATTCGCCACTCAAACAGATTCACCAGGGGAATGTAAGGCATCTCAAGGTAGCTTGGGAATACAAATCAGAACCACTCAATAAAAAATTGCGATCTCAGATCCAATGCAATCCCCTCGTTGTCGATGGAGTGCTGTACGGTTCCTCTCCCAACCTGATCATCTTTGCTGTGGACGCTGCAACTGGAGAGGAAAAATGGCAGTTTAATCCTTTCACAAAAAGCAATCCAGTCGGTGTAAATCGTGGTCTGATATTCTGGGAAGAGGCGGGAAAATCGAGGATCCTATTCACGGCAAGTCATTGGCTGCACGCTCTCGACACAAAAACAGGTCACCTTATTCGCGATTTTGGGTATGATGGGCGAATTGACCTTCGAAAACATTTGCGCCCAGGCGCTGAAAAATCCTTCATTCTTTCCAACACGCCAGGATCGATCTACGGGGATTTACTTATTTTGGGTACACGTGTCAGCGAAGGCCCTGGACCATCAGCTCCTGGATATATTCGTGCCTACAACGTCAGAACGGGAAATCTTGAATGGGTCTTTCACACAATACCCCACCCCAGTGAATTTGGTTATGAAACCTGGCCCAGCGATGCCTGGAGCAAGATGGGTGGAGCCAATGCCTGGAGTGGATTGGCCGTCGACGAGAAGCGTGGATGGGTTTTTTGCCCAACGGGCTCACCCGCTTTTGATTTTTGGGGTGGCAACCGTAAAGGCAAAAATCTTTTTGGAAATTGCCTTTTGGTACTAGATGCCAAGACGGGAGAAAGGGTATGGCACTACCAACTGGTCCACCATGATCTTTGGGACCGTGATCTTCCGGCTTCTCCCAACCTTATTGAGTTAACAATCAATCAAGAAACAATAGAAGCTGTCGCGCAAATTACGAAATCGGGCCATGTTTTTCTGTTTCACCGTGAAACCGGTAAGCCTATTTTCCCAATTGAGGAGCGCCCCTTCCCCCCTTCCGACCTGAAAGAGGAAGAAGCTTGGCCAACACAGCCCATACCTACGATTCCGCCGCCCTTTGCACGCCAACAGTTGAAACCTGGCGATATCACACAAATTTCCCCTGAATCGAACAGATTGATGAGCGCCAAATTGAAGTCAGTTCGAAGTGGAGGTCAGTTCGTGCCACCAAGTGCAGCTGGAACGGTTATTTTCCCGGGATTCGACGGGGGTGGCGAATGGGGGGGAGCCGCCTGGGATCCAGCAACGGAATGGTTGTATGTAAACGCCAATGAAATGCCATGGATCCTTACAATGGTAGAAAGTGGTAAGGATATATCCACAGCAGACATCTCGAGCGGTAAATTACTTTACGGAAGATTATGTGCAACATGCCATGGAATAGACCAAGAGGGCGATCCTCAGAAAACCTTTCCGGCGATAGCCAACATTGGTGAAAAAATGAACAAGGCACAAATCATGGCTCAAATGAGTCAAGGTAAAGGAGTCATGCCTGCTTTTGCTTTTTTGAAAGAAGCGGAAAAATCCGCAATTGCCAATTTTTTACTGGGAGATGAGGTGACAGAAAAACCAGACTCATTCACACAAACAAGAGAAGCGAAAACGAAGGAAGATGAGGACAAATCCCCTTACACCCACACTGGTTATAACCGTTTCCTCGATAATGAGGGTTACCCGGCTGTCAAACCACCGTGGGGAACTTTGAATGCAATTGACTTGAAAGAGGGACGCATCATCTGGCAAGTCACATTAGGAGAATTTAAAGACCTGACAGCCCGAGGCATCTCACCCACAGGCACCGAAAACTATGGAGGTCCCGTAGTCACGGCTGGTGGACTCATTTTCATCGGAGCATCAAAGGATGAAAAATTCCGAGCATTTGATAAATTCACTGGAGAGGTCCTTTGGGAAGCCAACCTTCCAGCAGGCGGATATGCAACACCCGCCATTTATGCCATTGACGGCAAACAGTATATTGTGATTGCGTGTGGGGGAGGAAAAATGAACACAAAGTCGGGTGTTTCCTACATAGCTTTTAGTCTGCCAAACTAATCCTTTCAGATGATCAAACCATCCAATCCAAAAGCAAGACAAGTTGTTATTTCCGAGGGCTTTACCTTAATTGAGTTATTAGTCGTTATCGCAATCATTGCCATATTGGCAAGTTTACTGCTACCGGCTTTGAGTCAGGCTAAGAAAAAAGCAAACCGAATCGTGTGTGTGTCGAATATGCGTCAAATTGATCTGGCATTCAGAATGTATCGCTCTGATCATGATGAGCGTTTCCCTGACAGGAGAGATTTAAAATCGTTATTACCCGGAGGTTACAAACCTTGGGGTAATTGGCCCAGGTCTGATCCTCGCTCAGGTTGGGCAGGATTGATCTTATCCAATACAGTAGGCTCCGAAAAGACCTGGATGTGTCCAAGCATCAGGAAATCACCGTTGGGAAAAGCTATTTCATCAGTCCAGCATATTGGTTTTACAACAAATGCTCCGTTGAGTGGATATTGGATGTGGCGATTCGACCAAAATACAGAAGAAATCCCACTGGATAATTTTTGGGGGAAAACGGAAAATCAAGTCATTCAACATTTGAGGAAAGAAGCGAATCCTTTTATAGGCATCCCAAATGGTCCTACGGAGGTCGAATTGATGGTCGATGTTTACTATCCTTCTACAATCGACAGTATCGATGAATCGATCAGAGGAAGAGCCGTTCATCCAAAGGGGAGAAACAGACTCATGATGGATGGACACGTTCAGTTCCTGAAAGACAAACGCACCCAATAAAAAACTCGCTTCCCCTTGGAGAAGCGAGTTGTGAGAAATTGATATTCGTTACTACTGTTAAGCGTCTTTCTTTTCTTCTTCTTGCTTAACAGCTTCTGGCTTCTCCTCTGAAGGAGTATCAGCAATGGCCTCCGTAACAGGTGCCTCAGTGGTTGTCGGTGTTTCTGCAGCCGTCTCGGTTGTGCTATCAGAAGAACCTTCGGGTTCAGCAGTTGAGCTTGTTTCTACAAACTCGATCATTGCCATTTGCGCAGCATCGCCGCGGCGTTCATGCAATTTAATGATACGCGTGTAACCACCTGGGCGATCCTGATGACCTGGAGCAATTTCGTTGAAAAGAATCTGAACGGCGTCTTCCTGATGCAAACGAGAAGCTGCTAACCGGCGGTGATGAATAGAACCTTTTTTGCCGAGTGTGACCATTTTTTCTGCAACAGGACGCACTGCTTTGGCCTTTGCTAAGGTAGTAGTAACTCTTTTGTTCTTGATCAGGCTGCACACCATATTAGCCAGCATAGCGTTGCGGTGCGCGCCTTTGCGACCAAGTTTAGCATTACGTTTTAAGTGTCTCATGAAAAGTGAATATTAAATTGTTTTACTCCAATGCGCTGGGATCTTCCTTTGAATCAATGAGAGAAGTGTCAATGTTCATTCCAAGTGACAATCCCAAACCGGTAAGTTTGTCCTTAATTTCGTTCAGTGACTTCTTACCAAAATTCCGATATTTGAGCATTTCTGCTTCCGACTTGATTGCCAACTGTCCGACAGTGGTTATGTTGGCGTTGTTGAGACAGTTGGCGGCGCGCACACTGAGCTCAATTTCATTGACACTCATGTTGAGAAGTTTGCGCATTCTGGACTTTTCATCATCCTTCTGGTCAACCACTTCTTCGAATTCAACGGCATTCTTGTCGTATCCAACAAACACATCCAAGTGGTGTTGAAGGATAGCGGAAGCTTGTGTCAACGCATCGTCGGGGGTAATACGTCCATCCGTGTTGATTTCTAAAATCAGACTATCATAGTCTGTTCGCTGACCGACTCGAGCGCTTTCAACGTTGTATCTCACACGAGTAACAGGCGAAAAGATAGAGTCAATCGGTATGACGCCTATGGATTGGTCCTGCTTTTTGTTTTCATCACCAGGGCAGAAACCACGTCCCACCATGATCTCCATTTCGATCTCGAATTTTTTCTTTTTATCGAGCGTGCAAATGTGCTGTTCGGGGTTGACAAGTTCAAGGTTCTGGTTGACTTGAATGTCAGCACCCGTGACTGCTCCGCTTTTATTGACGCTTAGTAAGATTGTTTGTGGATCACGTGAATGTGAGATGAACTTAACCTTCTTTAAATTCAACACAATTTCAGTGACATCTTCTGCAACTCCCTCCACAACGGCAAACTCATGCATTGCTCCGTCGATCTTTACCGAGGTAATGGAGGCACCTTCGAGGGAGGAAAGGAGGACACGTCGTAAGGAATTTCCTATGGTGTGTCCGTAACCTGTTTCAAAGGGTTCAGCAACGAATTTTGCGTATTTATCGGTAGCGGTTTCTTCATCTTTGGTCAACCGCTTGGGCATTTCAAAACGACCTAATCTTACTGGCATAATATTATAGATACAGTTTTAATCTGGCCTAGTGAGCGTCCCGACGTTCACTAAGCCCATATAACTGATTTGGTATTGTTATTATCGGGAATAAAATTCAACGACCATTTGCTCGCTGCCAATTGGTTGTATTTCTTCTTTGGTAGGAACGCGCATGATGACACCTTTGAAAAAGTCTTTGTCAAGGTGCAGCCATTCAGGAACACGTCGACTGGTTGAAATTTCCATGTTTTTGGTAGCCATCTGTCTCGATACGCTGGAATTTTTGATTTCTACCGTGTCGTTTACCTGGAGTGCGTAACTTGAAATATCGACTTTTTTGCCATTAACTAATACATGACCATGGCCGACCATTTGCCGCGCGGCGGGCCGACTGCTTGCAAAGCCCAATTGAAATACGGCATTGTCCAGTCTAGTTTCCAGGATTTGGAGCATGGTTTCTCCCGTCACACCTTTGCGACGACGAGCGGTTTCATAAACAGCACGAAATTGTTTTTCCTGTAGTCCGTAAAAATAGCGGAATTTCTGTTTTTCCATCAAGCCTAGCGCATACTCAGTGTTCTTGCGCCTGGAGCGAGGGCCATGCATACCCGGCCCGTAATTACGGCGCTCTAGGTATTTTGAGGGGCCAAAGATTGGGATTCCAAATCGGCGGCTAATTTTGGTTTTAGGTCCAGTGTAACGAGCCATAATAAATAGTAGAATAAATTAAACGCGACGCTTTTTCCTTGGGCGACAGCCATTGTGAGGGACAGGGGTAACGTCCTTGATACCATTGATCTCCAAACCAATGGCTTGGAGTGCACGGATCGCTGATTCACGGCCGGAACCAGGGCCTTTGACCCTGATTTCAACTTCCTTTAAACCGTGTGACATAGCTTGACGACCTGCATCTTGAGCAACTTGCTGAGCAGCGAAAGCAGTACTTTTGCGAGAACCGCGGAAACCAACCTTGCCTGCGGATGACCAACTGACGACGTTGCCGTGCATGTCAGTGATGGAGACCAAGGTGTTGTTGAAGGTAGCGCAAATAGTTGCAATTCCGTTAACAACGTTCTTGGATCCTTTAGCCTTGACGATCTTGGCCGGTCCAAGATCAGTGGAAAGCAATTCAGCAGCTGATGGTGCTTCGGCGGGAGCTGGGCCATCGTCGGTTTTACCCTCGGCTTTTTTCTCCTCTTTGCCCTCAGCCTCGGGCTTCACCTCTTTGGAAGCTTTTGCAGCCTCGGGCTTCGCCTCTTTGGAAGCTTTTGCAGCCTCGGGCTTCGCCTCTTTGGGAGCTTTTGCAGCCTCGGGCTTCGCCTCTTTGGAAGCTTTTGCAGCCTCGGGCTTCGCCTCTTTGCTTGCCTCTACAGCTTCAGGCTTTGCGGCACTCGTGGCCTCGGTTTCTTCAACCTTTTTTTGTTCTTCTTCTGCCATATATCAAATCAATGGAATTGCTCAATGAATTCCGGATTTAGCGTTAGGATTGCGCTGGATACCCACTGTTTTACGTGCTCCCTTACGAGAACGCGCATTCGTGGATGTTCTTTGTCCACGCACAGGTAACCCTCGGATGTGCCGAATACCGCGATAACACTTGATCGCCTGCATTCGCTTCAAATTCATGCTGATTTCTCGGCGAAGATCACCTTCAATCATGTACTGGCCGTCCTGAATCGCATGAACAATTTTGGATAATTGATCATCCGTCAGGTCCTTGGCCCGGATCGATGGTTTAATGCCGGTTGCTTCGATAATTTCATTCGAAATAGCCGGACCAATGCCATACATGTATCGCAAAGCGATATCGATTCGCTTGTGTCCGGGAATGTCTACACCCATGATTCTTGCCATAAAAACTGTCTTTCCTATCAGCCTTGACGCTGTTTGTGCCGAGGGTTGCTGCAAACAACGCGTATCACACCTTTACGGCGAATGATGCGGCAATGCTCACAAAGTTTTTTAACTGATGCTCTTACTTTCATAAAATTCTAATATCCATTTTCATTTTAAAATGGTCCCTCTTGCCATATCAGATGGCGAGAAGAAAACGGCGACTTTATCGCCTGGTTGTATCTCTGACAAATCAAATTTTGATTTTTTTGTATTTACCGCTACTGCGCGATGACCATTTGGCATTTCTACCCAGAGACGATCGTCTGCAATTTTACTTAGGACGACGCCTCTGCCTTCGAATCCATCCGGGTCGCACATGTCAAAATTTCAGGTTCCTCTTCTGTCACCAAAATGGTGTGCTCAAAGTGAGCTGATGGCTTGCGATCTTTTGTAATCACTGTCCAACCGTCCTCCAGAATTAGGACTTCCGGTTTACCCATGTTAACCATAGGCTCAATTGCAATTGTCATACCGGCCTTTAATTTCGGCGATGGCGCACCATCAACGAAATTCGGTATCTGCGGTTCTTCATGCATTGTTCGCCCAACACCGTGACCTACAAACTCACGGACCACACTGTAGCCATTTGATTCCACGTGTTTTTGAATTGCACGAGATATGTCTACCACCCGATTTCCTAACACAGCTGCCTTGATTCCTTCATCCAACGAACGTTGTGTCACATCCATTAAATTCTGAATTTCAACCTCGCAACCACCCGCGGCCACTGTAATTGCGTTGTCTCCTATAAAACCTTGGTACGTCACCCCGACATCAAGACTGATGATGTCTCCAAACTGAATGGTTCGAGAGCCGGAAATACCATGGACTACTTCTTCATTGACCGAGATACAAGTGTGACAAGGGTAACCCCTGTAGCCTAAAAATGCAGACTTTCCTTTATACCGCTCAATGCACTCTGCAGCAAATTCGTCAATTTCACGCGTGCTTATCCCAGGTGTTATGATCTTTGCTGTTTCCAGTAAAACCGTGTTCGCCATAGCGCCGGCGTCGCGCATTCCTTCAATTTCCTTTACATTTTTAGGGCGAATCATGACGGAAATAAGTCGTGTTTAAATGCGTAGGAACTGGAGAGACGTAAGCACTTATTAGAAACGACCCTTAATTTTCCCTTTCTTGAGAAAACCATCATAGTGACGGGTCAATAAATGAGATTCCATTTGACGCATTGTGTCCAATACCACGCCTACTGTAATCAATAGACTTGTGCCGCCGAAGAAAGTGGCTGCAGCAAACGGAACATTCATTGCCGTATGCAATAATGGTGGAATAATTGCAATACCTGTGAGGAACATTGCTCCAGCAAAAGTGATCCGGCTCATTGTGCGATGAAGAAAATCAC
>Ga0233439_10006632_pt1 | contig 10233 bp, 9 predicted proteins | sample SI_123_September_6_FD_182713 | JGI IMG/M metagenome (GOLD analysis project Ga0233439, IMG submission 182713) | Seawater microbial communities from Saanich Inlet, British Columbia, Canada - SI_123_September2016_100_MG | ecosystem: Environmental > Aquatic > Marine > Inlet | place: Canada: British... | reverse complement strand
CCCAATGAATTGATAGCTACTATGGTTGAACTTTGTACTGTAAGTCGCAGACAAGGCCTTGTAGCTTTAAGCAAAATGCAAATTGAAGATCGTTTCCTTAAAAAAGCATGTGGCCTGATATCAGACGGTGCCAAAGAAGATATTATACGGGACGCACTTAATATTGAAATTGAGTCAATGAAACAAAGGCATGCTATACAGCAAGATGTTTTTGTTAAAATGGCAGCATTCGCACCGGCATTTGGAATGATAGGTACACTGATTGGTCTTGTGCAAATGCTGCAAAATTTAAGTGATCCATCTTCAGTAGGGCCTTCTATGGCAGTGGCTTTGCTAACCACTTTTTATGGTAGTTTTTTTGCATTTATGATTTGTACTCCTATAGCGGGCAAATTGAAATCTAGGACAGGATCAGAAGTTATGAACCTTGAGATTATGTTTGAGGGAGCAGCATCTATCGTACAAGAAAATAACCCTATGATAGTCTACGAAAAACTCTCTTCATACATCCCATCAAATTCACGTCGCGCCATGGCAGAAAAGAAACGTAATTAACAAGGTCTACTAGTTAGTAATAAAAATAAATTTTTAATGGTCATTAAAAATGCGTGAAAGCGTGGCATTGCTCAAAGAGCAACTCCGAATGCAGGGGAAGGAAGTGCAAAAGCTTAATGCTGAGAAAGCAAAGCATGATGCCAAGATTCAGCACGTTCTTAAAATTAGCCAAGAAAAAATTGAAGACCTCAAAATAACCGTCACTGAGAAAGAAGCGGAAACAAAGGCCGTTCATACCTCGATAAAAGCAGGTGTTTATACTGAAGGTACCACTGAAAAAGACCAACAAATTATAGATGATCTTCAAGAAAGCAATGAAGAAGACAAACAAATCATAACAAAACTTCAAGAAAGTTTGGATCAATCCAAAAAAGAAAACGATAAGCTCGCAGACGATTTAAAAAAAGCAGAAAAAAATAAATCTGAGGCTCTAGCTCTAGGCAGAAAAAAAACTGCAGAACCCAAAGATACAAAAATTGCCATGGCTCTTAAAAAGTTAAAATATCAAAACGAGGATCTTCAAAGTCGAATACAAAACCAAGGGTCGCGAACAATAATAGATGACAAAGAAAAAGAAATTCTAACCCTAGAATTAAAAAAGCTACGAGAGAAACCTGATCCAACCAAAGAATTTAAAGCCAAAATAAAACAGCAGGAAAAAAAACAAAAAAAAAGCATTGAATCCTTACAAAACAAGATTGATGAGAAAACTGAGCTTATCAAGTCCTTTGAAAAAATTATTTATGATGCGCAAGAGGGAGATGATTCTAAATTACCATCTGAGATTATCAAGGATCTTAAAACAAATATAGAAGCAATCGAACAAGAGAAAATAGAGCTTGATAAAAGCCTAAATGATTTAAAAAAAGATTTTAAAAAAAAACTGGATGAAAAAATAAAACAATTAGAAGAAGAATTTGGGGAGAGCAAAAAACAAGCTGCACCTAAAAAAGAAGATGTTGAAGAGGTTGAGGAAGGCGCTCCAGCCTGGATGGCTACCTTTTCAGATATGGTCACACTTATGTTGGTATTTTTTATCCTCATGTACGCAATAGCATCTAAAAATGTGCAAACTTTTAAGTCTGCTATTATTGGCGCTGAGGCGAAAAGTATCGGGGTGCTTGAAGCTCTTAACGCCGTAGAAGTTGAAGAATCCTTGAAGAAGTTGAAACCCGAACAATCTGATGATATATTATCAGGAATGAGTGAGATTGTTGAAGATACTGATATGACTGTCGATACCAGTGCTTCAAAGGTAGTGGTGAGAGTTCCTGGGGCAAGTTTGTTTAAACCAGGAGAGGCTGATTTACAGTTGGAGGCAAGATCCCTTCTAGATGCAGTGATTCGGGTAGTAAATAAACATCCTGAATATAAAATACATATTCAAGGACATACAGATGATGAATCAATATCCACAGAAAAGTTCCCAACCAATTGGGAGCTATCATCCTCACGAGCCACAGCCGTATTAAGATATTTTGTAGACAAGGGAGCAGAACCTGAACGAATGACTGCCACGGGATACGCAGACACCTTTCCCTTGGGAAGAAACGATACAGTTCCGGGTAGAGCTAAAAATAGGAGGGTAGAATTTGTTTTGGAAAAAGAAAACTAAAGATACTAGTACTAAGCTATTTAAAAACCCCACCATAACTCGGGGTGCATTTAGGGTATACCCTTCAAAAGAAAGGCCAATTTTACTTAAAATAGGCAGTACACCCCTAAGTGCCTCAGATATAAGTGCTAGCGGTGTATCTTTTCCCAACAAAGACTTCAAACTGGGTGGAAAATATTCAATGGAACTCACTCTCCCAAATGACCAAACTATGGAGCTTGAAACTGAAATCCTGAAGATTGATGAAAAAAATATTTGCCGATGTAAGATTATGGGTCTTGACCCAGATCAAGAAGATGCTATCCATTATTATATTCTTGCCCGTCAAAAAGAAGAATTAGCAGAGAAACAACAAAAATATCGTTAATATCCAAGAATAAAAAATTAACAGATAGTTTCTTTAAAGCTTGTTTTGCATTCCGTTTTCCTTTCCAATCTTGCAAATTTGATGAACTCTGGCAATACTGATCTCACATCATGGGCAGAAAAAGAATTAAGACTCATTAACCATATTGAGGTATTTCAAGCCAAACCTGCCATTCTGAAAAAAGTTGAAAATCGACTGGTGGCCTTACAAAAGTTATTAGAAGAAGAAATTGCCTCGGTAGTATTGCCTCAATGGCTAGACCTCACGCGAAACCAAATAGCAAGAGGAGAAAACCACAACGGCTTCCCCTATATTTCACTGGACTACCCGCAAAACTTTTCCAAAACAGAAATGTTCACTTTCCGAACCCTTTTCTGGTGGGGGCACTACCTGGGGTTTTCGTTAATTCTTAAAGGTGAGGATCTTGAAAGCTATGCAGGTCGACTGTTAGAAAACCGGAATACAGAACCCTTTAAAGACATTTACGTTTCACTAGCACCTACCCCCTGGGAATGGGAAATCAATGATGAAAATTTTTTATTAGCTTCCCGTCATAACGCCGAAAACCTGCACAAAAAAATTCTTGATTTGGACTATCTAAAAATTATTCGAGTGTTCCCAGTTACAAATGAAAATTTTATGACTCTGAACTGGACTCAGGTCGGCATTCAATTTTGGAAAGACTTAACACCCATAACTTTGGGTAAATAGGTCAGCTTTCAAGAAAAACTTTTACTGCTTCTTTTGCATTCATAAGGATAGACTCGCCATCGCCCACCAGTAAACTTTCAAATTCATAATCCAAGAGTTTGCTCAAGCCTTTCTTAGCTAACTTCGAGTCTCGATATTTATCTGGAGGAAGCATATTGAGCTTTCCCGGAACTTTACCAATTAAAGCATCCCCTAATATCATGACTCCTCTTTCTTTTTGAAAGAATGCGGACTCGCCGGGTGATTTCTGATTTTCAAATTTAAATGTCATAAGCCCACATGGCAAAGCATCCCCATCTGCAAATGTTTTATCGGCTTTCCCTTCCAAGCCTGCCTCATCTTTTTCATTTATCAATACGGGAGCATCAAGTTTCTTTCTCACTTCACCACATTCTCTTTCATGATGAACATTGGTGAGCAAAATTGCCTGCAATGGATGCTTAGAGTTTTTGCCCGCTAAACTCTCAAACTTGGTAAAAACTTCTTCCGTCATCCTAGGTGGATCGATTAAAACCGACTCACCTGCGGTAATAAGCAAGTAGCCGTTAAAATTTAACTGTTTTTCTTCAGAAAACTCATGCCAGGTAAAAATACCAGGAAGAATTTCTTTCATTTTATTTTTTCCTTATTAAAAATTTTTAATTTTAGTTTTTCTCTTTTTGGACGAAAATAAGAGGATGCTTCCAACTTATATTTGATTGCTGAATAAATCGCGTCCCTTGAGGTTTAGACAATACTTTAAAGATAAGAGTTTGGTGCAAAGAATCAGCAATAGGAGAAGTTTTACTTTCGGGAATATGTAAAGGCGTGGGAGTCATAAAAGTTTTCCTCCCTTGCCCTTCTGAGTCAGACTCATTTTTCAGTAGCTTGCCGACAAAAGGAGGTTTCCTTTTTAGACCGACCAGAAAAATGTTGTCCTGAGCGGGGGAATCTGATTTGGAAAAAATGGCAATCGTGTTCGCACCAAAGTATGTGGACATGGATGAATCTTTTATCTCAACACCATAGCTCAAATCAGGTAGTTCCATCGGCGCTAATATTTTGATACAATTCTTATTATTGAAAATCTTTTCTTCCCACTCGTGGCCAGGCTCCCACCTTTCCTGGTCATAGGATAGCGAGATAAGGGGAATGGTTATCAACTGCGGATTCTTCATTGATTGGCAATATTAAACATTGATAGAAAATTCTGCCCCTGTTTTTTGGATCGGGGGAGATCTCAAAAATAAACATTCAAACCATTCTACGCTCTGCCCCGGAATTGGTCTTATGAAAATTCATTTTACACAATTACTCCATGAATGATTCAAGATATCAGGAGGCTCTGGACTATTTATACAGCCTCACACATAGCGGAATAAAACTGGGACTACAAAACACCTCCCGGCTTTTGCAATATTTTGATAACCCACACCTCGACATCCGCACCATCCATATTGCTGGAACCAATGGCAAAGGTTCTACCGCAGCTATTACAGAATCAATTTTGAGAGCTGCTGGATTAAAGACAGGGCTTTATACATCCCCTCACCTTCTCGATTTTCGCGAACGCATTCAAATAAATCGCAACCTGATTGAAAAACAGGATGCCACCCAATTAATACTAAAAATAAAAAGTGCTGTCGAAAAACTCGAGATACCGGTGACTTTTTTCGAATTCGGCACGGTCTTAGCCTTCCTATATTTTAAAGAGCAAAAGACCGACGTGAATATTCTGGAGGTAGGATTGGGAGGAAGACTCGATGCCACCAACCTGTGTGAAGCAGATATTTCCATCATCACCTCAATTTCCCGCGACCACATCGAATATTTGGGGGACGACCTCAAGCAAATTGCTTTCGAAAAAGCCTCCATTATCAAGCCAAGCGGTACAGTTTTTGCTCATATACCAGATGAAGAAATATTCAATGTTGTCAATAGTTTGGCCCAAAGTCGAAAGGCCTCGGTTTACAGGCTAAACAGCGAATTTAAAGTAGCCAAAGTTGAACCCGGACAAGGTAGCCAGATATTCGATTTTATTGGCGAAAAAAAGGAACTCAAAAGGCTGAAATTACCCTTAATAGGTCAATTTCAAGCCCAAAATGCAGGTTTAGCCATTGCAGCCTGTCTGAAGTTTTTTGCGAGCATTAATGAAGGTGACATTCGAAAGGGATTAGAAACGGTTCAATGGGAGGGTCGGCTTGAGGTTGTTTCCGACCACCCCACAGTAGTTCTGGATAGTGCCCATAATGAAGCTAGCGTCAGGAATATGACAGCTGAGCTACGTAAAAACATCAAGTTTTCACGTTGTCTAGTAGTACTTGGGCTCATGAAAGACAAAGAAATTGACAAAATTATAGAAATTTTAAGCCAGTTTGGCGACCGTTTTTATTTGGTTCAGGTGAATCCCCCCAGAGGGGAGGACCCAAAGAAGTTGCAGGAAAAATTTAAACAATACAAGAAACCGGTTCAGGTATCAGAAAGTGTTTCAAGTGCGCTACAGGCAATTAAAGAAACTTCAAATCCCAACGATTTGGTCTGTATCACAGGGTCCATTTTTACCGTGGCCGAAGCTAAAAAATATTTTCAATATGATAAAAGTTTTTCTAATCCTGGGAATTCTCCTCGCTCTGGCTAATGATGCATCCTCCAGTGATGACGTTCAAGCTATAACATTAGAACCGACTGACATTGTTTCCTCTTCGCAAGAAATGGATTCATTGCCCGCAGGTTTGGACCGGATCTATTCGGATGACGAAGTCTTTCTAACGGAGTCCGGATTCGAAATACTGCCTGGCTATATCCCAAATTGGCTTTGGGCGGATGGCACACCTCTTACCCCAATTGAATCCGAAGCGCTGGATCAAAAGTTTGGTTCTTCCACACCAGACGACTCTCCTGAATGGTATTGGGCGGATGGCAAGCCTTTGTCTGCATATGAAAATACCCGGATGCCCGGTCCGTTAAATTTCCCAGAATGGATTCAAAAGGATGATCATCGCAAAAGTTCCCCTCAAAAAAATAGAAAAAGAAAACGCGCAAAAGACGAAGTGTCCATTCTCGCTGACCATGTAAGGCAAAACGTAAAAAAGGAAATTATCTGGGCATGGGGAAGAGTAAAAATCCGGATGGATAATAAAATAATTCAAGCGGATAAAATCAAAATCAATAATAAAACGGGGAAAGGTGAAGCCAAAGGCAATGTTATTATCAGGAGTACTGATGGCACTCGATTGAAAGCTAGCAAATCGCGTTTCAACATTAAAAACCAAAAGGGAACAATTCTCCAAACTCGAGGACGACTTGGAAAAACTCATTTCATAAAAAGCCACGAGTTATCTCGACTATCAGACAATCACTATAAGGCTAAATCTGTATCACTCACCACTTGCACGGGGAAATTGCCAGACTGGTTATTTGAAGCTGATTCCATGGATATCATTACGGGTGACCGGGTTGTTTTCACTGGTGGTGTTTTGAGAATAAGAGATATTCCCGTACTCTATATTCCTGCCGGTTACCTGCCCATGGATCAAAAAAGAAAAAGCGGACTTCTATTTCCCTCATTTGGCAACAGTGATATCGATGGGGCTACCCTCAACAATGAATATTTCTGGGCTATCGATGACCACTCCGATGCAACCTTTAAACTGGGGTACAGAAGCAAGCGTGGCTTTTCTCCAGGAATTGAATACCGGTACACTCCAAGTCAGACAACTCAGGGAATTTTTAGCGGATCACTTATTGATGACAAAATAACGGGTGAAACATTTTGGAAGGTAGATGCGATACATAAGCAGGACTTGCCTATGGGTTTTAAATTTAATGGAACTCTGGATCTGGAAGGAGCAGAATACAACAAGACTTTTAACGATGACACCAATCAAAGAAATCGTCGCATTTCTAATTCTTTTGCAACCGTTAGAAAAAGTTGGGATAGTAGCAGTTTGGAAATCCTTACTCGTTTTCGGGACAGCACCGATATTGCCAGCGATCAAACTCTTGGAGAACTACCGCAAATAACGTATAAAGCGCAAAGGCAAGCTATCGGAGATTCTGAGTTTTATTTTAATCAAGACACCAAGTTTACCTCTTTCTTAACTGATCTCAATTCAGACCCAGACATTGACGATAATTTCTTAGTTCAGAGGCTCGATTTCCATCCACAACTCACCCGCAGCTTTGCATTAGCACCCTGGCTCAGCTTTACTCCGACTCTGGGTGTGCGCGAAACTCTTTATAGCAAAGGTCAGAATGACGAAGGCTTCTTTTCTCGTGAAGCCTTGGATCTGGTTGCGACTCTTAAAGGACCTACGTTTGAAAAGGTCTTCGAGACCCGCAACAAACTCATTCCTAAAATTAAACACTTACTCGAACCCAGGGTTACGCTTAATTACATTCCTGATCTGGACAGAAAAGATAAAGATAAAATACAAGCATTTGATGCCATAGACTCGATTAGCCCTCAAAGCTTGGTCACCTATTCGCTGACCCAAAGAATCTTGCAAAAAGAAGCAGATGGAAAAGGTGACTTTAACACCCGTCAAGTATTAAGATTCGACATCAGCCAGAGTTTTGACCTCCGGGAAGCAGGCAGAGTCGACACAACCGATGACCCCAGCGAACCTTTCTCGGATATCCGTTTCGATCTGGATAGCAGACTTGTCGACCCTCTTTTACTAAACTTTGATTCGACTTATGACATAAACGATAATGTTTTAAAAACTTTCAACTTCCAGATTGGGTTTAGACCTATGGAGGAAGTTACTCTTTATGTTGAAAGACGATTCACCCGTAGAGCCGATGTATCCACTGTGGCTACGCTGGATTGGGATTTCAAAAAAGGATGGAACTTTAAAGCCAGTACAAGGCTCGATGAAAAAACCGCGACCCATCGGGAAACTAATTTAAGTTTGCTGTATGATAACCCCTGTGAATGCTGGGGATTTAATATTGATTTTATCCAGCGGAACAATTTCAACAGTACCTCAGGTACAAGTGCTGGGGCTAGCGAAACCAAGTTTCTCGCAGGAATCACATTTCGTGGCTTGGGTTCCATCAGTTCTGGGCAAAAGGGAAAATTTATTCACAGGAGTTTTGAACCACTCAAATGAATGATTCATCTAAATTATCTAGAATGGCTTTGGAATCGGGTGCCATACGCCTCAGTCCGGAGAAGCCTTTTACCTGGGCATCGGGATACAAAATGCCCATCTATAATGATAACCGCCTCTTACTGGGAAAAGCCGAGTATCGGTCTTTCATCGCACAAATATTTGCAAAATACTCAGAGGACACAGTTAAAAAGGTCGATGTCATTGCAGGAACAGCTACTGCAGGAATTCCTCATGCAACAACATTGGCAGACAGACTTAGCAAACCTCTTATTTATGTGAGAGCCACCACAAAATCTCATGGCATGGGCAATCAAATTGAAGGGCCGCTTGCTCCCGGCCAAAATGTTTTATTAATAGAAGATCTCATCTCGACAGGCGGAAGCGCAATAAAAGCCGTGAACGCAATTCGCGAAGCAGGGGGTATCGTTGAGCACTGCTTCTGCATTTTTAGTTATGGGTTCATCGAGGCCCGCCAACGATTCGATGAAATCAATTGCCAATACCACTCCATCCTTACCTTCCCAGATCTACTTGAGGTAGCCGAATCCATGCAAATGCTGCCAAATGACCAAATCGAGTCCTTACGTATCTGGCATAAGGAACCCTTTAAATGGGCAGAAAATAAGGGATTTTAAGGGTCCACCCGATCAAGCACCCGAGATACTCATACTCGCTATAAATCACCCCAGTTTTATCCATATAGATATTGACATAAGCCTTTATAAATAATAATATGCACGTTTCTTGACTAGGGGAATTTCTCCTACTGATTTTTAAATTTAAGAGGCTTTTTTCAAGAAAGGCTGTATTCCTTTCTAATATAAAGCTTTTATAACCAGCAAATATCCCGGAATATATAATTCCTTAATTGCTAGAAACTCTTTGGAGGTTTGTTTAGATGCCCAAATTAGAAGTTGGTCCAATCGGTTTACTTCCCCCTTCTGCTGCCAGAATGGGTATCTTCAACCCGGAGCAAGGCTCGGGTATGGAGTTAGTGGAAGGAGAGCATGTACCCACTGACGAAGCAATCGAAAAGGCAGCCCGTGAAATATTGTCACGACGGAACCCTACCCTTTTTCCTGGACCTATGATCGTATGGGCTTGGAATGATGAAACCATACACAAGTCTGAATTGTGCATGGAGCTACGCAATGAGGTTCCAGGTATGAATATCATTACAATGCCCGACTATCGTCCTATTTATCCTAAAATTGATCCAGAATGGGTAATCAACCCGTGTCACCCCAACCTGACGATTCAGCATAATAAAATCGAAACTTGTATACTAATAGGGGTTCACTGTCATTTTGCGAATATTACCTTAAAGATGATTCGTGCAAATACCAACTGTTACACCATGGCGTTCTGTCAATACGATGGTCATGAAGATGCCCTTATTTCTCTTCGAGATATAAATGGCGAAAAACTTCAAAAAGTAACAGCAGCCATTCGTAAATTAAGAAAAGAAGGCTTTGATTGCTGGGGAGAATCAAGTGAAGGCAAGGAGGAGCTGGAAGAAATTGCAGCGCGTAAAGCGGCAGAGAAAAACCCTGTAAAAGAAGAGACAACTCTTTTTATGGGTGAACTCGAACAAGGTCTGGATGAAAATGCCGAATAATCTCTAAGCTTTTGCATTCTAATTTCAAGAAATACCGCCCGCTTATATTCTAAATATAAGCGGGTTTTTTTTGCCCATAAGAAATAACCCTTCCTACATCTTATTTTCAAGATATAGACATTAAAACACCTTTAAATATTGACAGAGAAATATAATCAACTATCCTATACGGAAATAATTTCCATAGTATCAAGTTACTTATTTGGCTTATGTGAGATAGCAAAATTCATCTCATTTTTCCAAACTGAGAACGGCGGAGCAATAATGTACC
>Ga0233439_10006630_pt1 | contig 10234 bp, 7 predicted proteins | sample SI_123_September_6_FD_182713 | JGI IMG/M metagenome (GOLD analysis project Ga0233439, IMG submission 182713) | Seawater microbial communities from Saanich Inlet, British Columbia, Canada - SI_123_September2016_100_MG | ecosystem: Environmental > Aquatic > Marine > Inlet | place: Canada: British... | reverse complement strand
ACTATTAGGGTGTTTTGCCTACACTTTTTTTAAAAGTGTTTTTTTAAAAAAAGTAAAGTATAAAATTAATTTAATTTTTTTAAGGATTATTTCCAGAAAATTATTTTCTTTGCTTATAGTATAAATAAAATTATTATTCAAGATGGGAGGAGGATTAATGCAGCTTGTTGCCTATGGCGCCCAAGATATCTACCTTACTGGTAATCCACAAATTACCTTTTTCAAAGTTGTCTACAGAAGACACACTAACTTCTCTTGTGAATCCATTAAACAAACTTTTAATGGAACCAACTCTTTCGGAAGCACCGTAACTGCCACAATCTCCAGAAATGGTGATTTAGTTACCAATATGTATCTTCAATTCCAGTTGCCCGTTTTAGCAAATCAAGAAGTTAATAATGGTGGTGCTGATGCTCTTGCTTATACCAATGAGGTTGCCAATGCTCTTGTCAAAGAAGTTGAACTTGAAATTGGCGGCCAAAGAATCGACAAACATTACTCAGAATGGCTTTCAATCTGGTCTGAGCTTAACTTAAACCAATCTCAAAAAGGGACAAACATTCTTGAGGGTTATAATGCCATGGTTGGTCGTAATCCTACCCTCGAAGGAGGTGAAGCACCTACTTCTATCACTGCTTTAGAAACTAAAGCAGCAGGAGTTACAGGAGGAGCTGATAATACTTACTACACTCCACTCAGATTCTGGTTTAACAGAAACCCAGGTCTTGCGCTTCCACTTATTGCTCTCCAATACCACGAAGTTAAAGTTAGAATGACATTTAGAGCAAAAAATGATTTAATTAGACATCAAGTAACAGCTACATCAGCGGTTGATACATCTGCAATAACTCTCAAAAACGCTGCACTTTGGGTCGACTATGTTTACCTTGATACAGATGAAAGAAGAAGATTCGCTCAGGTCTCTCACGAATATTTGATTGAACAACTCCAAGAACACAGAACCACCATTAATGCCACAACTGCAAATGTCAGTTTGAACTTCAACCACCCAGTTAAAGAACTCGTCTGGGTTTTTGTCCTATCCGACAGAGAAACTGGTGGTGTAGCAATTGATAATCCAAGAACTGGTAACCAATGGCTCAATTTCGAATCTATATCCGACACAGCAGATGTTTCCAAGCCACAAGCCGCTCATTTTGGAACTGCAACTCTTAAACTCAACGGCCACGAAAGATTTGAGCCAAGAGAAGCCCCTTACTTCAATCTTGTTCAACCATTACAACACCACACCTGTGCTCCACAAAGACAAGTCTATGTCTATTCATTTGCTCTTAAACCAGAGGAACACCAACCATCAGGAACCTGCAATTTCTCCAGAATCGATAACGCTCAACTTGAACTTAAGGATGTCCTAGCAGGTGCAAGAACTCTCAGAGTTTATGCTGTCAATTACAACGTCCTCAGAATTATGAGTGGTATGGGTGGTCTTGCTTACTCCAACTAATTCTAATATCTGTTTTTACCTATTTTTGCTTATACTTTTTCCTAAAAAGTATCTTTTTTTTAAAAAGTATTTTTTGTCTATTTTTGCCTACACTTTTTCTAAAAGTGTTTTTTACTAAAAAATATAAAAATAAATAATTTCAGTTTGCTTTAGTTTTTACTTATTTTTGCCTACACTTTTTTTAAAAGTATTTTTTGCCTATACTTTTTCCTAAAAAGTATTTTTTGCCTACACTTTTTTTAAAAGTGTTTTTGACAATACTTTTTCCTAAAAAGTATGTTTTATAACTTCCCCTATTATGTCACCCATATTGTCACCAAGAATATTAGGTAATAATTCAGGAATAACAAAATCATTAACTAGTTCAGTAATCTTATTTAAATTTACTTTATTATCTAGGTTTAAATTAGTTTTCAAATCAACCTTAACCTTTGGTTTTTCTGTAGTCCCAGATGGCTCAGATTTACCAAGTTTTTTAGTTAATTCTCCTTCTAATGATTTGAAATCTACACCATCTAATAAACCTTCAACAGTTTCTTTCATTTTATTCATTAGTTCATCAGTTCTCTCAGTTTTCTCAGAGTTTTCAGAGTTTTCAGTATCACAACTTTTCTCTTTTTTCATCAGAGGGCAGACTAAACCTGCCTTTTTTCGAGATGTTAATCCTTTGAAAGGACAGAAACTAATAGGTTCGCACTCATTAATCAGGTCACATTCTCTCCCTATTTCAATTTGTTTTGCTTTTTCTTGGACGCCACACCAGACAAATAAAACCAACAATATATTTAAAATTAAAACAAATCCAACAATTACTAACGGATTGCTCAGAATGTTTCCAAAAATGTGTTTATTAATAAGGTCCATTTGATTCAAAAAAAAGTGATTACTTGGATGTTTATCGATGAGATGGACTTCTAGTTTTTCTAGTAAAATAAAAACTAATCCAGCAAGAAGCAGTCCTAAAACTACCTTTCCAATCATATTATCCTTTTCTTGAAACATTTTATATAAAGTAACTAGAGGTAATAGCAGCATTTTATGTCAAGTTTAAATACCAAGTTTGAATTTTTAAATTATAAAAACATAAAAAAAACCAAATAAAAACCAAATAAAAACCAAATAAAAACCAAATAAAAACCAACTTATTTGAATTAAAAAATGTGTCTTATAATATAAAATAATAAGTCAAGAAATTTACATTTATAAATATGTTTTTAATAACGTCAATTCTAATTCTAATACTCATATTATTTAGCGTTTATTTAAAAATATTATACTCACACAAAGAATTATCACATTTTAAATTTAACGTTTGTATCAATAAAGACCAAAATGTATATACTTTAAAAAACGTTATAAAAGGAGAATATGTAGTAGAAGACCCAATAGATGGCTGTAATTATAGTTGTGACTCTAATCTTGATGTGCCGTCTGGCATTACTAATATTGATTTAATTAATAAAGCCGCAGGTAAAATTAACATAAAGTTACAACTAGGATTATTTATCACACCTATAATTATGTTATTACTTGCTATTATTTTAATATCAAATAAAGAAGGTATCGAGGAATTTCTAGAAAACACTGGGTTTGATATACAAGAATGGTTTGAAGAAGAACATCATAGTGCTTATACTGTTTTAATCTTTATGTTAGTCATAATTGCAATTATTTGCATTACATATCATTTATCAGAAACATTAGGTAAAAAAATAAAGAGTTATATGGTAAATTTTTCAGGAGAGTCTGAAAGGGCACTAGACACTCTCCGAAAGAAATTATTAATTATTGGACATATAATCAGTACCTTATTACTTATAACTGCATTATTACTTATACGAACCATTATTAAAAGTATTGATAATTAATTATAATATTATTTTTGCATTTTTTCTCTATTACCACTGTTTTATTATATTGATTATATAATAATATTATTATTAATAATAATGACATATAAGAGAAGGCGTTTAAAAAAAAAAACAACAAAAAAACATCAAAAAAACATCAAAAAAAAAAGTAAAAAAGTGTATCTAGCATCAAAACATCCAAGTAAAAGACAAAATAAAACACATAAAATCAACAGAAAAAAGAAAAATGCAACAAACAAAAAACAACACATCAAAAAAGTAGTAAGACCAAAAACAAAACCAAATATTAAAACTAAAAAAAGAAAAACAACTCACCATGGAGGAGAACAATCTAGTGAAACTACACCACTACTAGGGAATACTAACAATAGCAACAACATCAGTGGTATTAATAGTATGAATAAAGGTATGACCACCACCCAACTTAAAAAGAGAAATATGAAAATAAAAACAAAAAAAAATAAAGTAAGCCCTGAAGACCCAGATGCAGAAGATGACTACAAACATTTAGATAAAAAAATAGGGAAGTTAATAAATAAAAGCCCAGGCAAATATATCAAGGAACGTATAACACGAGATATGGTAGATAAAGAGGTTCATAAGAATCTAGGTATATATTTAATAGGTGGAAAACAAAAAAAATGGTATCAAAAAGAAGAATTAATCAAAAAAGAAATAAAACATGGAACATTTGAGACAGGGGCGGCAGGAATACAAGCAATAACAGGATCCTATGGTACTAAAACAGCAAATCAAAAATTATTTGAAATTTTTTTTGATGAAATGCCTATTAAATCAATATTTAAAAAGGGATTGGAAAATATGAGAGTCTACTACAAAGGTAATCGAATAGTTGATATTAATAGTAATGTTGTTATTGGTGGTCCAGGTATATACATATACATAGCATATAATGAAGATGGAGAAAAGAAGGGGAGGAGATTTATTGGTATGATTAAAGTTGAGAGTGATACCGCAGCGGATAAGTTACAAAAAAAATTAAAAAAAAGGGCTTCAAGACAAGGATATTCTTCTCAACAATTTATTTCCCCACAGCAACAAATGATGATGCAGCAACCAATGATGCAGCAACCAATGATGCAGCAACCAATGATGCAGCAACCAATGATGCAGCAACCAATGATGCAACCAATGATGCAAATGCCCAAAGATGTCGAGGATATAGAAATGGATACTTTAAGAAGTAAACCATCTAATCAGTAAGTTAAATAAAATAACCCAAAACCCAAAAAAACTATTTATCAGGCTATAATACTAAAGCCTGCAGTGTCTTTTTTCAACTGTATTTGCTGATTGCAGTGCTCTTTTATCTGAGATAAGTGAGATATACTCAGAACAAAATCAAACTTTTGGCTTAAATAATCGAAAATCAACCTCACATTATTAATGTTTTGATAGTCAAAACTACTCCACCCTTCGTCAATTGCGATAAAATTAGGCTTAGGCAACTGAGATATATCTAGCAAAGCCATCCTAATCGCCAAACTACTAATGAATCGCTCAAATCCACTAGCATTGTTTAAAAGAATCAGATTTCCCTCATATATTGGACGGTCAATATAAACATCTATTTTACTGTCTTCTACCTCAAATTTAATCATAAAATTAGTGCAAAACATCAACATTTGATTCACTTGTTTCTCAAGTCTAGGTATTACCTGTTTAATAATCATAAAAGGCAACGCTTTCAAAGCATTCTGATATAATGAGTATAAGGTAATTTCCTTCTCTAATGCTAGCATTTTATTAATCTCTTTCTTCAGTTCCTCCATTTTAGTATTATTTGACACAAATGATGCTTTAATAACATTCAGCCTATTTTCATTTTCAGACATCTGATTTTTCAATTTATTAATATTAATCTTCTTATTGTTTAAAGTATCCAAATTTATATTATTAGTATGTAGGTCCCTTTTCATAGACTCATATTCTTCAATATAATCCTTAATATGGGCGATTTTATTTTGTAGTTGCATTACCTGTGTATTTAATTTTAGCCATTCCATAAATGCATTATAATCATTTTGAAAATCCAACCATTTCCTATTATTTTCCATTTTATAGACTATCGCCGCTTTTTCCTCTTTTAATTTAGCAATGTCCTCATAATATCCTTTATTATCTACAATCGCTACTTTATCTTCTTCAAATTGTTTAATTTTTATTGCCACCTCACACATTTTTTGAACTAGCACCTGAAGCTCACTATCACTGTTTTTAGTCACATTCACACATTTTTTATAGTCCTGCTTTTCCTGTAATAATTCCGTATTGGTGACATCTAGTTTCTTAACTAGGTCAATCTTTTGCGAATTGTTTTGTTCATTTAAGGTCTGATAGTCTTCTATGAATTCATAGTTAAACAGTTCTTTTGAATTTTCTATAAATTCAGTTAAATCGCCGACATTACATAGATGCTCCTGTTTTTTTGAGCCTTTGCCTTTTCGTGCACCATCTTCTATAAATGATTTGAATTTACTAACAAACAGTTCATGATTATCCCGTAATTCTATAATATTAGTTTCTTCTAGCAATTCCAACAATTTATCAGGCAAATCCTCCTGATTATATTCCCCAATTTGCTGATTAAGTTTCAAAACTTGATGTTCTAACTTCTGTATGTTTTCCTCATATTGAGTCTTCTTCTGTTGCCTCCGGGTAATATCGTCTTTTTGATTTCTTAATTTGCTTAATTTATCCTGTTTTTTCTTAATCGAATTGTTTATTGTATCGATAGTAATATTAGTGTTAGTGCTGGTGTTAGTGCTGGTATTAGTGCTGGTGTTAGTGCTAGAATGAAGGTTTTTAATCTTTGAGTAATGCCCCTCAAGTGTTTGGTCTATTTTTTTAATAGATGCTTGTGCAGTTTGTTTAACATTTTTATATTCCTCTTCCTTATGTTCTTTTAAGGGTTTAATTTCTTCTAGTGTTGTGTTATCACTAAAACCATTTCCAAATTTAATAGATGCTTTCTTTTCCATAAGTGCACTTATACTTTCTTCTAGGACTTTTAATTCACCACTAGGATTGTTGCCTATTTTACGTTTTAGTTCCTCGAATTTTTGACTGATATTTGGAATGATGTTTTCCATTATCACATTAGATGCACCCTCCAATTTGTGTAGTTCTTCTTGATATTTGTTTGATAGTTCATTTAATTTTATTAATTCCTCACTATTGGTCCGGTTTGTCTCTTTTAACTTCATAATATTTTCTTGATAACAATTCTTTAACAAATGTTTATAAACAGCCCGCTTGCTGCTAATCTCCCCTGTTGCCTTTTTAAGCAGCGTCTCTATAAAATCAACCTGAAGCAGTTTTTCTATTTCTTTCTTTCTTTCAATATTCGAGGCTTCAATGAAAGTGCTATTATTATGCTGGACAGAAATATTCGTCTGAATGATATTTTCATAAGTTCCCACATATTCTTCTATCAGTTTTTTTGTTTTGCTCATACAATCCTCTTTTAATTTTTCTTTTATTTTTTGCTTATTAATTCTATAAAAGTCAATATCAGTTGTTACTTTCCCCTTTGCATTTTTGGCCCCTGTCTTTTCTATTATATAATAATGATTGTCTATTTTAATAGTAATTTTGCTTTTAAATGTATTTTTCCTATTATTAATCATATCTTTAATAGTCCCCTTCCTAGAGAATTTATCAAACAATGTGTAGAGAATCACGTCTATAATACTTGACTTTCCCATATGATTTTCAGCAATAATACCTAATATTCCATTTGAATGTTTAAATTTAATCACATTATTTTCCCCATATGAAAACAAATTACTAAACTCCAATCTTATCAACTTCCATGACGTATTTAGATGGAGTTTGTTTTCCTCTAGCGAATCATTAAGAACTTTATTAAGTATTTTAACCTGCTGGATTGTTTCATCAGACAATTCAGGATTATTTTTTAACAAATAGGTTATAATCATTTTGTTTTGATAATCAACATTGCCAATATCCAATTTAATCTTATCAGTAGTATTATCTGATATTGTGGTTTCAGTATCAATATAGAGAAATTCAAGAAGGTTAAAGTGCATTTTAAAAACGGCTTTGACATCTTCTATCTGTGAATTTGTCAATTTATTAATTAGAAGCCTCAGCCTAATATTGTGGGGATTTTCCAAACTTAATTGTGCGATTTCACTCTCAATTGTTTTTATATCATAATTTACAGGAACTGTATAAGTTATAAATCCATAGTCATTTTTAATCTCATGGTGTTTGCTAGACCCATTTTCAATATCCCAAACTAGTATTCCGTGGTCGTCTAGCGTCTCTCCGTGATTCTGCTGAATTAAAGACCCCGAATAAGCAACAGTTTTCCCCTTATTTAAATATTGAAATTTGTGAATATCTCCTAGAAGTGTATAATCGTAGCCATCAAATGTGGATGGTGTGATTGTTTTATTATTTTTTTTATTTATTTCTCCATCCAAAGTCGATTTATTAAAAAGCAAAGCACCATTTACCCTTCCGTGGAAGAGACAAATCTTGTATATTTTATTACCTGTTTTATTACCTGTTTCATTACCTGTTTTATTATTTGTATTATTATCATAAGATGAATACGCATCATTGAACAAGGATTCGTTAATGGTTTCTGGTCTAATAATATGGTAATCCTTAACACTACTAAGACTCCAAATAATATTATGATATTTGTAGACTCCAGTTTGTTTTAAATAATGGATAGGAAACGATTTATCAATGCCATTAACTATAGGTGTTAAACCATCTAGGCGTTCTTCATTATTTATATTTAGGTCGTGGTTTCCCGCCATCATTATAACAGGCATTAATTTTGAGAGATTTTTCAAAAATTTGCGTGTCAATTCAATACATTCTGGGAGTAATTCTGTTTTACTATGAAGAATATCACCTGTTATTACAATAACACAATCAATATCTTGATTCTTATCAAGCGGTATATTATATTTTTGCTTTTCATTTTTGAGAAATTTATTTAAATTAGAGAAGACTTCACTATATTCAGTATGTCGCGCCCTTAGGTTAATGTGAATATCCGAAATATGATACAGGCGTTTAACTACAATGTTTTTTGTGGAATTTTTAGTTAAATTTATTTTGGGTAAGTTATTCATTTTTTGATTGTCAATAACATAAAAAAAGAAATGATATATTACTAGGTGTTTTTTTTTTTAAATTTATTATAATATTAGCGATTATGAAGGTGTTATTATTATTGAGTGGTAGGCTTCATATCTAGGGAGCCATCAGGATTCTGTGACATTCCCCAGGAGCCGTTGCTCATATTTTCCATTAGTGTTCGCATCATATCATTTGCCTCCTTAATTCGTTCTGGTGTCATTTCTTCCTCAACACCAACACAAAGGTTATTCTTATGAACCTTTACTTTTCCACCTGGTTGTCCATCAAGGCTCACAACATAAATATCCGCGCCCTTATCCTTAGTTATTCTACCAGTTCTACCATTATAACCAGAACCAGTATTACTAACAAGGCTATGGATTTTAACAACATCCCCCACCTTTGGAGGAGGTTCTGGAATTGCTTGAGACATCACGTTTGTAAGAGACTTTTTGTTGGTTTAGAAAATTACTCCTGCTTTTGTTTTATAACTAGCCAATAAGTAATTCAATTTTTTTTAGTTATATCCCCAATTAATTTGTAATTAATAAATAAATAAAATATCCAATAACAAATAATAAAGTAGTGAAATAAATAATAAGTTAAATGATAGGAGACCTCTTATACAATATAATATATGGATTTGGATTTTTTGCAATTAATATTGCAATAATATTATCAACACCAAATGTTTTTTTAAATAATATTGATAGAAAAAGTTGTGGTGATTTAATTGATGAAGAAATTAAAAACACAAACAAAAACACAGGAGGAGTAGGAGGATTTGTTATATTTGTTTTGATATATCTTGCTGTTATGATTTATTATTATAAGTATGGAAAAACTTTAATATATTTTAATTGGGTCTATTTTACTTGTGCCCTTATAAGCCTCCTTGCTAGTTTAATTATGTTTGTTAAATCTAGTAAAAACATAGATAACCTTACAGAAAATATGGATTTACCATCCTGTAGAGATAACCCCAATAATAATTGCGACCTTACTGATGAAAATGTTGATGAAAAATGTATTCAAAATAGAGAATGCAAGAAATCTTGTAGGGCCTATTATATAGGAAAGGGCGACTCAACTATGGTAAAAAATATATGTATGCCCGAACTAGAAGGATTTAACACAAAATCATATAAACAAACACAAAGAGACAAAAAAAAAGAGATTTATGATTATTGGATAAAGGGGAATTTATGGTTAGGGTTTGGAGTTCCATTCATATGGGTTTTACCTATTGGACCCATAATGGTTGGTGTAGGTGCACATATTTTAAACAAAAAAATAAAAAAAAGCGAATATAATGTGAATGGTTATAAACCAGGGCGAATTGCATTATATCATATTTTATTAATTATATGTTATATTATATTACTCTCTGTTGGTTGGGTTTTTTATAAAAATTGGAATGATCTAGGAGCTATAAGTAGTAATCAAATGGGTGGTATAATAGTTTCCATAATTATTGCTTTTGTGCTATTCATTGTTGGTATTGTTGAATTGAACAGGATGGGACATGAATTAACGCCTGGTGATATTGCCGAAAATGAACAGATAATGCAACAAATACAATATTTGAAAGGACACATACAAGTCCAATTAAAAAAATTAGATATAAAAAAAAAAAAAACTCAATAATAGTCTAGACAATGATGAAGTAAAAAAAATATCTGCAACAATAGATAAATTAAAAAAAGAATTAAGGACTTCAACAGAGGCGTTAACCAAAAAAGAAAGTCAATTA
>Ga0233439_10006624_pt1 | contig 10242 bp, 9 predicted proteins | sample SI_123_September_6_FD_182713 | JGI IMG/M metagenome (GOLD analysis project Ga0233439, IMG submission 182713) | Seawater microbial communities from Saanich Inlet, British Columbia, Canada - SI_123_September2016_100_MG | ecosystem: Environmental > Aquatic > Marine > Inlet | place: Canada: British... | reverse complement strand
CAGATTTGGCAAGAGATCTTGCGGAACTCTATGAGCCGCTCGCTGAAGAAAAGCATCAAGCGCTTGACGTCGTGATACAACAATCGCCAACGGTGATCGGCGATCAGGATATGCTTTTTCAAGCGCTAGCCAATATTTTGGATAACGCGATAAAGTACACTCCCGTTAACGGCGCCATACAAGTGACAGTCGCAGACGATGATAACCAGGCCGTAATTTATATCTGTGACAACGGGCCCGGCATCCAAGCAGATGATCATGAGAAAGTATTTCAGCGCTTTGTCCGGCTCGATCATAGTCGATCAAAACCTGGAAACGGTCTCGGTCTAAGTTTGGCTCGAGCGCTTTTGCACTTGCATGATGCAACAGTTGAGCTCAGCAGTAATCATCCAGGACTTTGCGTCAAAGTTGAAATGCCCATTAATAAATAAAGGCATCCTCTCTATTCAACAGTCTGGCAAGTGAATACTTACATCGGAAAGACCTAAGCCAGCAGAGGTTAGTTTCTACTCCGGCTGAGACACGGCTTTTCGGATCGTTTCTGCCGTCTGTCCAAAAAGAACATTACCGGCGCTCTGAGTGACTGCCTGACCCTTGTTGACCTGGCTTGCCTCTTGGTAGGCTGCCACGACTGCCTCCCGTTGGCTGATGGCGAAAAACCACCGACTGACCTCCGGGAAATCTGCAAGCGAGACCTTGTGACGCTCGTAACGCGCAACCCACGGATAACAGGCCATGTCCGCAATCGTGTAGTCATCGCAAATAAATTCGCGGTTGGCTAATCGCGCATCTAAAACAGCGTAAAGCCGAGAAGCTTCCTGATCATATCTTTGGATGGCATACGGTACTTGTTCGGGCGCATAAGCGTTGAAATGATGATTCTGCCCCAACATGGGGCCAAGGCCCGCCATTTGCCACATTAACCACTCGAGAACCGCTACTCGCTTTCGCTGTTCATTTGGCAAAAAACAACCCGCCTTCTCCGCAAGATAAATCAGGATAGCGCCCGACTCAAAGACCGAAACAGGCTCGCCGCCCCCTGTAGGAGCATGATCGATAATGGCGGGAATTCGACCGTTCAGGGAGATTTTTAGGAAATCAGCTGAGAACTGCTCTCCTGCATTGATATTCACTTCGGTCAAGCGGTAATCCAAACCAGACTCTCGGAGAAATAATAACGGCTTCATCCCGTTTGGGGTTGGCCAGAAAAATAGTTCGATCATATCTTTTAGCTTTAAAAGGTTTAATTTCAATCAGAAAATATCTTGTTAACCTGACTAAATCTAGAACCTCCCTCAAAAGTCACTGTTATCTATATTGGGTCGAGAATAGCAAACTTCGGTATACTTCGCGCACGTAAAAAATAACGGACCCGGTTTCGCGTGTGACAAAAGAAGAACATATAGAGATGGAAGGCACGGTTCTAGAGAACTTGCCCAATACCCAATTCCGAGTAGAGTTGGATAACGGACATATTGTGATCGCCCATATCTCAGGCAAAATGCGAAAGAACTACATTAGGATTCTTCGTGGGGATAAAGTCACGGTGCAGTTGACGCCTTATGACTTAAGTAAAGGCCGCATTACTTATCGAGCGCGTTAGTCAAAAAAAACCCCCGACATTTTTCGGGGGCTTTATCAACACGGTTTCAAATCGCATTATTTTATTTTTGCTTCCTTGTAAGCCACATGCTTTCGCACAACAGGGTCATATTTTTTGGTTTCCATTTTCTCTGGCTGGGTTCTTTTGTTTTTTGTCGTCGTGTAGTAATGCCCTGTTCCCGCAGACGATACGAGTTTAATTTTGTCTCTCATATTAGGTATCCTCTCTTTCCAATCAGTGCAAACTAAATTTTAGTACCGCGACTACGCAAGTCGGCGAGCACGACGTCAATGCCTTTCTTATCTATAATACGAAGGCCTTGGTGTGAAATCCTCAGACGCACCCACCGGTTTTCACTCTCCACCCAAAACCGCTTGTTGTGGAGATTAGGCTTGAAAACGCGCTTGGTCTTGTTGTTGGCGTGCGAGACGTTATTTCCCGACATCACCCGCTTTCCTGTTATTTGGCACTCTCTTGCCATCACTGCAACCCTGAATAAGAACTTTGTTAAGGTCGCGTTTTATACCAGATTTTTGGTATTTTTCCTAGGGTTTCAAATTTCTCAATCATTTTACGCCCTGAAAACCGATTTCCTCTATTCCGAGCGTGCCGTTAGACTTCGATCATGATGCCTTTTCCCGCCGGCCAACACATTCTGCTCGGAATTACCGGGGGCGTTGCTGCCTACAAATCAGCAGACCTCGTTCGTCGCCTTTCGAGCCAGGGCGCTGAGATTCAGGTTGTAATGACTGAGGCAGCCAAAGCATTCATCTCCCCGCTCACGTTGCAGGCGCTAAGTGGTCGCCCTGTCCGAGACACACTACTGGACACTGAAGCCGAATCAGGCATGGGACATATTGATTTAGGCCGATGGGCGGACACCTTGCTTGTGGCGCCTGCGAGCGCTGATTTCATCGCCAAATTAGCCGGTGGCTTGGCTTCAGATCTTCTGACCACAGTCTGTCTTGCAACCGCCGCGCCAGTGGTAATTGCGCCCGCCATGAATCAAGCAATGTGGCTAAAGCCCGCAACCCAACGCAACATTCAAACACTTGCTGCTGACGGGGTTCACCTGATCGGTCCCGACTCGGGCGAACAAGCCTGCGGCGACATTGGGCCCGGACGGATGCTTGAGACCTGGGACATTATTTCCGAGCTTGAAAGCTTGAACGTAAAAAAATCTTTAGCCGGCATTAAGGTCACCGTGACGGCCGGACCTACCTGGGAAGCGCTTGATCCGGTACGCGGTCTTTCTAACCATAGCTCTGGAAAAATGGGTTACGCCGTCGCTGAAGCCGCATTAAAAGCCGGAGCCGAAGTGAATTTAATTAGTGGACCGACGACATTAAGCCCACCAAGAGATGTGGTGCTTCATCATGTACGCTCAGCCGATGAAATGCTGAACGCTGTAAAGCGCGTAGCAACAGATTGTGATATTTTCATTGGCGTTGCTGCCGTCGCGGATTACCGACCCTCTCAGATCGAAATGTCGAAAATCAAAAAGGACGCTAAGCACGTCACCCTTGAGCTCATCAGAAATCCGGATATTCTGTCCTGGGTCACGTCACAGGAAACCAAACCTTTCACCGTGGGGTTTGCCGCAGAAACCGATAACCCTTTAGAACATGCCCGACAGAAACTAGAAAAAAAATCACTCGATATCATTGCCGTGAATCATGTGAGCGCGGATCATAGCCCTTTTGGCAGCGATGAAAATCAACTCGTTGTGATTACCCCTGACGAAGACATTGACCTTGGACGACACCCAAAAACTCGGCTTGCATCGACGTTGATCGACACCATTTCAAAAAAATTTCATGAATCCTATAAAACTTAAGATTGTTGATACCCGTCTGGGAAATGAATTCCCCTTCCCTTCCTATGCAACGTCGGGATCAGCCGGTATTGATCTCGTCGCCTGTCTTGAGGACCCGATTACAATTTCGCCGGGCGGGTGTGAACTGATTCCCAGTGGGATCGCAATTCATATCGATGATTCATCATTGGCAGCCGTTCTGCTTCCCCGCTCAGGCATGGGGCATAAGCATGGCATTGTTTTGGGAAATCTTGTTGGCCTAATTGATAGCGACTACCAAGGTCAGATAATGATTTCGTGCTGGAATCGAGGGAACAAGGTTTTCGAGATCTCTCCGGGAGATCGTGTCGCCCAAATGGTGATCGTTCCTGTTGTGCAGTGCCAGTTTCAGGTCGTTGATGATTTTATGGAGACCGACCGGGGAACCGGTGGGTTTGGCCATACGGGGACCCAGTAACAAACCCGTCCTTCTGACGGATCAAAACGATCGAGAGTGATTTCGCGCGTCAAATACAGGCTAAGCACTCGAGCATCAACGGTCAATACGCTATAATCCGCGTAGCATTTTCTCAAATCTCATAATTTTCACTCACCGGTTCTAAACTTTACCGAATGAGCAATAAGTCTGGTTCGGAATGGCGTCATTCCCTTGATTCTTTATCGGGGGAGAGTCGTGCCTATCTTGAAGACATATACGAGCAGTTTTTATCAGACCCCAACAGCGTCTCCGCTGAATGGCAGTCTTTTTTTGCTGATATACCTTCCCTTTCCGATTACCGATCAGGCGAGATTAGCAACGGTCGATCATCCACTGATCAAACCGGTCAGGAACGCAAGCAAGGAGCAGTCTTACGACTTATCAGTGCTTATCGAACGCGCGGCCACAGCGCCGCTGATCTTGATCCACTAGGGATTATCAAGCCGGAAATTCCGGAAGACTTCTCTCTTGATTTTCAGGGTCTAGAAAAAAGTGACCTCTCAAAAAATTTTGATTCAGGATCGCTCGCGTTTGGAAAACCCAGATTAACGCTTACGGAAATACGTCAACTTTGTGAGGCGGTCTACTGCGGTCCTTTAGGAGTGGAGTATATGCATATTACTAACACTCAGGAAAAGCGTTGGTTGCAGGAACGACTTGAAACAAGCCCCGTTCGGCCTAAAGAAAAGGGCGAACTTCGTAAACATGTTCTCCAGCGATTAACCGCAGCCGAAGGGCTCGAGCGATATCTGCATAAACGATTTGTAGGTCAGAAACGATTTTCACTTGAGGGTGGTGAGACACTAATCCCCGCGCTTCAAGAGTTAATTCAACAGTGTGGCCAGCAGGGAGTGCGGGAGATCGTCATTGGAATGGCGCATCGCGGTCGCCTCAATGTACTGGTCAATATCCTAGGGAAATCACCAGAAGATCTGTTTAGTGAGTTTGAAGGTAAAGTTGACGAGATCGGTAGTGATTTAAATACGGGTGACGTCAAATATCACCAAGGCTTTTCTGCTGATATCGATACACCCGGTGGAGTCGTACATGTTGCTTTAGCGTTTAATCCCTCGCACCTTGAAATTATTGATCCGGTTGTGGAGGGCTCGGTTCGCGCACGACAAGATCGTCGTGGCGATCACGAAAAAGACGAAGTCATCCCCATTCTGATCCATGGAGACGCCGCTTTTGCGGGACAAGGCGTTGTTATGGAGACCCTGAATATGTCCAACACCCGGGGCTTTTCCACGGGTGGGACTATCCACCTGATTATTAATAATCAAATTGGATTTACAACCCGAAATCCTTTAGACGCTCGCTCAACACCTTACTGCACCGAGATTGCGAAAATGGTGCAGGCCCCCATCTTCCATGTTAATGGCGATGATCCAGACGCGGTCTTGTTCGCGATGAAAGTCGCCTATGACTTTAGAATGGCTTTTCATAAAGACGTCGTCGTCGACATTATTTGTTATCGACGACTAGGCCATAACGAAGCAGATGAGCCTTCAATAACGCAACCTTCCATGTATCGAGTGATTCGGGATATGCCCACCACGCGACAACGATATGCCCAGCGACTCGTTGACGAGCGCGTCATATCCGATTCGGACGCCGACGCGCTTGTGACCCAGTATCGTGACGCAATGGACGATGGGCGCGTCGTTAATCCGCCAGCACGGGACCCGGATGAGTCGCTCTTTCTCGTCGACTGGATGCCTTATCTCGGCGTGAACTGGACTGAATCTGTCAAAACCAGCATTACCCCTGATCGCATCTTTTCACTCAACGAAAGGCTAATCACTCTCCCTGAGGGCTTTGAGCCGCACTCTCGCGTCGCTCGAATACTGGCCGACCGCAACAAAATGGCACATGGTGAGCTACCGATGGATTGGGGCTTTGCAGAGACTCTTGCATACGCCTCTTTAATCGAAGATGGCTATTCAGTTCGACTGTCGGGTCAGGACGCCGGTAGAGGAACATTTTCGCACCGCCATGCTGTTCTCAAAAATCAAGCACGTCGACAGCCTTACGTCCCGCTAAGAGAGATTGGCAGTGATCCTTCGAAATTCCTCGTTATTGACTCTTTATTATCGGAAGAAGCCGTTCTTGGTTTTGAATATGGTTATGCAACAACTGAGCCGCGCACACTAACGATCTGGGAGGCTCAGTTTGGAGATTTTGCCAATGGCGCGCAGGTCGTAATCGATCAATTTATAAGCAGTGGTGAAGCAAAATGGCAGCGATTATGCGGTCTTACGCTGCTACTCCCGCATGGTTTGGAGGGACAAGGCCCCGAGCATTCGTCCGCCAGACTTGAAAGATTTTTACAGTTGTGCGGCGACGATAATATGCAGGTTTGTGTGCCCACCACGCCAGCCCAATTCTTTCATTTGCTTCGTCGTCAGATGATCAGGCCTCTGCGTCGCCCACTCATCGTCATGACCCCTAAGAGCCTTTTACGACATCGGCAATCTGTATCAGATGTATCAGAATTATCAAGCAGTGGATTCTTAAATGTAATTGATGACCCCCAGATTGAGAATCGCAAGGCAGTCACACGAATTGTCCTTTGCAGTGGCAAGGTGTACTTCAGTCTTATCGGCGCACGGGCAAAATCTGATGACGCTAAAACAGCCATCATCAGGATTGAGCAGTTGTACCCCTTCCCGCAGGATCAACTGGAATCGATATTGAAAGAATACCCAAAATGCAAAACAGTGGTTTGGTGTCAAGAAGAGGCTCGAAATCAGGGCTCCTGGCACCGTATTCAGAATCAACTGAGTCGCGCCATTAACAAGGATCAACAACTGGTGTATGTGAGTCGAGAGCCATCTGCCTCGCCCGCGGTTGGCTCCCACCAAAAGCACGTCGAGCAGCAGGAACAGTTGGTAAAAGAAGCGCTAGACGATGACTTTTCCCCCAATTTGAAAGCGGTAGGAGAATAATCCGTGTCGGTCGAAATCAAAGTACCCTTGCTGCCTGAATCTGTCCCTGACGCCACCATGCTTCGATGGCATGTTAAAAAAGGCCAGCAAGTCAGGCGTGATGAAAATCTAGTAGACATCGAGACTGAAAAAGTCGTTCTCGAAGTGCCTGCACCGCAAGACGGCGTGGTCTCGGAGATTCTCTATGTTGAAGGTGACACGGTCTTGGCAAATGACGTCATTGCAATCTTTGATGATAGCGGAACAGCAGTCGAGACTTCCTCTGAAACGGTCCCTACCGACAACCCTGATGCAAAGTTGGCGGCACTCGATGCAGTCGAAACGACGACATCAAAAAATCACCCGGAGAAACCGGAGACCCGTCTTTTGGACGAATCGCGAGAATCGTCATCAACCGGATCAGCCGGTCCGGCGGCAAAACACGCAGCGGCCGAAACCGGGGTTGATCTGGCCCAAGTTTCTGGAACTGGTCCGAGGAGTCGAATCCTTAAGCAAGATGTTCTCGAGCAAAGCCGGACCTCAAATGAACTGCCGTCACTCAGCCAAGAACGTGAACCGCGCCGCGAGCCGATGTCGCGACTTCGCAGAACGATCGCGGGAAGACTCGTCAATGCCCAGCATGAGGCCGCCATCCTTACGACATTCAATGAAGTTGATCTTCATGAAATAAAAGCGATTCGCGCACGGTACAAAGAGACTTTTGAGAAAACGCACGGCGCGCGTCTCGGGTTTATGTCGTTTTTTGTAAAAGCGTGCGTGGAAGCCCTGAAACGCTATCCAATAATTAATGCGTCGGTTGATGAAAACGATATCCTGTTTCATGATTACTACGATATCGGTATCGCTGTCTCCTCCCCACGCGGATTGGTTGTTCCCGTATTGCGAGACGCACAAAAACTCGGCTTAGCGGAGATTGAGCTCGCAATTGCAGATTTTGGTGATCGTGCGCGCAATGGAAACCTCGGGATGGATGATCTCACAGGTGGGACGTTTACGATTACAAACGGCGGTGTGTTTGGATCAATGCTCTCAACGCCCATTCTGAATCCGCCACAAAGCGCGATTCTCGGGATGCATAAAATTCAGGATCGACCTGTTGCGCTAAGTGGGGAAGTTGTTATCCGTCCCATGATGTACATTGCGCTTTCCTATGATCATCGAATCATCGACGGCGCCGACGCGGTTTCTTTTCTGGTTGCGATTAAAGAAACACTTGAAGATCCTGCCCGACTACTTCTCGAACTCTAGCTTTCAAGTTATCAATCCCCTGCGAGCCGATTCAAACCCGCCTTTACTATCATTGCCATGACAGAGAACGAATTTGATGTTGTCATCATCGGTGCGGGGCCCGGGGGTTATGTCGCCGCGATTCGGTGTGCGCAATTAGGACTGAAGACCGCGTGCGTCGACCGATGGGTAACCAATAACAACACAGCCTCTCCAGGTGGCACCTGCCTGAACGTCGGATGCATTCCTTCAAAAGCGCTGCTTGAGTCTTCGGAACGTTATGAGCAGATGCAACTGCATGCTTCAGATCACGGTATTGATGTAACTGGAATCTCAATAGACGTACCAAAAATGCAAGCGCGCAAAGACAAAGTTGTTAGAGACCTTACCTGTGGAATCACCGCACTGTTCAAGTCGAATAAAGTAACCTTCATAAGCGGTCGCGGCGTACTCACCAACCAGGGTCGGGTGGACGTCACGCTTAATGATGGATCCATGCAAAACCTCCATAGTGAACATGTCATTCTTGCGAGCGGTTCAACACCAATTTCTCTTCCCGGCATTGAGGTGAATGACAAAACTATCTTTGATTCCAGCGGCGCACTTGAATTCCAGAGCGTGCCCAAGACGCTGGGCATCATTGGTGCAGGTGTCATTGGACTCGAACTCGGCAGCGTGTGGCGGCGTCTGGGCTCATCAGTTGTAATTCTTGAAGCGCAAGAATCCCTACTCCCAACTGCTGATCCAATGATTGCCCGTGAGGCCAAAAAACAGTTCACCCAACAAGGTTTGGATATTCGTCTAAGTTGTAAAGTGAACAAAGTGCAGTCAAGTCAAAGCGGATGCGTCGTTGAATATCAATCGTCCGAAGGTCAACAGAAATTGGAGGTTGAGCGACTGATCGTCGCCGTGGGACGACGCCCGTATAGTGATAGCCTGATTGGACCCGAGTGCGGTCTAAAACCGAATGATCGAGGACTCATTGACGTCGACGACAAATGCGAGAGTGCGTTACCTGGTGTTTGGGCCATTGGCGACCTCGTGCGTGGACCTATGCTTGCTCACAAAGCTTCTGAAGAGGGCATCGCAGTTGCCGAGCAAATAGCGACCGGAATAAGTCATGTGGACCTGAATATCATTCCCTGGGTGATCTACTCTCACCCCGAGATCGCATGGGTCGGCGCGACAGAACCAGAACTCAAGGCATCTAGTGCTGAGTACACCTCCGGTATCTTCCCCTTTGCAGCATCAGGTCGCGCTCAGGCCGTTGGCGCTACCGCCGGATTTATCAAGATACTCGCTGATCACAACACTGATCGCATTCTGGGAGTCCACCTCATTGGAAAGCAGGCCTCGGAAATGGTCAATGAGGCGGTCTTCGCAATGTCGATGGAAGCCACAGCGGAAGATCTTGCTCGAACTGTTCATGCCCATCCCACGCTAGGAGAGGCCCTGCATGAAGCAGCCCTTGCCTCCGACGGACGGGCAATTCATAAAGCCAATAGATAACCCCCTCCCAGCGTCGGGTAACCGGCACAAAGAAAAGCAGTTTTATGTTAGAATCCGGCCTCGCTTGACAGGCTTATCGGCGCAAGTGACGCGTATCTTTCGCGCAACTTAATCTCCCAGCTCCGGCCGTTTTAGACTCATGAAAAAAGCTGAACCTATACTTAATACCGAAGATTTCCCTCATCTTTGCTATAACGTCGTCACCATTGAAAAAGCGGAGCTTCCAAGTGGCGGATCTGACGGCACGTGCTACCGGTACGTCGTCGCCAATTCTGTCTCGTCAGTCACTGGATATCGCCAAGGCACAAAGCGTGAAGTATCACAATATTGCGTTACCCTCATCGAAGACCTGAACCTGCGGACAATTCCAAAGAAAAAAGCCTGACGCAGGTTTTATTAAGCTGAAATCCCAATCAGCGCCCTTTCAACTTCTGTGACCGTATTCGCCGTCTTCTGAGACGATACCATGGGACCATCAGTTGAACCTATTACGCTGACCCGGTTAGCGCTCATCCTAATTCCCGTTTTGGTCGTCGTTGCGATACAGTGGCGATGGTCTTTATCGGGCCGAACCTCAATTTATGGTTTGGCAAGAATGGTTGCACAGCTGCTAGTCGTGGGCTACGTATTAATCTTTCTTTTTGATTCCGATCAGCCCCTG
>Ga0233439_10006623_pt1 | contig 10243 bp, 7 predicted proteins | sample SI_123_September_6_FD_182713 | JGI IMG/M metagenome (GOLD analysis project Ga0233439, IMG submission 182713) | Seawater microbial communities from Saanich Inlet, British Columbia, Canada - SI_123_September2016_100_MG | ecosystem: Environmental > Aquatic > Marine > Inlet | place: Canada: British... | reverse complement strand
TATTATTCCTGAAGCGTATAGACATTGGCTAAACCTAAACCCAATGTACCCAATCGTTGACGCTTACCAGCAAATTCTGGTTTATGGTAATAGCCCACAATGGGGAAGCGTTCTAATCATTTTAGCTGCAGGTATTATTCTGTCTATAGTTGGTTTATTCATGTTTCGTCGCTCTAGTGCGGAAATGGTGGATGCATTATGAGTCGTCTGTTGCTTAGTATTCAAAATATTGGTAAATCTTATAGAGCGTATAGATCTGAAAGTCGACGTTTTGCTAGTTGGTTTGGCTTACCTGTTAAGCCTAGTGAAGAGCATTGGGTATTAAGACATATGAGTTTTGAGGTGCATTCTGGAGAGGCTGTAGGAATTGTCGGGCAAAATGGAGCAGGAAAAAGCACACTGTTGAAAATGATTGTTGGCACTTTAAAGCCGACCGAGGGTAAAGTGCAAATAAATGGACGCATTGCCGCCATTCTTGAGCTTGGTATGGGTTTTAATCCTGAATTAACAGGGCGACAAAATGCAATTTATGCTTTAGGCCTTATGGGTTTTAATGCTGAGGAAGTGCATAAAATTATCCCAAAAGTAGAAGAGTTTTCTGAAATTGGTGAGTATTTTGACGAGCCTGTTAGAACATATTCTAGTGGAATGCAAATGCGTGTTGCTTTCGCTGTTGCCACCGCCTATCGTCCAGAGATTTTAATTGTTGATGAAGCGTTATCAGTGGGGGATACTTACTTTCAACACAAAAGCTTTAGTCGTATTAGAGAATTTCAAGAACAAGGAACAACCTTGCTTATTGTGTCCCATGATCGGAGCGCCATTCAAAGTCTATGTAATCGGGCTATTCTTTTAGAGAATGGAACTGTGATAAAAGATGGCAATCCAGAAGAGGTGTTTGATTTTTACAATGCCATTATTGCGGAAAAGGAAAATAGCACAGTAGAAGTTAAAAAGATTGATAACAATAAAGTTCAAACAAGTTCAGGAACTGGCGAAGCAAAGGTTGAAGAGATTGCCTTTTACAATGTCAAAAATGAGGTGGTTGAGGTTGTTGGAGTTGGTGAATCAGTCGAGCTACGTGTAAAAGTGAAAGTTTACCAAGAGATAGAAAGCTTAGTGTTGGGGTACGGCATTAAAGATCGTCTTGGTCAGGTGATGTATGGTACCAATACGTGGCACACCGAACAGATTATTAATAATACCCAAATTGGAAATGAATACTTATTTAAAATTAAATTTTCGGCAAACTTTGGAATAGGGAGTTATTCTGTGCAAACCGCTTTGGTAGATAGTGATACACATCTTACAACTAACTACGAATGGCGTGATTTAGCTTTGATATTCAATGTGATAAATATAAACAAAACACACTTCACTGGATGTTTGTGGAATGAACCTTCAATACTGATTGAAGAATTAGCAAAATGACTTTTATTTCATACTCACAAAATTTTGAAGATGTCATGCTTTGGCGTGCATTAAAGCATATTAAAAATGGTTTTTATATCGACGTTGGAGCAAACCATCCAGAAGAAGATTCAGTAACAAAAAGTTTTTATGAAAATGGGTGGTCAGGAATAAATATTGAGCCAGAAAAAGAATTTTATGAGTTGCTGGAAGATGATAGGCCGAAAGATATTAATCTTAATATAGCAATAAGTGCTAATGTAAATTCGATTGATTTTTTTGTAAGCAAGGTTAGAGGTTGGTCTACAACAGATACAGGTAACTCCCATAATTTAAAAGATAAAGATGTCTTCAACGAAGTACGAAATGTTCAGGCTATGTCTTTAGATAAATTAATTATGCAGCATAATATAAAAAAAGTTCATTTTTTAAAAGTTGATGTTGAAGGGGCTGAAAAAGATGTGCTTGAAAGCCTTTCTTTTAAAAAAATTAGACCATGGGTTGTGCTAGTTGAAGCCACCAAACCAGCAACTTTAATTGATATTTCTTCAGAGTGGGAACACATCTTATTTGAAAATAATTATAAATATGCATATTTTGATGGAATAAATAAATATTATATTGACGAGCAACACTTAGACCTTTTATCTGCTTTTAAATATCCACCTAATGTTTTTGATGAGTTTGCTTTAGTTTCAGAAGTTCGAGCCGAAGCCAAAGCAAGAGAGGCCGAAGCCAAAGCAGGAGAGGCCGAAGCCAAAGCAAGAGAGGCCGAAGCCCAGGTCCAGCAGACTACGAGCATGCTGCAGATGGTGTACAACAGTCGTTCATGGAGCATTACCCTCCCACTGCGCTGGGTTGTGCATCAGGCAAGGCTCCTTAAACAGCACGGTTTTTTTGCACGAATTAAATCTCTCGTAAAGAAAATTACTCGTCCCTTTGTTCGGCGAGGCATTACGTTTGTAAATTCTCGGCCCGGTCTTCGTCAGCGATGTCTAACACTGGCCAGAAGGCTTGGTCTCTATGAGTCTCTTAGAGACATCTACTTACGTTTTTCAGGGCGTACCCATCAGATGCCATCTGCGCCTACCCAGCCGCATACTGCAAAACCTAAGTCGCCCGAGGATATGACTCCAAATGCCCGTCGTATCTACGCTGATCTTAAAGCCTCTATTGCAAAACGAAAGGAAGAGGGTCGCTGATGCGTATTGTTATTGACCTTCAAGGCGCACAATCTGAAAGTCGCTTTCGTGGTATAGGTCGCTACTCTTTATCGATAGCCCAGGCAATAATTCGTAATCGAGGTGATCATGAAATTATTATTGCGCTGAGTGGTCTTTTTCCTGAAACTATAGATCCTATTCGTGCCGCATTCGATGAGTTGCTGCCGCAGAAAAATATACGAGTATGGCTTGCACCTATGCCTATTCGTGAGTGCGAGCCGGGTAATACATGGCGCCGTGAAGTGGCGGAGTTAATACGAGAAGCGTTTTTGTCTAGCTTACAACCCGATATCATTTTATTAACGAGTCTGTTTGAAGGTTATGTAGATGATGCAGTAACATCAATAGGTAGGTTTGATAAAATTACAACGACAGCTGTAATCCTTTATGACTTAATTTCATACATTAACCCTAAAGCTTATTTGCCTACAGGTTCTCAGCGTGACTATTATTATCGTAAGATCGATTCACTGAAACGAGCAGATTTGTTCCTGTCTATATCCGAGTACTCGAAACAAGAGACTGTCGATGCTGTGGGTTTGCCCGAAAAAAATATCACTACAATATCATCAGCAGTAGATGATCGTTTCAGTCCCACTGAGTTATCAGCAAATGAAATAAACAGCTTAAAGCAACGTTATACTATCGAACGTAAAATGGTTATGTATGCACCTGGCGGATTTGATGTTAGGAAAAACTTTGATAGCCTCATAAAAGCATATGCTTCACTGCCTAAAACGTTACGTGCGGAACATCAGCTTGTGATTGTCAGTAAAATTCAGGAAGACAACAGAATAGGGTTATTAAATTTAGCCAAACAAGCAGGCCTGGCTAAAGATGAGTTGGTTTTGACCGGCTATGTGCCTGAGGATGATCTTGTTGCGCTTTATAGCTCAGCTACTTTATTTGTGTTTCCTTCGAAACATGAAGGTTTTGGTCTGCCAGTGTTAGAAGCAATGAAATGCGGCGCTCCAGTAATAGGCTCAAACACTACTAGCATCCCTGAGGTAATTGGAAACAATCTGGCGCTATTTGATCCTGATTCAGTAGATTCAATAGCAGCCAAAATGCAACAAGCGTTGCAGAATGAGTCGTTTAGAGAAGAATTATGTAATAAATCAGTAGAACAGGCAAAGCATTTCTCGTGGGATGAGAGTGCAAAGCGAGCTATTTCTTCTTTCGAGGATATGTTCATATATTCAGATAAAGATTTAAATGATTCAAAAAATGCAACATATCGTATTAACGATGAACTTTTAATTAATTCAATAGCAAATATAAATACACTAACAAAACATACAGAAGATGATATATATTCTGTAGCTAAAGCAATTGCATTTAATACAAGTATTAATACACCAAAACAGATGTTGGTTGATATTTCAGAGCTTGCTCAAAGAGATGCAAAATCAGGTATTCAACGTGTAGTGCGTAGTATTTTACTCGAATTTTTGAGTACTCCGCCGGACGAGTACGAAGTTAAACCAATCTACTTCGATGGGAAACAATATCGTTACGCTAGCGGCTTTACTGCTCAGTTTCTTGGTGAGTCGAAGCCAGAAACCGTAGATATGGTCGCTGAATTTAATCAGGATGATATCTATCTTGCTTTGGATCTAAATGCACATCTAACGCAAGCGGTTCACCAGCTGCATATTAGCCTTCAGTCAATGGGGGTTCAGATGTTTTATATTGTATACGACATCCTTTTAATACAAAGACCAGATTGGTGGCCTGAAGGTACTTCAAAAGTATTTGAAGAATGGTTAATCAGTATTTCACAAGCGGCTACGGGTTTGATTTGCATTTCAGAATCAGTAGCTGAAGAAGTCCGCGAGTGGTTAAATACCCATCCACCGTCACGACATACGGGTCTGGTGGTTAGTAGTTTTTATCTTGGTGCCGATGTTAATAACTCGGTACCCAGCAAGGGATTACCCGCAACAGCGAAAACAGAATTAAACCAGATAAGCAAAAGCAGTAGCTTCCTCATGGTCGGAACCCTAGAGCCCCGCAAAGGTCATACGCAAGTACTGCAAGCCTTTGAACAGCTATGGCAGAAAAACCAGAATGTCAGCCTAATTATCGTCGGCAAACAAGGCTGGATGGTGGAAGCACTGATTAAAAAACTACAGACCTCCCCGGAGCTAAACAAACGCCTATTCTGGCTCGACGGCATCAGCGATGAATACCTAGAAAAAGTATACGCCGCAAGCACCTGCCTCATCGCCGCATCGTATGGCGAAGGATTTGGACTGCCGCTGATTGAGGCAGCTCAGCACAAGTTACCCATTATCGCACGCGATATACCTGTGTTTCATGAAGTGGCAGGTGAGCATGCTTATTACTTTACAGATAAAGAGCCTGACGCCATTGCAACGGCGATTAGTACTTGGCTGGGTTTATATCATAACGACCAGCATCCTAAGTCTGATGCAATGCCTTGGTTGACATGGAAAGAAAGCGCAAGCCGATTAGGTAATATTTTAGTAAAGAAGAATTAACTATGGAAATTTCTAAATAACTTGATTTTTAAAAAAGGAGAAAACATGAAAAACTATGTATTATTAGTAACATTGTTAACAATCGTGACACCTGCAATGGCATACATTGATCCAGGTTCAGGTAGTGCAATAATGTCAGCCATTATTGGTTTTTTTGTGGCAATAGGTTTAGCGATTAAGACGTATTGGTATAAGATAAAATCTATTTTTAAACGTAAAAAATAAAATGATAAGGATAATAATTAAGGGAAAAGGGCTAATGTGATGGATATTTTTTTATTGGGAGCTGGTCGCCCTGCAATTGGCGAGCGCCCATCTGCACTTAAACATATATCACTTAATACTAAAGCTATGGATTGGCAGATCCATAGCTTTGAATCAATAGCAGACCTTACGGATATCCACTATTTAGGTGGTTACCATGTTGATGAGGTTATTGAAAATTATCCAAAATTAAATTTCACTGTTATTCCAGATTGGGAAATAAAAAGTGTTTTACATACTTTATTAAAAGCACCATTTTCTGAACGTTCAATTATCACATCGTACTCTGATACGTTATTTAGAAAAGAAGTCATATCAGATATATTATTAATTGATGCAGATGTTGTTTTTTGTGTTGATTCGCATTGGAAAGAAAGGTATGAGTCACGAACTGAAAATGATATTCAGTCGGCTGAAACTATAGAAATAGATAGCTCAACGGGAGAGCTAAATGTAGTTGAATTCACTGGTTTTATTTATTTTAATAGTGATGCAGTAAAATACTTATCGGGTTTAGACGAAATTGATGTCGGCACTAATCTTATTGATCTTATTTTACATCTTCAGGATAGGGGTCTTTCTGTAAAACCATTTGATGTGGCTGGTCACTGGGCTGAGCTCAACTCTCCCAATGATATTGCGAGTTTTATTTTAGGCACAAAAGCAGAGACGCTTTCACGTCTAGAGCCTTTGGTACGTAAGAGTCATATTGGTAAACAGGTTAATTTTACCTCTACTCGTTGGATAAATGATTCTGATTCCATCTTAGATGAGATTATTTCCTGTTTTTCTGATGCCAATCTTGTTGTTCGGAGTAGTTCGAAAGGTGAAGATAACTGGAATTCATCCAATGCTGGAGGGTTTGAAAGTTTATTGAATGTCAATGGGGGAAGTCGAATATCAGTTCGCGACTCTATTGATATTGTTATCGCCTCATATGGTGAAAAAGGTAATGGCGACGATCAAGTCTTGGTTCAGGAATGTCTACAAAATGTTCGTGCTTCGGGTGTTGTTTTTACCTGTGGGCTGGAAACTGGGGCTCCATACTATCGTTTTAATTTTGATGATAAAACGCAATCAACAGAATCAGTTACTTCAGGTATGTGTGGAGATTTGCGTACAATTGTTGTGAGCCGATTCGCAGCAGAATATCTCGAGAAAATTGAACCTGCAATCATGCCTGTTTTGCATGCTGTGCAAGAATTGGAACAACTTCTAGGCTTTGATAAATTAGATATTGAGTTTGCAATTGATGAGAATGGAAAGGTTCATATTTTTCAAGTAAGGCCTATTACTGTAGACCATAGTGATTATGAAATTGATATTAGCTCCATTGAAAAAAGTTTAAAAGATAGTGTGCTGCGATTCCATACACAGCAAAATCCAACGCCATTCGTTTATGGTGAGAGAACACTTTTTGCAAATATGCCAGATTGGAACCCGGCAGAGATTATAGGCATACGACCAAAACCTTTGGCATTTAGTCTGTATCGACACCTTATTACTAATGATATTTGGGCTCAGCAACGGTTTGAGTTTGGCTATAGAGATATTCGCCCTTATCCTTTAATACTTTCTTTTTCAGGACAGCCTTATGTTGATGTTAGAGCAAGCTTTAACTCTTTTATACCGGCAGAACTATCAGATGAAGTGGCAGCAAGGTTAGTTACAGCATACATTGACATACTGGCAGATAATCCACACTACCACGATAAAGTCGAGTTTGATGTTGCCTTCACTGTATGGACAGCTGACTTTAATAAGGATGCATCTAACAGATTAATTCCTTATGGTGTAACTACCGATGATATTGTACAATTAGAGATGGCTCTAAAAAAGATCACATGTAACGCCTTGGATCGTCTTGGTGATGATGTTGCACCAATAGACAAACTAAGACAACGCAGACTTTCTATAGAGACTAGTAATATTTCAGTAGTCGATAAATTTTTTGTACTGTTAGATGATTGTCGCCGTTTTGGTACATTGGCCTTTTCACATGCTGCACGAGCTGGATTTGTAGCAACAATCTTACTTAAAAGTATGGTTAAAATAGGTATGCTTACTGAAGAACGGCTATCAGCATTTTTAAGGAGTATTAAGACGGTTGCGGGCGAGTTTGCAGAGAGTAAATATGCGTATAAATCAAAGAGGAGGGTGAGGTTGGAGGATTTGATAGCAGCCTATGGTCATCTTCGCCCAGGTACCTATGATATATGTGCACAGGCATATTGGGAAAACCCAGAAAAATACTTTGTAACTAGCAATATGCAAACGCCTGAACTGACAGAGCCGTTTGCCTTTTCATTAATTGAGTCTAAAAAAATAAAGAGAATGCTTGATGATTTGGGTACTCAGCAAACGCCAGATGAGTTTCTTTCATATTTACAGAAAGCAATTGAGGCACGTGAATCTGTAAAGTTTGAGTTCACGCGTAATTTAAGTAAAGCGATGGATATGAGTGTCTGCCTAGCAGATGAATTATCATTGACACGTGAAGAAATGTCGTTTTTAGACTATCATGATTTAGAACAATTAAAACTGAATGTTATTGATGGAAGTAAACTTAAAGAAAAAGTAAATCAGAATAAGAAAAGCTATCTTGTTTCACAAGTAATAGAGTTACCCGGTTTTATTAAACAGGCGAGTGATTTTTATTGTTTTGAGAGGCATAGCTTACAGCCGAACTTTGTTACAACAAATAAAATACATGCTGCTGTTAAGCTGTTAAATGATTCAGAAGCTGAAGATTTAATGGGTGTTGTCGTTTTAATACCTCAAGCGGATCCGGGTTATGATTGGTTGTTCGGTTGTAATATTGCTGGACTTATAACGCAGTTTGGCGGTGCAAATTCACATATGGCCATAAGGGCTGCAGAAATAGACCTGCCTGCTGCCATAGGCGTAGGTGAGAAACTGTATGAACAGATTGCCAGAATGAGACTGATTGAATTGGACTGTAGTAATCAAATTATAAGAGAGATCCAATGAAACGACTAGGGATAACACAGCGTGTAGAAAATATCACAGCTTATTCCGAACGCCGTGATTGTCTTGATCAAAGGTGGTCAGTTTTGGCGGATGAATTGGGATATATACCAATTCCACTACCAAATATAAGCAATAAAAGTGTGAGTAAGTTACTCGATTCTTTGCAATTGGATGCCATTATATTAAGTGGTGGTAACTCCATTACTCAATTGAATCCAACAGCAATAGATGTAGCACCAGAGCGTGATGCCTTTGAAATAGCGTTAATCGATGAAGGGAGCAAACGTGTTATACCTATTCTAGGTGTTTGCCGTGGAATGCAGATGATTAATCTTTATTATGGTGGTCAACTTTCAACAATTAAAGGACATGTTGCTGTTCAGCATAAACTGAACATTGCACCAGATTATTCTGAATATATATTGGAAACGGTTAACAGTTATCATAATTGGGCTATTAAGTTATCAGATTTGGCTCCTGATTTAATACCCATAGCCAGTGATGAGCAAGGAAATATTGAGGCTTTTATATATAAGACACAAGCTATGCTAGGAATAATGTGGCACCCTGAGCGTGAGCTACCTTTCAAACAACAAGATATTAAATTGATAAAGAAATTTTTATTATGACACGAGTATTGATACTGGCTGCAGGCCAGGGGACACGTTTACGTCCGTTAACTAATGATAAGCCAAAATGCCTAGTTCCCTTACTGGGTAAAAGCCTTCTTGAGCGACAAGTTAATACCATTAAACAATGTGGTATTGATGATATTCATATAGCAACAGGATACCGCTCCGATCAAATAGAAGCCTTGGGGTTTGCAACAAGCATAAATAGTCGATTTGATTCAACTAATATGGTTGAGAGTTTATTTTCTGCTTTGTCTTTTATTGAAAAAGAAGGTGACTTGATTATTGCATATGGCGACATAGTATATGAGCAAGAAAATCTAGAGACCTTACTAGCTAGCGATGATGAAATTGCCTTAATGATAGATTTAAAATGGCGTGATTTATGGTCATTACGATTAGAAAACCCTCTGGATGATGCAGAAACATTGGTAATGGATGAACATAATTATGTTACAGAATTAGGTAAAAAACCAGACAGCTACGAACGTATTCAGGGGCAATATACAGGGTTAATTAAAATACGGAGTAATAAGATTGCTGAGTTTGTTAAATTTTATCAGTTGTTGGATCGTAACGCTCTATATGATGGAAAAGACTTTGATAATATGTATATGACCAGTTTTCTACAACTGTTGATTAATTCTGGCTGGAAAACAAAAGCTGTACTGGTAGAAAACGGCTGGCTTGAAATCGATTCAGTAGAAGATTTATCTCAGTATGAAGCCATGGCAAAAGAAGGAAAGTTGGATCAATTTTATAAGGTTGAACATTGATGGGGTTTATTCGACATATTCAAGATGTTATGCGGTTTATGCAGCTACCCAAAGAACAGCGTAGATTGACTTTCTACTCGGAAGGTAAAAATTATTGGCCCCACCTGGAAGGACTGATTCGGGAAGTACTGGCTACATCCGATATACCAGTCTGCTATATTAGTTCAGGAAAAGATGACCCTGGACTGTTTCTTGAACACGCAAACTATCTCACTTTCAAAATTGATGAGGGTTTTGTTCGTAACTGGTTATTTGAGAATATTGAAACCGATGTTATGGTCATGACTATGCCTGACTTACATCAGTATCAGGTAAAAAAATCAAAGCATAAAGTGCATTATGTGTATGTGCAGCACTCACTAGTGAGTCTACATATGGCATACCGTAAAGGAGCCTTTGATCATTACGATACTATTTTTTGTGCGGGACCACATCACATCAAA
>Ga0233439_10006617_pt1 | contig 10249 bp, 9 predicted proteins | sample SI_123_September_6_FD_182713 | JGI IMG/M metagenome (GOLD analysis project Ga0233439, IMG submission 182713) | Seawater microbial communities from Saanich Inlet, British Columbia, Canada - SI_123_September2016_100_MG | ecosystem: Environmental > Aquatic > Marine > Inlet | place: Canada: British... | reverse complement strand
CTTTACCTCCAACACCTTTTCCCAACAAACGGTGCAACGATTGCGGACGTCAGTGGCATTCCAGAACATGATGCCGAGACTCTTGGGATTGCTTGCATGTGTTTTTCTTGCTTTTGTCTTTCCACTATACGCATATCAGATAAACAACGGCATCATATTTGATGCAGTAGTCAGCACATCTGTCTTTTCTGCAATCACAGTAGCAGTTTTTTCTAGGAGAGATGATCAGTCAGGTTGATTTAGTTTTTTTGTGATAGCAGCTTGGTAATCATTTCTGATTCATCCCATTTTGTTCATAATTGCATTTGACATGCTTCACTCCTTCTCCCTTCTTCCATAGCTCCCTGTCTCCTACAACAACATCTTTTTTGCATTCCTTGCATTTTGCAGGATATTGTATGGTAATTTCTATCCATTGTGACTCGTTGTCTTCTGATTCAGTTTTTGTATTTTCTTTTTGTGATTGATTTTGTTTTTCAATATAGAAATCAAGTCTTTCTCTTGTTACATCTGAATCTTTGATGCTTAATGATTTTTTTAAGCACTTAATTGCCTCATCGAACGATCCAATTGCACCTAATACAATACCTTTGTTATGCAAAGCACTATCATATTTCCCATCAATGGACAAGGCTCTGTCAAAGCACTTTATCGCCTCATCAGGTTTTTCATCCTTGATATGTAAAACACCTTTTGCAGACCAAGCAACAACATTATTTTCATCAATGGACAAAGCTCTGTCAGTATATTTTTTTGCCTCTTGGTATTCTTCAAGATTAGTCAGTGAAACAGATTTGTTATTCAAAGCACTAACATTATTCCCATTAATGGACAAGGCTCTGTCAAAGCACTTTATCGCCTCTCGGTATTCTCCAAGCTGATTATGTGCAAATCCTTTGAGATCCAAAGCACTATCATTATTCCCATCAATGGACAAACCTCTGTCCAAGCACTTTATCGCCTCTCGGTATTCTCCAAGATTAGCCAGTACACCTGCTTTGTTATTCAAAGCATCAACAGAATTTTTATTCTCAGACAATACTAGATCATAGCACTTTATCGCCTCTTGGTACTCTCCAAGTTCAGCTAGTGCAGTGCCTTTGTTATGCAAAATGGACAAATCAGATTTAATGGATAAAATTCTGTCATAGCACTCTATTCTCTTTTGAAAATTGTCCATTTTTTCTAGTACAATACTTTTGTTCTTCAAAGCATCAATAGCATTCCCATCCATGGATAAAATCCTGTCATAGCACTTTATCGCCTCTTGGTACTCTCCAAGATGATCATGTGCAATACCTTTGTTATTCAAAGCACTGACATTAGTCCCATCCGTGGATAAAATTCTGTCATAGCACTTTATCGCCTCTTCAGGTTTTCCATTTCCAGCTAGTGCAATACCTTTGCTATTCAAAGCAATAACATCATTCCCATCCATGGATAAAATCCTGTCAGAGCACTTTATCGCCTCTTGGTACTCTCCAAGATGATCATGTGCAATACCTTTGTTATTCAAAGCACTGACATTAGTCCCATCCATGGATAAAATCCTGTCATGACACTTTATTGCCTCTTGGTACTCTCCAAGTTCAGCTAGTGCAATACCTTTGTGATTCAGAGTGGACATAGCATTAGCATCATTCGTACCAATTGATAAAATCATATCAAAGAAGTCTATCGCATCTTGATGTCTTCCTGTATCTGACAAAAAGTGTGCATAGTAAAAATATGCCTCTCCTGATTTCTTATTGGTTTTTTCAATTATTGTTTTGAATAACTTCTCAGCTTTATCATTTTCTTCCATGTTGGCATATGCTCGTGCTCTTGAAATATCTGCAGTAAAATTATTTGGAACATGTGTGCTTAACTCCACACATGCTTCAACAATAGCCAAATTATTTTTACTAGAATTAATTGTATCCAATAATTGTGCTATTCTGGGGGTTGATTTTTCCTTAAAACTTTCATCTAGTTCTTTCAATTGTTTTTCGTCTATTTCCTTCTTGGACTCTGTTTTTGTATTTGAAAGATAATGATATTTCCCAAAATTCACATTTGTTCTAACCATCAGTTATCATGAAATATCCATTAATTGAGTATTTTAGATTTTATTGAATTTTTTTAACATTTGTTGCAAAATGTTTTCTCTCACCTATGGTGACACCACATGTGACTTTGTCGCCTTCATTGATTAATCCATCAACTTCAGATTTGTGTACGAACATATCGTCGCCACCTTCTCTTTCGATAAAACCAAAGCCCTTAGTACGGTCAAACCATTTTACGGTACCCGTTATCTTTAGGTTCTTGTCATAATTTTCATTTACTAAATTTGAAAAAGTTTTAGGCGTAACAAAGGCTGCATTAAGTTCTGACAATTCGCCTGAAAATTCTTCAAATATTTGTATTACATCTGAACCAGTTTCTGGATTTCCAAGTTGTGACATCAATGCGTCTAAAACTTTCTCAAAAGAATAGCAAAAAATCTGCATTAGATTTTGAACATGTCTAAGGTCCATTATTGAAAAATTTGCATCATGTAAATCATGTGTCATGTTATTTCTTTTGTTGCTAAGTGACTTCATCAAATAAAACCAGTTTCCTTTGTAGTTTGTTTCAAAATAATTTTTCAATTCTGCAGAATTAATTTTAATTATTTTATTAAAAAAATTCATAAAACTTGCTTCAGCTTCCCTTTGATTTGATTTTTGCACGTACTTTTTCATTTCGAATTTAATTCCAAAGTTATTAATTTTTTTAAAAATTTTATCTGATAGAAGTAAATTAATCCATGAATCTAAATTGTGAATCCATCCTGATCCATCTCCGATTATCTCTTTTCCATATGTTGTTGAACTATTGTTTTCCCCATCAATAGCTTCTTGGACAGACGTTATAATTTTGAATTCAAAAAAAGACATCTGCCGAAATAAAACATAGTTTTTTAACGATACTACAAGTGTTGATTTTTCATTGGATTCGTCTAATGTATTCTCGAGTTTATCAATTTCATCCAATACATCCTCTAGTGCATGTATTTCTTGCTTCAAATTTTCTAATTTGATTTCACTTTTTCTATATTTTTGTCTCAAATTCCATTCACTGATTGATTTTGGAATTTTACTAGTTAAATTTTTTGAATGTTTGTAATTTCTGCATTTTAAAGATTCTTTATCAAATTGTTTTTGATTTCTTTTCATGCCTGAATATTAACATCCGTTGGGATTTGGTTGATTCTGCATGTTTAGATGTGTAGGGTTGATTGATCTTTTACATCGTTTCTCTCATCGACCTCAGCGTTTCTTTTTTGGCTCTGATCTGTTCGTAGTACTCGTATGCCTTTTGGCCCTCTCCGTTTGACTCATAGAGCTGGATTAGAGTTTGTATTGCTCCAAGGTCTTCAGGATCTTTTGCAATTGATAGCTTCAGATACTTTTCAGCCAGTTTCATGTTTCCCAAATGGTGGTAGGATATTCCTCTGTAGTAGTCTGAAACTGAACCGTCTTGTGTCAGCTCAATGCAGTTCCAAAACTCCCCCAGTGCCTCCTTTATACACCCCTCACCGGCAAAAATCAATCCCAGAGAATAGTGGCCTACATAGCTGCTTTGTTTTGCCAAGAATTCAAGCAGATATTTTTTTGACTCTTCAAGTTTTTTTTCATGAAACAGTGACATTGCAAGGTCATACAGGCAGTCAACATGTGTCGGGTCCATCTTCAATGCTTTTTTGTATGCATCTGTTGCATGCGAGTATTTGTGCAGGTTGTCATGTACTTCTCCCAGACCGTAAAAGCATTGTCCAACTTCACGAAACACGTCCTTGGATTCGATTTTTGGCTGCTCTGAATTTTCAGAACGTTTCAGGTACTCACTTGCAGAGTCATTGAATGATTCAATTTTTTCTGAATACCTTCGCATAGCCATTTCCCAGTACATTTTTGACTTGACTTCGTCAAATGAGGAATAGACATCCCCCAGACTGTGAAATGCACGCGGATCAATTGGATCAAGTGCTATGATCTTTTTGTAGCAGTCAATTTTTTCACTGATTGTAGATGTGTCATTTGCCTGGTTCAGCAAAGAGTCCTTTTCGGAATGTACAGTACTCATTGTATCTCCTCCTCAAAGCACTCAAGACACATTCCGTCAAGAACCTGATGGTTTTCCAGTTCCAGGTGACCTATCCATTTCTCACAGACTCTGCATGGCATGTGAAGCGGAATTGGATCCTTTACCCCTCCAGTCTCCACAATTATTCCTGGAACCAGTCTGCTGCAGCAGGCACACTTTACCATGGTGTGCTTGTTTGCGCCTTCTTTGGCATATCTGGCAAAAAGACCCTCAGTCTTTGAGCCGTTTTTGTAAAACTCGGCAATATTTTGGCCCTTGCCTTGCGGGATTAGTTTGGAAACTCTTTGTTTCATACTCATTTCTGCAATTAAGGTATTGGAGGTTACAAGATCAAAATGCAGATTTTTTCTACAAAACGTTACAACAAATTTGATAAATTGGTAGAACAATGGTTTACATGGTCAACAAAAGTAATTTTTCCAACAAGGATTCACAAAAATGCCCCAATCATCCAGATTCCCCTGTGATGATGGAGCCTGAATCAGGACAAAATTTCTGTACCTCATGTGGCGAACTAGTATCAACTTCAGAACAACAAAATAATATTTCCAGACATGCCAGGGGCGAGGATCTTGGAAGCAGAATACCTCAACCTACAGATACACAACATGATGGGAGGAGAATTAAAGAACATTCAGAAGTGGGACGATGGACAAAAAGTATTAGTTCACCAAGAGATCTACATAGATATCATAAAGAAGTTTCAGATCATGATTTTGTAAAAACAAAGCATGTATCAAAGAACATAGATGGCATTTGCCAGAAATTTAATGTTTCAAAAAACATCAAAGAGGAAGCTATGAAATACTATCCCATAATAAAAAAATATGGTTTGTGTTCTAACCAAAATCCCGTCTGCATAGCTGGAGAATGCATATTTCTTGCAAGTAGAAATTTTGGACCACATGGAATTAGTATAAAAAAAATATCGGAATGGGTTAATGAAGACTACAAAACACTATTTAATTTCCACAATAAAATAATTACAGAGATTTCAAAAAATAATATTAAAGAATTAAAGATTGACGTGGATTTCAGAATTGATCATATCAAATATGCAATATTTGCATATCCCGAAGATGCTATTTCTCAGAAATTAAAGATAGAATGTCACAGTCATTTGGACAATGAAAAATTTGATTCAATCCTTTCAGGAAACTCAGTCACATCAATTGCAGCAGGAATCATATACGTAATTGCTACAGAAAATGACATAGAAACAAATCCTAAAAGAATTGCAAAGTTCTACAAGATTAGTGAAAGCACAGTAAGAAATCAGGCAAAGAAAATTGCAGATAATTGGGGCATAGAATTGACAGATAAAAGAAAAAAACAGTAGTAAAAAGTATCATTTTAGTCACAAGTTGCAGTGTTTTTCAACTCAGAGTAGTACGAATCAGACAAGAATTCCTTGCCTGCAAGAATCTCATCAAGATATTTTCTCTCTGGATGCAATCCCTGTTGTGTCGTGTTTGGGTTTGCAACGTACACCAGGCATTCCAAAAATCCATTTGTAGTTTTAACTGACATGTATTTTTTCTCATAATGTTCAGGCCAACCCTCACGCTTGTCCAACTTGTTGAGGATGTCTTCGGATTTAATTTTGTAAACAATTCCCTGTACACATGAATTTTCTTTTGGTGAAATGTTTGAATATGCAACACCAGGTTTACCCGATGCAGCTTTGTCAAAAAGAATTTCCCACCCGTCAATTTTTCCACTAAATTTTTCATAAAAATTAATTCTGCGTTTGATTTTTAGCTTATGGTCATCCATGTTGGAGCCGTATGCAAAATAATATTCAAGATTTGAGATAGTCAATTTATTTCTCATCTTCCTTGTCATCCGAGTCCTTTTTTTCTTTTTTCTTTAAGAAATCCTTTTTCCATTTTTCGTATGCCTTGTCATTGGAAGATTTCTTTTCTTTAGTTAGTGAATCCTTGATTTTATCCAAGTTTTTAGCCATACTTTTTTGCAATTTTTCCATGTCCTCTGGAGTCAATTCTCTTGTGAGAAGTTTGCCCTCCCTTGTATCTTTTTTTCTGTCAGCTTCACATGTGGGGCATTCGCATTGATTGATCTCATGCTCCTCATTGTAATCAAAAAGCGTGTGCTCAATGTCGACCAGCACTTCACGTATTTGCTTTGCAGTTGATCTGTCGCAGCTTTCAAGGATTGTTCCAAACAATCCCATCAGAGTTTCAAAATCCCCTCTGGTCAATCTTTTCTTGTTGTTCATACTAATGTATGTAAAAATAGTATTGAACGATGTAATTGCAAAATGCAGAATTTTTTTACACTTTTACTTTAAAATTGCCTGTTTTATGCCTGGAATTTTCAGGATTTTTATGATATTCATCAATTTTTTTCAAACGTTTTCGCAATGCGTTGAAATCAAGTTGTTTTTTTTCTAATTTTTTTCTTTCAGTTTCTTTTGCCGCGGATATAATTTTAGACAAATCCATGTCTATGTTTTTTATTTTTTGCAATAAACCTCTATTGAGATATCCAAAACCATCAAGAGAAAATGGGATAGTTGTTGAATTAATTTCTTTGGTTGTTTTTAAGAATTGGCTGTAATCTTCAATAGAGTTTACCAAAGATTTGGCAATCAGATAGTCTTTGAACGGATTGTTGACCTGATTTATTATGACGTTTGCATCAACATGCTTCCAATTTTCGTTCAATGCTTTCCAAATTAATTGGCTGTTGATTATTTTTCTTACATAGAGATTTTTTTCATTTGTTGGCAATTCATTGCTGAGATCTTTTTCTATGTTTTTTTCTATGATAGATTTTTGTAAATATACAAGAGATTGAAGATCATTATTGTAGTTCAACCAATATTTCAATATCATTTCTTTGTCATAATGATTAGAACTTATTCCCAACGATTGAAATAATTTTTCCAAATTTACTTCATCTGGTTTTTTTAAATACAGATAAAAATGTGAAGTTATGTTTTCATCAATATTAGGAGTAGTGGGAATACAACTGTAAATTTTCTTGCGTTTATTTCTAGTATGTGTAATGATATATTTTTCAGATTTCAGTGTTAACTTTTTACTCGTTTTATTATCGGCAAATTTTCCATCCTTAATTTGTTCATAATTTTCTTTGTAAAAATATGGAAATATGTTTTTGATTTGTTCAATGAACCCAGATTTTTTTTCATTCCGATATTCAGATTCGCGGATAGGGAATTCAAGAATTTCAATTAAACTGCGAGATTCAGAATCATCTGGACTTTCAAATGTATCAATCAGATATTGAAATATTTGGCTGAAATTTATTCGATAGTCATAGTCATCACGCTCAGTGGGCAAGTCATCGCTAAGCGAATAATAAAGAAGTCCCATGTTTAGCAACAAATCTCGCGGTAAAAATTCAAAGTCAAGATATGTCAGACTGCTGGAATTTGTATCAGAATTAGATTCTACTTCAGCATCCTCAGACAACAAGTCTTTTTTCCATGTGTAGAGAGGCACCATTTGAAGGTATTTTTTTTCAGAAAGAGAGATCATTCCCATAGATTGAAGTGAATTTGCACTTCCAAGGTTTGCATGAATATTCCCGGGATTTTTATCCAAACATTTTTCATACTGTGTTAGCGCATTGCCAAATTTGTTTTTTGAAAAGTAATAATCTCCCAGTAGAGAATGAATTACTTCACCCAGATATTTGTCATCATAGTTTAAAAATTCACATATTTTTTGTTCAGGTATTGATTTGCCTTTAATTACCAGCAATTGTAATTGAAACAGTTTTTCAGCACCTGTAGAGAAATGTCGACGATGTAAAATGTTCTTTGCTTCTGCTAACTGGTCATTGTCAATTAAATTCTTTATTTCAATTAGTGTGTCTAATTCAGTATGACTCATTTTATTTTTCCCTTAAGTTTTTTTAATTTTTTTTGAATATGTTTAAGTTCGTTTTTGACTCTACAATTTAGTTTTGAATCTAACCAAAAAAAATTCAAATCATTTTTCTTTGCATATTTTTTAAATTCATTTTCGGGTAATTCAAATACATCAACATATTTTTCACAAAAGTCAATTTGGGCTTTTAATAATTTTTTGCAGGTTAAATCATCAAATGGCAGAGAGGAGATTGTTATAGAATCAATATTACGTCGTCTGACTTGTAATGAATGTGCATACATGTCTAAAATGACATCAATAAATTCTTCCAAATGATCTTTCACCACATTCGCGTCAGTTTCACAATAATCCACCATTCCATGAGCAGAGAGATTTCTTTTTTTATAAAAATTCATCAGGTATTTTATCAAGTCGGACTTGTTGGACAGGCAATTGTTTGAATCTTCTATTATTATTTTCATTTTTTCAGTTGTAGGATATTCCGACAAAAAGTTATCAAGAAGGGAAAAGTCAACCCATGCCAGTTCAAGTACTTTTGGGGATTGGTAACTAAACTTGTCAGAAATGTAATCACCTAAGCAACTATCACAATTGTTGTCATTGAACTTTGGCATTTTGTAGGGTTTTGCATGAACAAGTAGAGTTGGCCATTCTCTTCTTATTGAACTAACGTTATCAAAATCATCTACAATATTTTTAATTTGATTCTTAGACAGTACTTCAATCAAACTTACAGTCATATTGGCAAAAACCCACCTATCAGTAGACTGTGTTAGATCAAGTTTTTTTAAATGAATTTCGTAATTAGTACGGAATTGTGCAATATCAGTTCGGGTTTTTGTTTGTTGAGGTTTTGATATGGACATAAGAAACAGTAATTTCTGATACTTATAAAAAATATCAAAATGCAGTACTGATGAAGTACAGTTTTGTGTAACTAACATACAATGAAATACACAGTTAGAACAAATTACATTTTAAATGCAAAATGCAATAATAATGTGCAGTTTATGAAGATCCGTATTCGATAATACGCACTTCGTCTTGTCCGGCTTGAGTAATTTTATAGTATTTGGAATTTGGGAGTGTTTCCAGTTTCCAATCAGGCTCATCCTTTTTCTTATCTTCTGCTTTATTTTTATAAACTGGAACACCAGTTCCTTCTTCAATAAGATTGCTGTCTAACAGTGCTTGAATGTGTGAATCTATTCTCGTAATGCCTTCGTCTTCTTTCAGTTCTTTGTTTAGTTCATATTGTGTTTTCATTCCCAGTACTGGGTTTTCATCCTTGCCTTCAGGTGTTTCAAAGTAATTGCGTCCTTCAAATTCTCTTAGAGTAAATACTGAATGTGCAAGATTTTTTAAAATTTTGTTTCCAGGTGAGTCAGGTTTTCCCATTACTTGTCCCTTCCGATAGGGGATTTCAATTTTTTCGACACGATTATTCTTTCGTACTGTTTTAGGTTGTACATAGTAAGGTGTGATACGTAATCTGAATGCGGAAAAGAGCAGACCCGCAGTGACAATTCCAGTACCTCCGCTAATATCTATTGCAACATCCTCCAAAGTATTTAACATTCCATTGCTGGCAATTTGCTCTGCATGTTCAATGTCTGTAACTATTTTTTGAATTTCATGAAAGTTCTTGTCGTCGTTAAGAACTATAGGAATAATTGTGAGTTCATCCCAATCTTCTTCCAACTTAGTCTTAAATTCTTCAGCTATTTCTAAAAAATTAATTTCTTCATCGGGGTTTTGGAAGTCTTTTTCGGTTGTATCTTTATGAATAAGGTACAGTTTTTCAATTCCGGGTTTTTCTTTTAGGAATCGGATGACAGATTCATTGGCTCTATTTCCAATTACACGGATCAATATTTTAATTTCTGAACTAGGCATATCATTTGGTTAAAACATGGTTGCATATATGGATCTGGGTTATTTTCTATTGCGTAACTTTTTTTTACATTTTGTAGTTTTGATCCTGAATACTAAATTTGGATACTAGAGTATGACAACAAAACAAATCAAAACACCAGACAAAATCATAGAGTTTCTGGGAAGAGAGAACAGGATATATCCTGTCAGAAACACAAAGGGATACTCCGTTAGCTCCCTTCTAGGCTGTCCAAGAAAGGCATTTTTTCAAAAAACCAGGACATCCTTTGAAAAAATAGACCTAACGCAGGTTGAAAACAACGTATGGAGGACTACCAGGGGAAACTTTCTCCACCAGATAA
>Ga0233439_10006604_pt1 | contig 10269 bp, 25 predicted proteins | sample SI_123_September_6_FD_182713 | JGI IMG/M metagenome (GOLD analysis project Ga0233439, IMG submission 182713) | Seawater microbial communities from Saanich Inlet, British Columbia, Canada - SI_123_September2016_100_MG | ecosystem: Environmental > Aquatic > Marine > Inlet | place: Canada: British... | reverse complement strand
AAAATGGTATTTCGAATCTTGAAAATCCCCGATCCCTTCCCTTATTATTATTATCCCTTATTGTTTTACTACATTACTTACTTACTTATTACTTTACTACATTACTTACTTACTACATTACTTACTTACTTACTTACTTACTTACTACATTACTACCTTGCTATCTTGCTATCTTATTAACTTGTTAAATCCTTTATCTTGTCTAAGATTACCTACTACTCGACCTGTTTAAGCAATATAAAAAATAAAAACTAGATTTTTTTCTAATCTTTTCTCTACTCACACGTACTTACTCTACACACGTTTACGTGTAGACTCGTATATATTTCTAGTTATTCATGAGTATATTGGTAAAACTAGAAATCATTATTATCATTTTACTGTTTACATCCAGTTTATATAGGATATATTAAAAACACGAGTACAAATCAGTTACTAATATTTTTTAATTCCCCTTTTTTTATAGTAGTAACTGGATTGATCAGTTTTTCTGGTTGATTGGAAGAATACATGTATTGCCCTTTAAGATGTATTCTTCCAATCTACTCGATTTATTCCTTTCAAGAAAATTAAAACTTTCTTGAAATCTATGAAATTGCTTAACGGGCAAGGACGGCTTGAGTCACTTCAAAAACGTTTTGGTAAATAACCACAACAGAGTGATTTAAGTCGTTTTTTTTATATTTCGTGTTTATTGAAACACCGATTTAAAAACAGCTGACGAACATATACTTATGATTATGAGTATGTTACTTAAGTTTTGTATAATTACCGGAATATTATCTTTACCGCTTATTATCTGGATCTATTCTGCGGTTTCTGATCCTGGGCCCTATAAGTGTAAATGCTGTAAACGTGCTGAGTGCACGTGCGACGGCTGCTTGTGCCCATACTGTGTTAAGAAACAAAAAAATAGTTGACAAGTTCGGAGTGCCTGTGCGCACTTTAATACTCGTTGTATTATTTGCTTGGTTGTATTATTTGGGTAATCATACCACTTGAACACACTTGAGCAGAAAGCAACAGATAAAGAATGCGGATACTCTGTTTCCGGGTTATGGTGCCCGGGTTGCCCAGGTAGGAGCGAAGGAGAAACATTCAAAGAATGTTTATAACTCTCGCGATAAGATATATCTAATATTAAAAATAAAAAAAAATAAAAAAAGTCACGAAAAAAAATAAAAAAATGTGTGCGTCTTCCCAAAAAAAAATTTGGAAAATCGAGAAAAAAATATAATGCGCGAACCGCCCCGTGGGCGAGGGGCGATGAGAGAAAAAACAAAATAAATCGGTTGGTATACGTTGTAATGTATTATTTATTAATATGTTATATAACACTGTGTTTGTATTACCACGATGGAGAAGATTAGCACACAAAAAGTAAAATTAAACTATGAGTCAGGTGATTTGATTAAAGTTATCTCACCGATGATGCGTACTTTTGTGAATGTTAGATATGGTGATATTGGTGTTATTATGAATAAGACACCATATGAGTGGGGCATGTATAATGTTATGTTTCCTGATGGCCATATTGTAATGATGCTTGTCGAGGAAATGAAAGAACTAAATAATGCATGAAACTAATTCTTTGGAAAAAACAAAGATTTATATATACCATAAAGATTTAAGTTTTGGTGATATTATACGCGTTAAAAAACAAAATCCTAGATTCAGTAATATAATGTTAAGTTACGGTCTTTTTGAAGAATTACGTATTGATGAACTTGAAAAAAATAAAAACATAGGCGTTGTTATTGACCAGCATCCATATCGTGAAATGCTTGATACAGGAAAGGTTGAGGTGTTCATTGATAATGAATATTTATATCTTCACTATTCAGATTTTGAAAAAATTGAATTAACATAATTTCATAAGATATCTTCCGACACTTGTTGATTTATATATAAAACCCATTCGTAATTGTTTTACAGATACAAGCTCATATAACGCATCATCATATCGTAAATCAATAGGCATCTTTCCTAAGATTTGTTTTTGCGTATAAAGTTTTCCTATAACAATATGAAGATCATCACTTCCGAATATGCCGTATATATCATTAACCAAAACTAGATCGCCGATATCGAAATTACAGTTTGACATTACGTATAAATATTCATTTATAATTTCTTTAAAAAATTTGAACTTAATGTCTCGTCGTTTAAAGGAAGATATACTACAGATTTAAATAAATTATTATGACTACATTTTGTTGAATTATTGCACATACCCGATGTGTTGATTAACTTAATCATCAAATTGTTACTAACAGTGGTCAATATTTTTACGACAATCCAATAATCATCTTTTTTATTTTCTCTATTATCTAAGTCTCTACAAAGATTTAACCAAAGTCTATAGTCTTCTAGATTTACTTGTTTATCTTGATTTTGCGGTCTATTATGCCATGAATTTTTATCAAAATATACAATGTCACCTAATTCAAATTTCATACCCGTCAATGTTTATTAATTCATCATAAGCGTGTATTTGTTTAAATCTAAAATGACCTGGAGAAAACCACTGAACAAGGTACCAGGGATGATATGAGCCTGATGTGCTTTCATTTCTTATTCTATCAAATATTTGCGTAACCAATCCTAGTCGTTTATTTTTTACAATATCAATTTCTATATCAAAATTACGTATTTGTCTGTCACTCAATAAAACAAGATCACCAACTTGTATATTGTTTATTTTATAGACTTTTTTCATCTTTAATTATAGGCACATTACTACTATGCATTATTACTATAATTATTATGTTTTTGAATTTAAAGTAAGTCTACCTTTTTCTCTTTCTTTTCTTAATTCATCAAGACCATCGTCTTTTCCTGGAAGTTTTTTATATGATGTTGATTTAAAACAAGTATCTTCTGATCCAACTTTTGTATAATAATATGTTGCTAAAGATATTCTGTTGAATCCTTCTGGAGAATTAAGAGGGTGAGGATGTCCATGATTTGAATTCATATCCGTTCTGAATATTACTGCTCTATTAAATATAGGCAATATTTTTTTATTCATTTGAGTCATATCATGATTCCATAATTCAAGATTGCCTCCCCATGACTCTTTCCAAGGTTCGTTCAGATAAACTATTATGTTGATTTTTCGTAATAAGTTTAATTCACTATGAATATTAAAATCTTCATGTACATCAAGTTTTCCTCCAGGCTTGATTAGATGAAGTCCGCCGCCTCGTAAATCATGATCTGCAATTAAACCATTTAATGATGTTAATTTTTCAAGCCATAGTAAAAATTCTTTTGAATTTAAATAAGAAAAAAACTCATTAAAACAATTATGCAATTCATCAATTACATTAAATGCAAATTTTTTCTCAAGTGGATTATCATATTTCCACCAAGAATGATCATTTTCATTAGGAAAATTTTCTTTTAATTGTTTTGCAAATTTTTCAATTAAGAAGTTATCAATGATAATATGATGAAAAGGATCTTTATTAATAAACTTTTTTGATAATTCAATTACATCATGTTCATTGATAATTTTTTTCATTTTTCTATATTATCAACTTCTGTATCTTTGTTATAATGATAATTTAATTTTGAGTCGATATTATTAATTATTTCTTTTGCAAGCTTAATACTAATTTCTTCTGCATATTCTGATGATAGCTTTTGAGCAAATTCTTTCTTGCAATTATTTATAATTGCCAAATTATGTAAAAATACTTCAATTGTATCTTTAAATTTTGGGTTTAAAAAATTTTCTCTTCTTGGGCGTTTCATGTTTTTATATCTCTTATTGTATCAGGGATATCTTCTTTTTGGGTATAGATAAACTCTAAATCATTAAAATCAACGTAATCCTGCGTTATTTTTCCGCCATTATCTGTATATACAGGTATTAAGCAATTTGATTGATTTTTAAAATGCATTTCTTGATGCGTTAAAAACATGCTTACAACTTTTCCTGTTTTTTTATTTAATGCTTCAAAATAATGATGTTCATATTTCATTTTCATATTCCAATAAATCTAAGTCACCAAAATAATAATTTTCTATAGAATAATCTTTGCTTTGATGACTACTAATATATACGTCTATAGTTGAAAAAAATGTTTGATATTCATTATCAGGTATTGAAAAAACTACTCCTATTGTACCATATTGTTTTTTTGACTTAATAGAATGAAGCCTAGACCATTTTCCTGTAAATATTACTAAATCACCTTTTCTTAATTTGCGCATTTATTTTTAAATATAAAAAATAAATTACAAATACTTCAAGAATTTTAAAACCTCTTCTGGTACGTCTTCTATTATTTCTTTTTCAAAAGAGCAAATATATGCAAGTGCCTGATCATTTCTTTTGCGCTCAATTAACGCAAGTACGACACCTAGATAATCAAGAAGTTTATCATCTTTATTTAATGATTCTATCTTTTTTGAAAGTGATATTATTACTTTTTGCTTGTTTGTCATTTAGAAATTAGAGAATGTTTCATAGGCTTTCCAAATCTATCATCATTCTCTCCTTCTTCGTAGCCTAGCATATAATAGAAATTATTTTTATGTATGATATCATTTCCTAAATATCCGTGAATGTATCCATTTTGGTACATTAAAAATGGATCATTCTTTTTTTGATCTTTAGATTTTGTCATATTGTTAATAATATATTTATATGCTTTATATATGAAAGTGTCTCTAGACATTTTAACAATCAAAATCTTGAATGTATTTAAATAATGCTTTTTCTTCTTCTTGAAGCGTGACATTAATACAGGCATATCCAAGATTTATGTTTTTCATGATTCAATTATACCATATGATGTTTAAACATATTCACACTTATTAAAAAAAAGGTGCTACAAACATTTCGTACATTGCGTATATAAAAAGAAACGCAGTACTTAGCATAAACAACCAAAAAATACCTAAACCCGTAAGTACCTTAAAAAACGATACGTCACTTAAAAGTAATGATACTATTATAAAGAAAAAAAACAGTTCAAACATTTTATGTTAGCAGTTTTACAAAGTTGCCAACTTTTTCTTCGCAATTTGACCAAAAATTATCTGGAACTTTGATATTCATTTCTTTAAGTTGTTTCTTTAGTGATAAAATGTTTTTTGTAAATCCAAGATTATCTATGTTTTCCCAAACAACTTCAACATCTCTATTTTTGTACTTTGAATAACAAATAATTCTACTCATTTTATTTCACGTACACTATCAGTAAAAAGTTTTATTATTTTACCGTCTGCATATACAACACAGCGATTGACATATCTTGATTTTTTTAAAAACATACCAACTCTTTTTTCAAAGAAATTCATATGACCATCAAAATACGAAACTTCAACAAGGCTTCCTTTTTTCATTTTAGTAGGGTGAGAGGGACTTGAACCCCCAACCTACGGTTTATGAGACCGCAGCTCTAACCAATTGAGCTATCACCCCTTTTTTTATTTGTTTTTATTTGTTTAAGTGTGCAGCCCTATGATTGACACTTATAAGAAAATCTAGTTTCTCTTGTGCTGAAGCGCCAATTTCTGCTGCATCAAGAATTTCTTGTACAACGTTAGGATGTTCTGCGACTCCATTTGGGCATATTGTATAAAGGGTAATTTTTGCTTCTGCTTCTGCAATTTGTGACTTACACTTTGCAATTGCAGCAATTAGCAACTTATCTGTTAGGTTCGAATCTTGTAATGACATAATTATTAATATCTTGTTTTTTATAGCGTGTACATATATTGTTATGCAACTTTATTCTTTTTTGCCAGCCAAAGTGGAATGGTAATGCTGATTGCTGAATTTCTCTTCATTACTTTTCCATCAATATATAAAATCTTTGCCTTTTTACTTTTTGTTGCTGTACCTTTTGCATTAAATGAATCAGTAATTAATGTTTTTTCTGTTTTTATTTCAACAATTGAACTTTTATATTGTGTTTGATTTATTGGTACCCAAAAAGCTCGGGTTCTATCTAACGTTGAAATAAGAAACGCTTTTTGGCTAAATGATTCCAATGTTCCAATAAAGGGAAATGTTTCTTGCTTTCTTAATTTTATTGTTCTAATAGAACTATCAATTACTGCACATGCATTAATAGGAACATATGCTTTTATAGGCGCTTCATTTTTGTTGTTGTAGTTTGTAATGATTCCACATTTTTCAGTTCCCCAGCCGTTTGTACCGATCCAAAAAACAATGCCTTCAGTACCTTTTTGAGGAGAACCTTTTGTCCTAGCTTTTCGTACAACACGTACAATTTTGCCTTTTTTTATTTCTGAGTGAACATTATACTGTTCCCATAAATCTGAAGATTTTTTTAAAGCAATAGGAAATTTTTTCTGAAAAGATTCAATCTTTTTTCTTATTTCTTCCGTTTGTTTAAGTTGTTGAAGTTCAATAATTTTGTTTCTGATATAATCAACATCTTCAGCAGCTTTTTCTGCTTTGCGGTGTAGTTCTAATATTGCTCTGTACAACATATTTTTATTATACCATCGATTAAATGCTTGGGGCATATACCATACTTTTTAAAATGGCCAAGATATACCAGTGATTTTTTTAAATCCGTCTATTGTAGTGTTAAGAAGGCCAAGTTTTTCAACAACATTTTCAGGTGTTGCACCTGGCTTAGAAATTTCAATTTTCCAGACGTCACTAGATTCTAATGCTTGTGCCAAAATTTCTGTTGCACCAGGTTTTTCAAGATCTTTTCTCATTTTTGCCTGCTGGAGTGCAACGTCTGCAACTTTTAATGACATACCGCCTAAAAATAATTTTCCAAACAAATCTAATTTTGTATTCTTAAACATATATTATACCAAAATTTTTGCAGAGAAGGAGGGATTCGAACCCCCGGTAGCTTGCACTACGGCTGATTTCAAATCAGCTGCCTTCGACCACTCGGCCACTTCTCTAATTTGTAGGGCGAGAGGGATTCGAACCCTCACTTTAAGGGTTTTAAGCCCTCTTCCTCTGCCGTTGGGATACCGCCCCATATTATTATTTTACATTGATTGAAGTTGCAGCTTTAAGTAAAGCATATGCCAACTCTTCTGCTGCCTCTTTGCTAATTAACATTGTAGAAGATTTATCAACAACAATACGAACAGAATCGTTATCCCAATTTGGTTGCTCAACAAAAACTGAAAACATACGACCCTGATCAAGATCTGCAATATTTAATAATGTATTATTCATTTTTTTCCTTGTTATGCTTCTATTATAACATGTGAAACACAACTTTTCACAAAATTTGAAAAAAATAATAAGGTTCCCAACTTCCTTATCTGAGCACGGCCTAAAACAAGAAATCTATCTTACGCTTACGCAATCACACTCTTGAAAAATCAAGAAATTCTGATCCGTACTCCCCACAAATTCTATATATTGCTAACTCTTGAAATGATTTGCCATTCCCATAAGCGTTGGAGCCCACAGTCCTACAAATAGGCCTCAGCGTTCTGCATGTGCATGTGCATCACCAAGTTGACCACCGGCATATACCCAAATTCCAATTGATGCTGCAACAGATGCAAGACTAGCGACAAAACACACTTTTGATTTATTCATAATTTAATCTCCTTTGTACAGTTAATATACGTACAAGTTTAGTTTTTGTATAACTTTTGTTTACTGGTGGGTCCACTCGGATTCGAACCGAGGACCTACTGGTTAAAAGCCAGCAGCTCTACCGACTGAGCTATGGACCCGTAATATATTAAACTAGTGCAACCTCTTCTATATCTAAGCATCTATATTCCCGAAGAACCCACTCTACAACTTTGCAAAGTTCTAGCCCATCTTTACCTCCTATGGAACAATCAACTTCACATTTTTCATCGTGCGTTAAAGTTACTTGTATTGGTTCTTCGATATTATAAAGATATACCCAAAATTTATTACACATAATGTTTGTTAACATGCGTTTCATCCAATTTTTGTTAGGTACTCTTTGCCAACATAAAATATCTCATTGTCACCATAGCATTTAAAGCTATAATCTTTTCCAATTTTGGCAATAACAATTGCAATTATATCTTCCGAATTATCTTTGTCAACATATCGTACTGCATCACCAATATTAATTCTTTCTTTTACAAAAAAAGGATGAGTTTTAGAATTGTCTGGCTTGGATTCCATAGTAATATAGGTAGGCCCCCTCTTTAGGAGGGGGCACCAGCCCTCAGATTAACAAGCTTTGTCTAACTTATGTTCAATCCGGTCCAATAGTTCATCCAAGGAATTAATAAACCAACCAAAAATAGAGTCTTCTTCTTTGTCGTAGAGGACAACCAGGTTGGTATTCATATCACTTGAGGTTACCAGCCATTCAATCAATTGGTTACTATGTTCACTATCTGTTGAATCTACACGTACATCCCACCCAAAATCAGTGTCAAGGATCGCATCGGTAATTGCTTCCCACTCTGGAGAATGGTTGGTGACGTGGATGTATTCCAGGTTGATGGTAACAGGTGAGTTGTCTTTTTTATGCATTTTTGTTATAATTCCTTTATTGTTTTTGAAGATGAATCTATTATACCATTTCAGGCATAAATTTTCACAAAATTATTCATTATTTTGCACATGCCATTTCTCAGTTAAATTTTTAATCCCTTCAGCTTGTCTTTTAAGCATATCGTTGTAAAATAATTTTGATGATCTTAATTTTTTACAGGATTCTTCAATATCACTTAACGAATTGATGTAGCATATTTTTTGTAATTCTGTGTCCTTAATTAGTTCTTTTTTAGGATCAAAGTTAACATTTATTAGGTTTATGACATTAAATTTCATTGCTTCATAAAACCTGTATAATACAATGTTATCATTATGTGCGTTGTCTCCTACGACAATAGACGTCAAACTTTTTCTTACAACATCACACAATTTATCATATCGAATCTTTTTTTCCCAAGAAACGTTTGGAAATTTTGGATCATATCCAACCCATTTTAGCTTTAATGAAGAATTATCTTTAAATAATTTTTTCAATTCTTTTGCTCTTCCGCCGCCTCTATTTGACCCGTAATATATAACATCAAATTCACGCTCTTCTAGATCAAAATTAAAAGTGTTATTTTCATATTCTTTTAAAACGTGACTATGTATATATTCTCCTAATTTTACTTTTATAATATCATTAGGCCAAATTGCAAATTTGTGTTTTTTTGCAAGTTTTTTAAATTTATCAAAATCTTTGCCAACAAACATACCTACAAGGTTTTTTGTTTGAAATTTGTCAATTAAGTTTTTATCAAAATCATCTGAAACTATTTCTTTATTTCTCAATACTCTATTTTTTGCTTCAAGAATACTAAGAGGATTTGTCCAAGATATATTGGGATCATTATAGATACACATTGTTACGCCATTAAAATCGCGTGTATATTTATAGATGTAATCTACGTTATGAGATTCCCATATTCCTCCAAACACAATAAATGAATAAGGCTGAAAAATAATTAAATCATATTTTGAAAAATCAACGTTATCCTTTGACTTTATTGTTTCAGGATGAATATTACATTCTTCTATTAAGAATTTTTTTGTATATACAATATCTAATGAACTTGCATTTTTTGCAGCAGCAAGGTTTGTACCTGCGTTTCTATAAAATCTTGAAATAGCAACGTTTTTAATGTTGTTTTTTTTTATCCAATTTTTAAGTTCAAACATTTTTTCTTTTCCTATAAACTGAATTGGTGGGCCCCCTGGGGATCGAACCCAGAACCTACGGTTTATGAGACCGTTGCTCTAACCTATTGAGCTAGAGGCCCCGGTATTATTATCTATGCTGCATCAGTCGATTGGATAGATGGCAGTATACCAAGATGTACATTGCTCTGCAAAATACCCAATTTCATCAAGGGTTTCACACACTGACTCCATATGATCCCATGACGTATAAGCATGATTGAAACAAGGTGCCAAATCTCCGCCATCGTGCACAATAATCAGTGCAGATTCGGTACCATATTGCTCGTCACGATCAATCCACTCATCAGGAGTATAAAATGTTTTACAACCACCACCTGAGAGTACATAATCACTTCCCATGATCTTCGTCGCACCTTCAAGAATTGCCATGGCAATCTTTTTTTGATTTTCGCTCAAATGTTCCACTGACATGTCTTTGTTGAATTTGATTTTCATTTTGTTCTCTTATTTATTGCTTTAAAAATGTATCTGTATGTTTTATTTTGTGGGCCCCCTGGGGATCGAACCCAGAACCTACGGTTTATGAGACCGTTGCTCTAACCTATTGAGCTAGA
>Ga0233439_10006593_pt1 | contig 10282 bp, 13 predicted proteins | sample SI_123_September_6_FD_182713 | JGI IMG/M metagenome (GOLD analysis project Ga0233439, IMG submission 182713) | Seawater microbial communities from Saanich Inlet, British Columbia, Canada - SI_123_September2016_100_MG | ecosystem: Environmental > Aquatic > Marine > Inlet | place: Canada: British... | reverse complement strand
GAATACATCAAATGTTATATATATGTCAGGAGTATTTGATTCAGCAGATAAATTTAATCAAAATATTAGTAGTTGGGATACATCAAAAGTAATAGATATGACAAGTATGTTTAAAAATACAGATAGTTTTAATCAAGAATTAATTACAACAGAAAATGGATGGAATACATCAAATGTTAAAATCATGAGTAATATGTTTAATAACGCAAAGATGTTTAATCAATCATTAGATACATGGGATACATCAAATGTAACTGATATGAGTTATATGTTTAATACAGCTGAAAATTTTAATCAAAATTTATCTAATTTTAATTTTGAAAGTTTAAACCCTGTAGATAGTATGACTAATATGTTAAATTATAGTGGTATTGATGTTTCCAATTATAATGATATATTATATTATTGGTCTAATAAAACTGTTCCAAATGATGTTCTATTTACAGCAAATAATTTGAAATATTCATTATTAGGTGCTGCAGGAAGAAGTAATTTAATTAACAATTATAATTGGGACATTACAGGTGATATATTTCAACCACAAGATAAAAAAGAATTAAAAACCGCTGTTGATAAATGGATTGAAGATAAAACAACCGCATCAGTTGATTATGGTCAAATAAATACTTGGGATACTTCATTGGTAACAGATATGAGTAATTTATTTGAAAATAAAGCAACATTTAATGATGAGATTAGTAGTTGGGATACATCAAATGTTGAAAATATGAGTTATATGTTTAGTAAAGCTGAAAATTTTAATCAACCTTTGAATGATTGGAATACATCAAATGTAACAGATATGAGACATATGTTTAATGGATATAGTGAAAATGGTGTAATTATTTATTCATCATTTAATAAATCATTAAATAATTGGGATGTTAGTAATGTAAAAAATATGAGTAATATGTTTATGATGAGTATATTCAATCAAAATATAGATAATTGGGATGTTAGTAATGTTCAATTTATGAATTGGATGTTTCATCATTCATCAATTACATTACTATCATTTAGGGATGTTAGTAATGTAATTGAAATGGGAGGTATGTTTCATAGTGCAAAAAAATTTAATGGTGATATAAGTGGATGGAATACAACAAATGTAACATCTATGGATAATTTATTTGCTAATACTAATGAATTTAATCAAAATATAAGTGGTTGGGATACATCAAAAGTAATAAATATGACAAGTGTGTTTAATAATGCAACTTCTTTTAATCAACCTTTGAATAAGTGGAATACATCAAAAGTAATAGATATGACAAGTATGTTTAGAAATACAGATAGTTTTAATCAAGAATTAATTACAACAGAAAATGGATGGAATACATCAAATGTTAAAATCATGAGTAATATGTTTAATAACGCAAAGATGTTTAATCAATCATTAGATACATGGGATATAAGTAATATTAATAATAATGTTGATATAACAACACAAGAAACAGAACCTACAATGGAAGGAATGTTAGATAATTCAGATTTATCAGTTGAAAACTATGATGCTACTTTAAATGGTTGGGCTTCTCAAACAGTTCAACCAAATGTTATTTTAGGAGCTCAAGGATTAGAATATTCATCATCCGGAGAAATAGCAAGAAATTTTTTAATAAATACATATAATTGGGATATTCAAGGTGATATTTTAATTTGTTTTATGAAGGATACAATGATTTTAATTTTAGAAAATGGAATAGAATTAGAAAGAAAAGTTCAAGAATTAAAAAATGGAGATATAGTTAAAATATCAACGGGTGAATATAAAAAGTTGGTATTTATTGGAACAAAAACAATAGATATTACAAAAAATATGGATAAAATAAGAATAATGAAAAAAAATAAATTAGGTGATAATTTACCAAATAAAGATTTATTAGTAACATCAGGTCATTCTGTTTTATTTAAAAATCTCAAAAACATAAATAAATATTATAATAAAAAAGTATATAATAACAATGTGAAAGGTTATTATAAAATGATGTCTCAACATTGTAAATTATTTGATTATGTGAAAGAGAATGAATTAAAAAATATTAGAGATGGTAATAATGTATCATATTATCACTTTGTTTTAGAAAATGATAATGAAACCGGTCAATATGGTGTGTATAGTAATGGGATTTTAAGTGAAACAATGGCATTACAATTTGGTAAAAAAAATTTTAATTAATCTTTTAATCCTTTAGTTGAAAGATTAGATAAATTAAATTTTAATTGTTTTGCCATTTTTTTTCTTATTTTTTGTATTTGATTATCATTAAATGGTCCAACTTCAAAATCATTTATGGTGACTTCAACATTAATTTTATCTTGACTAAATAATTTAAAATAATAATCATTCATATTTGGTTCGCTTATTTCTGGAGTAAATTTAATTGAAACAGGACACACTGTATCACAAGAATAAAAAGCACCAGTTCTAAATTTGGATAATGTATTTCCATATGAAATAGCTCCTTGTGGAAATATAATTATTTTTTTATTAATATCAAGATATTTTTTAATTTTATCAACTGTTCCAGAATTATCTTTTCTATCAAATAATAATAAATTACATTTTTCAGAAATAATTTTACCAAGTTCTAAAGATTTAATAGTGCTACTACTAATAAATCCACATTGAAATAAATAATATAAAATAAAAGAATCAATAAAACAACAATGATTTGAAATTATAATTTTTTTACATTCATTATCTTTTTTATTTATCCATTTAATTTCTTTATTTTCATATTTAATTTTATTTTTTTTTGTATTATCTTTTATATTAATTTTAATATTTGTCATTTTTAAAAATAATTCAGCCGTATTTATAATATCTTCTTTTGTTTTCATAATTAACATTTTATTGATAATCATATTAAATTTTATAATATAACTCGGATATTTAGTATAATCCAAAACTAAATCATCGCTAAAATATTTGATGGAATTTAAATCTATAATATTTTGCTTATTATTTGATTTTTTTATTTTTTCTTCTGTTAATATTTTATCAATATCTGTATTGCAAATAATGCATTTTTTATTATTATTTAATAATTCTTTATTTATACATTTTTCATGAACATAATGATTACATGGTAATAATAATATAATTAATTCTCTACTGTATAACCAATCATTACAAGAACATTTATTATTTACTAACATTAGTGTTATATAATATGTATTAGTAATTATTTGCCCTTCTTGAACGTATTAATTTTATTTTATACTCATCAGTATCTTGAATATTTTGAACTTTTTTTTGTTTTATAATATTATTTTTTTCTAATTTTTTATTTTCATTTTCACTTTTAATTAATTTGTTTTCTAAATCTATAACTTGATTGCTTAACTTTTCAATTATATCTGTTATTGAAATAATTGCTTCTTTACATGAATTTATATCATTTTCATTCATAAATTTTATTTATAAATTAATTAAAAATATTATACACAATTGCGTTATTATTATTATAATTTAATATATATAATTTATAATGTTATTAACAATTACTAACTTAATTAACTATATATTAGGTTTAAATATTTCATTTTTAGCAACAACAACATTAATTATTATTGTTTATATTTATGTAATTTATAATTATTATTCTAATATTTTTGATAATAAAATTCTTTTAATTACATTAATTATATTATTAATTGTAGATTTATTTGCTATATATTATATACAATTTTATTCTCCAAATAATACCAATAATATAACTAATAAACCGGATAAATCTAATAAAACAGATAAATCTAATAAATCTAAAAATATTAAATCTAAAAAAAATAATTCAAATGATTTAAAAAAAGTTTTTACATATGATAATGAACTACTAACATCTATTGAAACTTATAAATCATTAAACTAAAAAATCTTCAATGTCTTCATCATCTTTAATTTTCACATTTTTATTTTCTTCTACTAAATTATTAATATTATTTGTTAATTTAGATGTTGTATTTTTACTTACTTTTTCAGTTAATTTTTGTTGTGTATGTCTTGAAGTTCTTGTCATTTTCATATTACTTTGTTTATTTTTAAGTTTCTTTCTTAAACTTGCTCTATATTCTTTTTTTTCTTCTTCAGTCATATCTTTCATATCTTTTACTTCTGTTTTTTCTTCTTTAACATTACCACCTTGTATTTTATTAAGAAGATTTGCTTTTTCTTGTGGTGACATTTTACTTTTTTTATTTTTTTTCAAAATATTTGTTAATTGAGTAGCTTCTTTTTGTGATAAGCCAAATTGGTTTATTAAATCAATATCGTCCATTATTATATTTATAATATTTTTATATCTTTAAATAAAAATTGAATAATTAAGTATAAATTAATAAAATTAATTATAACATTGTAAATATGGAAGAATACACTAATAAAATTTTAAATAAAGAAAAAGAATTTTGTAAAGAAATACATAATTTAAATATTGATTTAGATGATATAAAAAATGATTGTGAAAAATTGGTTATTGATAATAGAGAATTAAAATATGAAAATACACAAATTATTAATGAATTAAATGATTTAAAAAATAAATATGAAGATAGAGAAAATAAATTTAAAGAAATTTCTAAGAGTGAAATATGGAAACAAATGAATGAATATAAAACAAAAAATGAAGAATTAGAAAATAAATTAAAATATTATATTAATAATATAAAATCTCCAAAAAATTCTTCATCAAATAATATTAAAGTAGAAGATAATGATAATGTAACAACTGATTTCTATCCTGCAATATTAATGGATATAAATGATGATGATAATAAAGATATAAATATTAATACTTTAAATTCAGATGACATAAAATTAGAAGAAAATAAAATAGATAATATTGAAGATAAAGATAAAAAAGAAAAAAAGAAAAAAAAGGATAAAAAAAATAAAAAAGATAAAAAAGATAAAAAGGATAAAAAGGATAAAAAGGATAAAAAGTAAATTTTTGTAATAAAAATATATTTTTAATTATATGAGTTTAAAAAGTAGAAGAATGAAAAGCAAAAGTTTAAAAAGTAAAAGTTTAAAAAGTAAAAAATCAAAAAGTAAAAGTTTAAAAAGTAAAAAATCAAAAAGTAAAAGTTTAAAAAGTAAAAGTTTAAAAAGTAAAAATTTAGTATGGGGAAAAATTGGATATGTATATAGTCCATTAAAAAAAAAATATATTAGACTTGGAACAAATGATTCATATAATGTAATAAAGAATAAACTAAAGCGTGATAATGAATGGATAAAACGAGTTAAATATATGTCAAAAAAAGATAATAAATTTGGAAATAAATTAAAAAAATTATTATAATAAATATAAATGCCAGAAGGTCCAGAAATATTATCTTATGTGTTATATTTTAGAAAATTATTTTTAGGTAAGAAATTAGAGGATATAATATCATTTGGAACAGCAAAGAAAATTAAATTGCCAAATGAAACTAATATTGTGTCAGATATTAATTGTAGGGGTAAATTATTATGGTTTGAGTTAGATAAAAAGAATTATATTCATATACATTTAAAAATAACGGGTCATTATGTATTGGAAGAACCAGAAAAATATTTGAGATATAAATTTGAATTTAAAAAGGATAATAGTTTATATATTGAAGATATGCGTGGTTTTGTTTCAATTAAAGTATTAAATACATCTAAACATAATGATGAAATAGATAAATTAGGTATTGATTTATATAGTAATAATTTAACATTAGAATATTTTAAAGAATTAATTGATAAGAAAAAAAAAGTTATATTATGTAGATTTTTATTCGATCAGGGAAATATAGCAGGAATTGGTAATTATATTATAAATGAGGTTTTGTATTTATCAAAATTAATACCGGAAATGAAAGTTAGTGAATTAAATAATAATGATATTAACAAATTATATAATAATATATTATTTGTGGGTTATTCAAATTTATTATCACATTTAAAAGGGGATAATATTAAAATAGATAAAAAAGATTATGAAAGGATGCCATTAAAAAAAAATTTGGAAGTTCCATATAAAATGAAAATATATGGAAGAAAAGAAACAGATAAAGGAGTAAAAGTTAAAACAAAGAAAGTTTGTAGTAGAAAAATGTATTATGAATAATTATTAAAAAAATTGAAAAAATATTTATTTAATTAATTATAATTATTAAAATTATAGACTGAGACAACGAGAAATTATCTTAGTAGTGTGTGCAAAAACAATGAGTATTCCTTTACCTCCTGACATTCCAGAAAAATTTAGAAAAGATTTTGTATTAGGTTATTTACATAACCAGATTGCAAAACTTTTTTGTGTTCTTGGAAGAGAAAAACTTCCAAAATTGTATCAAATTGCCTTGAATGATGATATTTCTTTTGATACATTAAGAGCTCTTGATGAAGAAAAAGGTCAGAAACTTGCCGAAAAAATAAAAATGGTAATATATGAAAATATAGTTTCATTATATGAAAAGTCAAAAAGTAGAAGATATAAATGGTATTCGTATTTAAATAGAAAAAGAAGTGAAGATAATTTAATGAAAAGAATAAAAAAAGAATATGGAATAGATGTATCAATATTTATAGGTGATTGGAGTAACGGAAATCATCAAATGAAAAATTTTGTAAGCACGCCTCGAATAGGATTGAAAAGAAAGTTAAAAAAGCATTTTAAAGTATATAATTTAGATGAATATAAAACATCAAAAATGTGTTATAAAACAAAAGAAGAAACAAAAAATTTAAAAGTAAAAATAAAGAAGAAAAAATCGTGATAAAGAAATTGCATCCAGTCTTAACATATCGAATGGAAAATAATAGAATTGGATGTCTTAATCGTGATAAAAATAGTTGTTTAAATATGTTGAATATAATAGAAACCTGGAAATTAAAAAAAGAATATCCAACATATTTAAAAAGGTCAATAAGTAACGACAACCCTTTATAGTGTCAATTGTTGTTATGCGGTGTATATATTAAATTATATGCATCAAGTGTTTTTATATTTAGTACAATTTAAAATTGTATTAGGTATAATAACATAATATTTTATTTAATAATTATTATATAAAAATAAATGCTTTATTAATTTTAGTGTAATTAAGTATTCATATTCCATAAAATAACAGGAATTCTTTTATTTAGATAATGAAAAGCTCTTAAACGATGATGTCCGTCTTCAATTTCATAATAATCATCTATAATATAAATATGAACTGGATTAATAATAATACCATTTTTTATTAAATTAATTATTGAAGCAATTCTTTGTGCGTGATTTTGAATTGTATCTTTATAACCATTATATTGAGTATTTAATGTATCAATAAATTGTTTATTTTCTAAAAAATATTCAATATCTTCATTTTTTATGTGTTTATATGGAAAATAATCAGGTTCATTAACCTTTTTAATTATATCTACAACTTTTATTAAAATCATTTTATATTTGTAATATTTAATATAAAATAATCAATTTTTATAAATAGTTTTAATGTATTATTATGATGTTATAATATATTAAAAATTAAAAATGGAAAATAATTACTAAATTGTAAATGATTGGTTAATATTATGAATATTATTAAATTTATTTGGTTTTATTTCAATTTTTTAATAAATTAATATTTAATCACTAAAATGTATAACATCACCATCTTTATAAAAGAAAAGTTGTTTAGTTCCAATAGATTTATTATTAACAGTAATATTAACAGATTTGGAATGTATGGTAAATTGTTTGACTTTTATAAATATTTTTAATGAGAGTTTTTAATTCTTGTTTATTTTTATCTTGATTAATCTTCATCATCAATAGGTTTCTAATAAAAAATGAAAGTCATAGAGATAATAAAGAGTATGAAGATATAAATAAAAGAGTGGGATTATTAGGTTTAAAGAATGAAAGAAAAAAAGTATTATTAAAATATAAGGAAGTGATAAAAGATGAGAAAGAAATAAAATATCATTTAAATACAATAAAAATATTAAAAACGGAGAATTATTTAGAAAAGAAATTAAAAGAATTGAGAAGTGAAACAATGAATGTAAAATTATCAAATAATTCATATAATAAAATATTATTATTAAAGAAAATGGAAAAAGATAATAAAATATCATTAATGGATTTAAATTTTAAAGAGGAAGGAGAAGTAGTAATGGAAGATTGGGTATTTTATTTGATAAAAAAGTTATATGGAACAACAAAAGAAAAACCGAAAAATAGAAAAGAATTAAGATGTTTATATAAATATATGTTAAATCATTTAACAGGTAATATAATAGTGAGTGAAAAACCAAAAACAAGAATAAAAGGAAAAGAAATTAGAACTTGTATTCATTACTTAAATAAAAATAAAATAAAATATTCATTAGAGTTAGATAAATATTCAAATCCAAATCAAATAAATTTTGAAAAAGAATTATTAAAAAAGATTAAATAAAATGAGACCCACTTTTGAAAAGATATATTAAGAAAAAAAATAAAAGTTGGGTCTCATAAATCTTAAAAAATAAAGAAGTTAAAAATAAAATATTTTTAGTGTAAGATGATAATTAAGAAGTGAATATTTAAAATGTTTAATTTTTAAAAAATTAAATTTTGAAAAAGATTTTGAAAAGATATATTAATAAAAAAATCAAAGTTGGGGGTCATTATTCTTAAAAAATAAAGAAGTTAAAAATAAAATATTTTTAGTGTAAGATGATAATTAAGAAGTGAAAATTTTTAAAAGTATAATATTAAATAAAGTAAATTTTTAAAAATAATTCCTTAGAATATAAAATAGTAGAAGTTTTTTGTAGATTATTATGAAAAGTAGAATTTTTCATAAAAGGGTGTTTGAGGTGAATAAAGTGATGAAGATAAATTTGGTGTTGTTAGGTGAGCGGAAAGTGGTGAATGAAATTAATTGCATTAAAAAGTATAGTTATTAAGGATATTTGAATAAAAAAAATTGAAAAAAAAGTGTCTTGGATGCTAAAAAAATAAAAAGTATAAAAAGAAAGTGAAAATGTCATTAAAACTTGCAAAAAGAATTGTGTCGCTTATTCCTGAGAGTAAGTATTCTTGGGGAATAGAGAATGTTGAAGGTGAATATCGCATCATTCGTTCTTTTGAAGGTAAGAGAAACTGGTGTCATTCAGTGGATATTTTTAAGGGGAAGACATCGTATAAACAAATTGTGTTTGACTTGAGAAAGGAGAATGAAGTGTTGGCATACATTGCTCTGGTTGTGAAATCAATGATGGTAGAGGAACAGCCGGAATGGTCATTGGTATAGCCGGACATAAAAGGTTAGTAAGAGTATTATGTATAATCAACTTGGTTTGCATAGTAGTTTTATGGTGTCACATAACCAGACATAAAAGGTTAGTAAGAGTATTATGTAAATCAACCTGGTTTGCATAGTAGTCTTATGAAAAAAAAGAGTGGATGAATTTCTACAACTACACAAATTTTATTTATTAAATTTTCAATTAGTTCACCCCCATGGTATTGTAAAATTTGTAAATATAAAATAAAAAAAAATAATTTTTTTATTTTAAAGTCAATTTTTATAAAGATGAAAACTTGTTTAATGAATTCTACCAGGTTTATAAAAGATGAGTTGAGTAGTTAAAAAATTATTATTATTGTTTTTAATTGTGAAAGGTTTAGTAAAAATAGTATATTTTTGATATTTATAAATATTTTTAATCAAAGCACTTAAATCTTTTTTATTAGTAGTATTACGATAATATCCCCATTTACCATATTTAAAATATTTTTTAATTTTATCTTCATTTTTGTTAATATAATTTTGTAATTTGTCATCATTATTAATGGTATTAGAAAATAATGTGTTATTATCATCTGTTAAATCTAAAAAATTATTAAGTTCATTTAAAAATTCTTCTCTTTCATTTTTATAATGTTCTTCTTTAGAAGGTTTATTTCTTTTTTTTATATTATTAGCCATTAAAATAATGATATAAAATATTTTTTAAATAATAAATTCATTTTTATATATTTTCGGTTAAAAATAATTTTTTTATTATAGTATAATTATATATACCTATTTATATATAATGGAATTTTATAATATATATAATATAAAAAAATACAATCAGGAAAGTAGAAAAAAAGAGAGTTATACTATAGAGGAATTATTAGAAAAATTAAAAAAGAAGGAAAACTATCATGAAATAATAAAAAAGGATGAAAGAATAAAATTCATAATGAATATAGATAAATTAAAAGGTTGTAAAATAGAGGAAATAATAAAAGATTTAATAGAATTTTTAAATAAAAGAGGTGTTGAA
>Ga0233439_10006592_pt1 | contig 10283 bp, 13 predicted proteins | sample SI_123_September_6_FD_182713 | JGI IMG/M metagenome (GOLD analysis project Ga0233439, IMG submission 182713) | Seawater microbial communities from Saanich Inlet, British Columbia, Canada - SI_123_September2016_100_MG | ecosystem: Environmental > Aquatic > Marine > Inlet | place: Canada: British... | reverse complement strand
TTTACATCAATATAAAGAGACATGTCAAATAATTAGATAGAGGATATATTAGAATATAATATAGATTTATTATAATTATATCAAATTTGACTATAAAAGTCAACTACCACGAGGCCAATAATAAAATTTTTTGAATAGATTCATCATCTACTTTTAAATCGTAAGCATACTTATAAACTGGAGACAAATCTTTGACTTTGTTTTTGTTTTTTATAGACACAACTAATTTCAAAACTTGTTGTTCATTTTCATTTAACAGCATACTCATCTCGCACAACAACACTAAAATTAGTTAAGTGATTTAATTTGACTATTCTTTCAGATATAAAATCAATCTGTTTTGTTATATGTTTTATATCAGTTTTCACTATAGCCACATCGGATTTTAATTCTATAATATTAACAAGACTCCATCCTACTATGGTTATGATAACAGTTATCATAGGAACCAATATGACTTTTTCAAACAAATTTAAGGGGTTGTATTGAAAAATCTCGTTCATTTTCATTCTTTATGTGTTTACAATAACACCGCTAGTGTCTCTAATTGTTATCAAACCATGTGCGCCATCAGAATTATAACATTTTGCGGTAAATGTTGAATCTCCATTAGAATGATAAGTTTGGATTAAATTTACACCCGACCCATTATTCGTTTTTACGGTCAATTCTCCCCTATCATCAGCGGAAGTGCCTTCATGATCGACAATTATTTCTCCCAATTTATGCATAGCAGTCGTTGTTATGATTGTGGTTATTTCCCAATAATCATTCAACGTATGACCAGTTGTTGCGGCAAATGTAATTGTTATGCCATTATCTAATTCTTGAGTGGACCCCATAACCGCAACACCAGTGGCTTCCCAAGTTGATCCCCCATCATTTGACCAAGTAAATGTATCAGTAGCGGCGGCCGCATCAATTTTTACTCGATAAGTTCTAACATCAGTTGAATTATAATTTCCTCCAAATGTAATATCATCTAATCCAGATACCGTAGCGGTGGTTGTACCAAATCCTTTAAAATAATCATTGGCAGAATCTTCGCCATCAGACCACCCCTGAAACGCAATATTAGTCAATCTAGCGGCGGCTCCATCGCCTTCTGTATGATTTTGTATTGTAAGTGTATCTCTTGCTATCATGGTTGCTATTCTTTCTATTGATCACTAAAAATTGACTTAAATTTTATATCAACATTTTGTTTTTTTACTTTATCTTTTTTAAATTCATTTAAAAGATGTTGCAAATTTCCTTGTTTTTCTTCTATACGCAATTGCTTTTTACTCTTGGGTTCTTCTCTTAACTTAAACATTCTAACGATAGAAGAAATGGTTTCAGTATCACTCTTATTTATATTTTTCTCTACCAACACATCTATTACATTTTTTGCAATACTGTAACTGATATCATATTTTTCTGCAAGAATTGTAGTTTCTTTTTGTTGTCTAAAAGCCGTGAAATCCAGCATGTTTACGTCCGTATTTAAGATAAATCATAGAACCGGTTAGTTCATCTTGTAACACAATGGGTTTGCTTGGATTAGCTCTTCCATATTGTCTAATGGCTTCTCCCGTATCATCATTGCCTACATATTGTTCATATTTAGCATATCGACGTTTACCGTATCTCGCTCTCATAAAAGTTTCTGGTTTAACTATAAAAACCTCTGAACCAGCAAATGTGCTTCCTTTTTTTATTTTCTTCTTCTTTATTCCTGGTTCTGATTGTCCTGGAATAGAGGGATTTTCAACACCGAGCCCTGCAATAGCGCCTCCACCAGCGGCCAATCCGTCTTCGTTCAATTCTTCTTCTCTGCGGCTAATTTCATCTATTAATAGACCAATTTCTTTTTTATTATATTGACATTCTTGTAAAAATGATGTATATTTTTTTTCTAAAAATGTCTGATCATAATATAATTTTGCGTTTTTATTTTCTTCTTTCAGTAAAAACAGCGCCGCTACAAAAGTAGCAAATTTTGTTGATCCCCCAGGAACTTTCGCTAAAATTTTTTTTAAATTAAAAACCAATGTATCTGTTAATGTGTATGATTCTTTTTCTTCTTTAGTCTTTAATTTACTTCTTTTTTTAAGAATTTTTCCGTTTTTATCAATAATCCCCAATTCAAAAGCTTTCGTGCTACTAAAAGGAGTCGCAAGTCTTTTAATAAACGTATAAACAAAAAATATATTACCTGCGGCTGAAGCTAATCCCATTTGGTGTTATCTCTCGTAATCTGTTTGCTATTTCTAAATTTACTCTTATATCACTACTAATAATCTTTTCGCCATTTATGCTTGATATTTGTTCTGGCATGAATTCTAAATATATCAAAAAAGTTTTTAAATAAGTCCAATATTTTTGAGATATTTTCAAAAATAATATTCTAGATAAAACCTCAACTGGAAAAACATTTCCTAATGTTATTATGTGATTTAAAATTAATCTTTCCTTTAAATCACCACCTAAATGATATCGATTCAACAATCTTTTCAGGTATTTTATAATTTTTAAATCATTATGAAAATCTTGTTCACTTAAACATTGAGGATTTTCATAATATTTCATTGCATATAATATATAATTATCTTTATTCAAATCATCAAACACTGGTTTTTCTTTCAATCAGCTTTTTATGGCTGTTTCATTGTTTATTTCTTCTTTTCCGGTTAAAAAATAAGTACACGTTTGAATTGCGCCATCAATCATAGTAAGATGAGTTTTTAAATTCAGTAATTCTGTTTCAAATTGATTTATTTTTTGTATCGTCAAACCTCTATCATTATTTAATTTTTCAAATTCTTTTTCTATTTTTTCAATCATGATATTATCAATTCTTTTTTTATTCTCGTCATAAGTTGCAACATATTCTTTTTCTAAAACCGTTTGATTTTTAGTGGGTTTTTTTTTCATAATATTATTAATATTCCTCTATAAAAACATTTCCTGTAAACTCTTCTAATTTTCGAATCATACGTTCCATATTTACACGAATAACTTTTCCTGTCTTAACGTTTCTAGAATAAAATTCCCATTCATTGTTTTCATTGTGAGGACCAAGTTTTGTTTCATTTCCCCCCTCATCCATTGTATATATGTGTGATTCTGCGACATCATCTCTTGCATACAAATATGCTTGATTTACTCCTTGAGTAGTTGGTGCAGTACCATTTTTTATTGCTAGAATACCAGCACCTGATCCAACAGAGCCAGTAGTTATAGTTGCTCCAGCAAGGGCTAAAGAAGATTGAGCATGCACTTCTCCACCAAACCACGCCGCTTGTACAACGCCCAAACCACCAGCAGTTTTTATTGCCCCCGAAGTAGTCGATGTTGAATTAGTTGTTGATGAAACATTGATTTGATTAATTTTATCACTAAAAATAAATCCATCAGTTAAATTATGAGTTATTTTTGCTTCTTCATCAGTTTCTAAATCAAGTCTACCGCCTTCAGTACCACTTCCAGAGGCCGTTCCATCTTCTTGTAACAGAAATCCAGTCGTGTTTGTGGTGTCCATAATTTTAAATTGACTACCAAATACAAGAGAACTGCCGTTTGATACAAAAACACTACCGTCTGTTCGAATTTTTTCACTACTTTCAATTTGAGTGTTTGAAACTAATTGATCCGAAAGTGCTTTTAATTTAATTTTATTACCCGCAGTACCAGAATATATTGTAAAGTTTTTTCCTAGACCGTCTGACCCAACCGTTATAATTCCTGTCATATCAACATTAGATTTGACATTCATCAATGTTCCATCTATTGTTGCGCCTGATCCTGTTATACTTAAATTAGAGCTACTAATATTTGTGTTTGTACCAGATAATGTAACATTAGATGTAATATTAGTATTTGTACCAGCAAATACTGAATTAGATATAACATTAAATATCGCTGAATCCACTTCTACATTTGATGTTGCGGTAAATGTAATAAGATCATCAGAAGCGATCTCTATTTCTCCGTCAATTGGAGAATTTATTGTTAACGCCGCATCTCTAAAAATTAATTCTTTTGTTCCTGATATGCTTACATTATCTGAAAATATACCAAAAGCACCACTTACATTTCCCGTTGCTGTCATTGAACTCGCAACAACAACGTTCCCTGTTATTGTAAGTTCATCTACATAAGCATTGGCAAAACGATTTGTAGTGTTTCCTAGATCATAAACCGAATCTATATTGGGAAGAATATCAGATCCAATATCAGCATTGAATGTTACTGTATCTGCATTGGAATCCCCTAATGCAATTGTACCACCATCTGCTGTGATATTTCCATTAGCATGTATATTTCCATGAACATTTAAGTTTCCACCGATAACCGCACTTTTAGCGATTCCCAGTCCTCCAGATAATGTCAAAGCACCAGTGCTGTTGCTTGTGGTGTCTATTGTTGAGGTGAGTGATACATTTGCGGTTATATTCACATTAGACGTAATAGTAGTTAATGATCCTGCCAATGTCGCATTAGCCGAAGAATATAAATTCTCACTTATGATATGAGTATTTGTGGCCAACAGAGTAATATTTGATGAAATAACAGTATTTGTTCCTGCAAACGTACTATTACTTGTTATATAAACATTTGCACCAGTAATTGAAACATTATCACTGGTAAAAGTACTATTTGATGAAATAACAGTATTTGTTCCTGCAAACGTACTATTACTTGTTATATAAACATTTGCACCAGTAATTGAAACATTATCACTGGTAAAAGTACTATTTGATGAAACAACCGTGTTTGTTCCTGCAAGTATAGTATTTGACGTTATATAAACATTTGCACCAGTAATTGAAACATTATCACTGGTAAAAGTACTATTTGATGAAACAACCGTGTTTGTTCCTGCAAGTATAGTATTTGACGTTATATAAACATTTGCGCCTGTGAATGTTATATTTGCCGATGCATTTGTATTTGCTGTAATCAATAAATTTTCATCAGTAGATCCATTAATCACACTTACATATGCGTTTTTCCAACCTACGGTTGTGTTTCCTAAATCATATAAAGCATTTGTGGTACCAATTAAATTAGAAGATAATGAAGTAATTGTTGCAATATTTAAAACAGTGAGTGCATTTACTGTTAACTTATTATCAATCTTCATGCTTTCTTGTACACCAACACCGCCCTTAAAAATAACAGCGGCATTGGTAGAACTAGACAATATTTTAGTATTGGCGAATACTGTTTCGGGTTCAACGTTTGAAAAAAATTGCGTTAATGATATTTTTTTATTCGAAGGGATGCCTGCTGGATCATCAACGAGTAGTAGTAAATCTTCTCTAGCCGCGGTTGATACTGCAGGAAGACCCGAAATGCGTTTATCTGCCATTTTACTTCAATTCCTTATCAGGTCATGCTTGTGTTACTTGTTGCTAACAGCCAATATTCGGTTCCGTTAACTTTAATTCTTAATCTTGCATCAGATGGTGAATCGCTCATAGCAGTTCCAAACATTACGAGATTTGCGGAAGTTGCACTCGTATTTGAAACAGCCGCGGAAGCAACATATCCATCTGTGTTGCCTGATCCACCAAGTGAAGCACCAAGTTCAGCAAAATAATGAACAGCTTGTGCCCCTGGATGATTATCAGCGGTCCATCCCCCCTGGTCTCTTAAACTAAGAAAAGCATCGGGTTTTGTGGCTCTTGCAGACGATCCTTTATTTGTGTCGTTTATGTCGACCATTAAACCATACGCTCTTGCAGAACCACCAGTATATGCTGTATTTACATTTGCTGAATCAACTGCATTAGTCATATTCAATGTAATTTTTGCACCAGAGGCGGATGTAGTGACTATTGTATTAGAACCAGAAATGTTTGCATCTACTTTTGCACCAAATATATTGACTACTGAATTAGCATCACCTGTTCTATGGTCATGGGTTGTTTGTGAATTCAATGCCGTAATATCACCAGACGTTGAACCGGTAGCAGTTGAAATAGTTGTAGATATAAACGATCTACCAGTAATGTCTCCTGAATTAGTCGAATGATTCAAGTTCCCAAAAAGATTGAAAACACTAACCTTTTTGTTTACGGGACTACCTGAAGGATCGTCTACTACATGGACAACATCATCAGATGCAATCGCGGTGGACAGATCTGCTAAATCCGTCATTTTTTTGTCAGCCATTGTTTTAACTCCTTAAAATGGATGAAGTTGCTGGGACTCAGCCAAGACGTTATTATGAATCTTTTGCTTCTTCAATTAATTGTTGTATAACTATTTTAGCACCGTGCAATCCGCTTAATTCGAATTTTACGGTTTCTTCGTTATTATTTAGTTCTCGTTTTTTGTTTGCATATTCAGTTAATAGATTTTCCTGTTCATCATACATTTCATTAATATCTATCATTTTTTTTTCAAGAATAGTAACGAGAGATTCCTGTATTGAAGGAATCTCTCTATCCTCGCCATTATCTATCACAAGTTCAGGAACTTTTCTATTGTTCTTTTCATTTTTACCCATAATCACCTTTTATTATCAAAAATTACGTATTACTCTATGCTAATACAGTATGTGTAACTGCGGTCACTCCTGACATCACTAATGATGCATCAGCAGGAGTTCCTCCTTGATCTTTAAGAGTTCCGCCAGCAAGTACAACATTTGCACCACCGATTGTCATAACATCACCTGCGGCAAGTGTTTGATTTGCAACTCGGAAGATAAGTCTGTTTGTACCCGTTCCTGAAACATATACACATGTATGATCTGCTGAAACAGTATTAGAAATAAGAATAGTTGGATTTCCTGTAACTGTTATAGCTTCATCCCATGTGATTGTAACCGAAACTCTTTGTGAACTTGTACCTGCTGTATGATCAGTGACACCCGTTGTTCCTGGTGAAAATCTAAATGATGTAATAGTTGGTGTTTTAAGACCGGTAGTAGCTGATGCACCAGCAAGCATGCCGATTGCTACTAAAACTTCTGGATCTGCAGTTGTTGAATCATTTCCAGATGCTGCACTACCTGCTGCTTGTACCCAACCAGCATTAGTTGCATATACATCTGCTTTTCTATTATCTGAATTCTCATCTACGGGTAACCATTTTGGTTTATTAGTTATCGCGTCATGAGTTGTTCCCCATAGAGGCATATTGTTCTCCTTTAAGAATGTTTATATTTGTTGTATTATAGAATATTTATAATTTTTCGATGGATGTATTCCCAGCCGATATACCTTGCATAAAATGACCTTTTGGTGTATGAAATTTAATTGCTTTTCCAACCATCGTAACTACTGGGTCAATTATAGGTTCTGTTGATACTTCTGTACTCGCGTCTACACTTGCTCCTGCGACTGCTTCTACACCCTCTTCTGCTACTACTTCTGTATCTTTTTCTGGTACTGTATTTACAATTCCAGAGACCATTCTTGCAACATTTCTCAGTTTTTCCGTTTCCGGTTTTTGACCGAAATAATTATCATCTTGTTCCATAAGTTTCTCCTAATTGTAAGTTCCTGATTCAATTTCAGCATTATATTCATTTGCAAATTGTACGGCTACCGTTTGACGTACTTCTCTTGGGAACAATGTGTCTACATCTCCCCCAAATTCTTTAACATAGCTTTTAGCGCCAGCAACTACTAGTAAATCCCACAATGCGGGTGCTTTGGTATGATCATATGTATCACTACTCTTTTTTCCTATGATACTTTTAATGATAGAATTTTTTTGTTTCTGTAACGTTACTTCATCTTTAATGTATAAAGACAAGTCATCAGCTGCAGCACGGTCAACGGTTTCGGTCAATTTATTACGAACCTTCCTAATCTTATTAAATGCCATTTCGGATCTATTCAATCCTTCAACACGTAACTTAGGTTGTCCACCTTTTAAAAATGATGTTTTTAATGCCTTTTCAGCTTTCTTTAAATCTTTTTTCTTGATAACTACTTCACCTTTACGATTGATTTCGGCTGAAATACCCACATCATCTAACGCCATGATGGCTTGTAGTTCATTACTTTCGTTAATTGTCATGGTTTCCTCTAAAATTAAATCATTGAGAATTACTATACGTTGTTCTTCTGGCAATGGTTTTAAGTGTTTTATAAAATGAGCTAAATCTTGTGTTTTGATATTGGCTTTACCAGATTTTCTAGCGCCCGCCCTTTTCTTTAATTTATCCTTAGTTGCTGAGTTTTTATCATTCATTTTCTTTATGTCTTGTACAGTTAATACTTTTCCTGATGGTTCATGGTAATTAAATCCTTTTGGTGCTTTTTTATATTTTTTATAATACTCATCAGGATCCAACCCATCAGGATTTTCTCCTTTTTTCAGTGCTTTATTCTTAGCCTTTATCTCACCCGCCTGCTTTATATCTGCATCAGCATCATCTTTGTCCTTTTGTTTATCTATAACCTTTTTAGCCTTTTTAGCTTTAGATCCTTTACCCCATTGATCCCAGGCTTTTTTCAATAAATATCCACCACCAACTGTGGCTAAACCACCAATCCAATCACTTGTTGATTCAGTAACCTCAACTTCTTCCTCATTTAAGTCTTTTTTTTTAGTTGAAGACTCTACTGCTTCACGGAAACTTCTTCTTATATGCCTCTGTTCCATTTTTGGCTTAGTATCAATTTTTGGTGATTTTCCATCAAGTTTAGTTTCTTTATTTTTTATTTCTTTCTGTGCCTCTTCCGCGTCCTTCATCATTGTTGTTATGTGTCCCATAACAGCATCAGTAACTTGTTGTACTAATATAGGATCTGGTCCAGATGGTTTAGTATCTCCTGCTCCGTCATCAGGTTCTTCCTCAGGTTCAGGTTCTGTCTCAGGTTCTGCTTCAGGTTCTGGTTCTGCTTCAGGTTCCGTCTCTGGGTTGTCTTGATCACCTACAGGAGCTTCATCCTCATCTTCTTCTTCATCATCTACAAATGGAGCATCCGGTTTATCTTTAGCTTCTTTCTCAGCCTTTGCCTTTAATTTTTCTTTTAGTTTTTTGTCTAATTTTTTTGCTTCTCGATCTTCGCTCTTAACAAGACCAGCAATTACAGACAATAGGCTATCGGACGCCATGTATTTCTCCTGAAAGTTGTGTAAAAGTTTTTGGGGGTAAAATCTTATTATCACATATCTCAACTTGAAGATCGTTCAAAAACGAATAGTCAAATGGAATACCTAATCTATTTCTTACTCCCTCTAATAGTTTTATTGCTTTATTGGAATATTCTATATAATTACGAACATCTTTGTGTTCAATTAGTTCTTCTTTGGTGGAAGCAATACCGAGACACTTATCAACCAATATTAAAGATTCTTTCAAATATGACAATTCTGGTCTAGTAAAAGTACTTTGACCAATAGTATTAACAATTTCATCATATAATTCAAATGCTTCATCACAGGTAGATAAATTTATAGTATCATAACCCTGCCATGATAATTCTTTTGCTTCTTTGTAGTCGTTATTTTCGACTTCAAGCGGTGTTTGTAATCCTCTTCGTCGCTTCATTGCTTCACGGATTGAATCTAATTTTAACCCTTTTCGTACACCATTCATCATATTTTTTATATCTTGTGTGGTTAAGTTACTTGATGATCCCTTTTGAAAGGTCTCAAAGTCCCCTTGAGTTGCTGATTTTCTCATCTTGGATGCCGACATACCAGCCGCACCGTCATCATCTGGATCTCTTTCTCCAGCACTAACTACTTCTATTTCTTTAAATTCATAAATTCCATGTTTGGACTTTACTCCATTGTAACTATTTAGTAATGATCTAAAGTCTGAAACTCTATCACTACCTGCTACCATTATCAATTTATCAAATTTTCCATTTAAACTAGAGGCAATTTCCATTACATTCTTCTCTTTTGCCCTACTTTGTAAAGATTTCTTTAAAGAGGGGAACATTTTTTGTAGATACTTAAACTTTTCTTTATGGGATAATGGATTTTTCTTAGAATCTTCTGAATGACTACCATAAATGAAGAGAGTACCACTGTTTCGCTGATTGGTTGCAATTACAGCATTTACTAACTTTTCATGTCCGATTGTAGGGGGATTAAATCTCCCAAATGTAAATACAGCTGTTTTCATTTTCCCAACTCATTTGAATTGTATAACTTATCTCTATTTGAACGTTTCATTCCAGCCTTTTTCGCAGCTCTGTGCATTGGAGATTCTTTTTCTTTTTTCCCACACTTTTGTCTGTGGAGCTTTTTCATAGTAGGAGAACGTAATTTGTCTATTGATATATTACATATATCTTTACCTTTTTCAGCGATCAAGACCT